>OJOM01001037.1_pt1 | contig 11233 bp, 9 predicted proteins | sample 1598231 | NCBI WGS metagenome assembly OJOM01 (sample SAMN03922465, study PRJEB24848) | human gut metagenome | isolation source: stool sample | host: Homo sapiens | place: Germany | collected 2010-11 | reverse complement strand
GTACGGTGGTGTGGGAGGACGGCATGGGAACTAATCCCATGCCTCCTACCCGATTCTGCTGATGGGAAAACTCTCTTGACGGCGCCGAGTTGAGAAAGCGAAGATGAATATTTCCTCGCCGATTCTCTTCTCCCGCCCATGTCGAACCCGGAAGTCATCTGTCCCTGGATTGTGCCGCGCGCGCCGAAATCGCTTCTCGAGCTTTTTGATTCTGAAGGGCAGTCGCAGGACTATTCCGTGCGCGCCTACATCCAGACGGAGGCCGAGCAGTCGACCCTTGTGCGGCGCATTGATTCCGGGCTCGTGAGCAAGGGCGTCACCAACTACCGGCTCAATAAGCCCCTCGCCATGAATCTGTATCCCGACGGGAGCTTTCAGGGCTTTCTGAACCTCTTCTCATCGGAACCCACGCCGCGGCTCGTGCGCGCCGTCAAGCCCTCAAGGATCACGAGTCTTCCGGGCAAGGTTTTCCGCGAGCGGCTCATGGACGACAAGGGACGATTCCTTGAATACGTCGGCTACACCGAACTCGCCGGGAAGTCCGAGCTCATCGGGATGGAGGCGCTCTTTTCGCTTTCATTGCCCGAACGCTTTCTGCTCTTCTGGGCCGCGACGCTTTTTCATTCCGGCGTCAACCCGCTCGAGTCCCGGGAGGAATACCTGGAGCTTCCGATGCAGGTGAGCCGGGCAACGCTCTCCAACATCATCTACACGACGAAGGCGCCGCTCGACCGGCTGCTTTCCGCGGCGGCGAAGGAAGGAACCCTCATCTGCCCGGCGGGGAGCCGCCTCATCAGAAGGAAAGACATTCTGATGATGAGCGAATGGATTTTGTCGAGGTGATTCCTGAGTGTCTCTCAGCGCCAGGATGAGGTGCTTCATGCATCGATCTCCGGGCATTCCTGCCAGAGCACAAACTCCCGCCTTTGCTCAGAGAAGACGAGCGCAGCCCGGATTCGCTTTTCCTCTCCTCCATCCTGAAGCCCGTAGCGCTTCTCACGGAGCTGCGCGAGCGCCTCTTCGAGCAGTCGTTCGGGCTTGCGGCCTTTCTCTTCATCGTTTCGGGAAAGGAATTTAAGCTCCAGAACCCAGTGGCACCGGCTGAGTACGTAATGGATATTGAGGGAAGTCCGTTTGAGAAGCGTTACCGCCTCATCCACCCTCCCCGTTCAAAAGGCATCGTGGATTTCTCACGCGCCAATCTCCCGAATCGATCGCCCCTCGAGCAGGCGCTCCGAATACGTAGTCGCCATTGCTTCCTCAAGCTCGCGGTTGGGGTAACCCAGGAAAAAGGTATTGAGTTCTCTACGCTTGATGGTGAGGTAGCCTGCGAGCGTGAGAAGCGCCGTATCACGCTGTCTCTCCTCGGACCCAGTCGGGATCAGCATCTCGCCGTAGTTCAACGGTTTCTCTACCGCATAATCGGCCGGACTCCGCTCCGCATGGTCCTTGAGGTACCGGCACAAAAGAGAAATCTGTCCGCCTGATTCGATCCAATAGCTCCGAAACCCTCTATAGGGTCGAGCCAGGAAATTCAGCACAGACCAAGGGGAATACACGTGGACAGAGGCATCCTCATCGAAGCAATAGCCGCCATAGTACTGGCGCAGCTTCTGAAGCGTTCCGTCTTCTGAAAGCCCCAGCGTCGCGGCTGCATCTTTGAGATACGGAGAAAAGTACTTCCTGATCTCAAGTTCCGTGACCCCAACAATATCGCCGTACATGGGATCGATGGAAATATCAACCAGATCATCGAGTTCCGAACAACTATCTGCCTGATTGAATTTGGTGATGCCCGTCATGAAGAAAAAACGGAGCTGCGCAACATTGCTCTTGCAGACGGCGTAGAAGGCAGCGAGCTTCCGCCTGACCGACTTGAAGAGCTCCGGGGTGTCAATCACCGCCGTCAGCGGCGCATCGTATTCGTCAATCAGAAGAACCAGGCTCTGCCGAGGCTGAGTCTTGAACCAGCGATCGACCTCAAGATGAATGAGTCGATCTTCGCCATGCTGAGGATTGAATCCGTATTTACCAAAGGCGTTGTCCAGAAGGCGCTCAAACTGAAAGGTAAAGGACTCAAAAGAATCAAAGTGACGAATCGTTGAGAAGTCAAGGCGAACAACGTTATAGCATCGCTCTTCGCGCCAGACATCCTGAATCGCAAGACCTTCAAAATGCTTGAGTCCTTCCGAGAAAAGAGCTTCAAAAGTAGAGATCAGGAGCGACTTCCCGAAACGCCGGGGGCGGACAAAAACATATTGCCGCCGCATCATCGCAAGAGAGGCAATCTGCCGGGTCTTATCGACGTAGATCATCCCGCACTCCCGGAGCGCGATGAAGTCCGGCAGATTGAGAGGAAGCCGCTGAAGATCGGTTATAGCCGCCATTCTATTGATGTGTTTATTCGTATGTTTTCAGTCTACGCAGAGTATCTGCGTTTCAACAGGCTTCCCTTAAGTCCGGCGTGTGTAATGCGGAGAGACAAACCGACAGGCAAAAAATCTGCCCCAAAAAATATACTGAAATCAACCTATGATCATAGATTTAAATCAAATTTACTACTATATCCTATACTTTTTGAGGTGAAAAGTGAGAGTCTGTCTATGATCGACCATACCCATTGCGCACCGTAAACGTCCTTCTATTCCTTCGATGTCATCCCTATACTTTGCGCATCAATTTGGTGCGCACCAGGTTGTGGCAGCGGATCCGGAATCGCCTCCGGACCCACGTAAAGTCATACCATCGAAGGAAAAAATAGAAATGTCTCTTTCACGCCGCAGCCTCATCCAAACTGCCATTCTCGGCTCCGCAGCCGCTGCTGCCGGCACCGTTTCGGTCGCTCAGGCAAAGATCAAAAAGCCGCTCGGCCCGCAGAAGGTAAGTGAAAAGCGCCGTGTCCTGATCCAGTCGAGCTCGCGCTACCACACCTCGGGTTACCTCGACTTCGCAGGCGATCAGTACGAACAGCTCTACGGTTCGACCAAGCACGAAATTCTCTTCATCCCGTATGCCAAGGTTGCCGGCACCTACGACGCCTATGAAAAGCAGGTTCAGGACGCCTTCAAGCCCTTTGGTCACAAAATTATCTCGATTCATCGCTTCAAGGATCCGCAGAAGGCTGTTCGTGAAGCCTCTGCCATCGCGGTCGGCGGCGGCAATACCTGGGCGCTCGTCACGCGCATGTATGAAGCCGGCATCATTGACCTGATCCGTGACCAGGTCAATGGCGGCATTCCGTATTGCGGCTGGTCTGCCGGCGGTAACGTCGCCTGCCCGACGCTGCGCACGACGAACGACATGCCGATCGCTGAACCCCCGTCCTTCAACACCTTCGGATTCATCCCGTTCCAGACGAACCCGCACTTCATTTCCGGCGGCACGCAGGGCCTCAACAACGAAACCCGTGAAGACCGCCTCGAAGAGTTCATGTGGTACAACAAGGACGAGGAAGTCATTGGCCTTCCGGAAGGCACGGCGCTTTTCGTCACGGGCGAGCACAACTGCGAAGTGATCGGCCCGAAGGATTCCGACGCCCTCTACTGGTTCCGCCAGGCTCCCAAGGGCATGACGCTCTCGCGCATCCCGCTCGGAACCAAGTTCGACCTGCGCGAAATCCGCCCGGGTGGAAAGATCTGATAGCAAAGGTTCGAGCGCTGAAATAAACGCTTGATCTCAAAGAAAGAAGCGCTGCTCGCGGCATTGACCGAAAGCAGCGCTTTTTCTATATGAGTAGCCCCTCGATAGAACCTGTCAACAATGAAACTGCCTGCTCCATTACGAATCCGCAGAGCTCAAGCCCTCTTCACTGAGGTGGTCCAGAGGTTTAGTACCAGTCATGCTTCTCCGCACGATCGAGCTTCGCGATGCGGTTCATTTCCTCGACGCTGAGCTCAAAATCAAAAATCTCCGTGTTCTCGCGAATGTGCGCGGGATTCGATGATCCCGGAATCACCACGATGCCGCGCTGCAGATCCCAGCGGAGAATCACCTGCGCCGCAGACTTCCCGTGCGCACGGCCGATCTCGTTGAGAACCGGATCGGAGAGAAGCGCCTCCGTGTAGCCGCGGCCGCCCAACGGATACCAGGCCTGGACCGTGATCCCGAGCTTCTGAATGAAGGGAACAACGTCCTGCTCCTGATAGTAGGGATGGATCTCGTTCTGGACGAGCGCAGGCTTGATGGAGACGTGCGGCAGAAAGTCCTTAAGCTCCTTCTCGTACCAGTTGGAGAGACCGAGCGTGCGGATGCGCCCAGTCTTCACGGCCTCTTCGAGCGCGTGATAGGCCTTCACGTCATCCGACCCGGGATGGTGGAGCAGCACCATGTCGACCGTGCCGATGTTGAGGCGCTCGAGCGACTCGTCGATGGCGGCCTTCGGATCTGAATACTGATTCGGATAGAGCTTCGTGATCACGAAGATCTCATTCCGGGGGATGCCGGAGCGGCGAACGGCTTCGCCCACCTCGCGCTCGTTGCCGTAGATGTGCGCGGTATCGATGAGACGCACGCCGTTTTTGAGCGCCTCAAGGACGGATGAAATGCAGCGGTCGCCGTGAAGGCTGTAGGTCCCGATGCCGTAAATCGGCATGTGAATCCCGTTCTGAAGTTCGACGGTGCGCGTTTTCATGTTGAAGCCTCCGGGATTGGTCGCATCCGATTTCGATGAACTGTGGTCGGTCGGCAGCATCGCCTCCCGGGCGGAAAGCACTGGAGCCATTGAACTCAAGGCGAGCGCAAGAAGCGCGCTGCGGCGCGAAATGAACATATAGCCTCACAGGTAAAAAAGTTCCAAAATGCCTGATTGCCTCAGGAGCGCCCTAAAAGCAATCACTCTTTCGACTCAATGTACTTGCAAACACCGCGCTGAATTAGAGTTTTCCTCCACAAAAACTGCCTGAAACTGCTTTTTGAAAAAAGACAAAAATCTTTCTTCCTCAAATCGGCAGCTGAGACGGATGAGCGGTCTCAGCGCCTCGCGGTCCTCCTTCGCCTCTGCATCTTTCCTGCCCGGCTCTCCCCGCCGACCTCTTCCTTCTCCCGCCTTCGTGGTATCTCCGCCGTCAGCCGGCAACCTCGGAAAACTTGTCTTCCCGGAGCTCCCGATGTCCGGCAAAACCAGCTCTCGCCGGACTTTCTCTTTGTAAAGACAGGATCCCGGCACCCTCATTCAACGCAACTTACCCGTTCGCGCATATCCCCAAAGAGGCATCTCGTTTTCGTTAATGATTTCCATTTTCATTATCATTACCCCCCCCCAAGTCAAGTCCGCAGAACGTCATGCGCACATCGCGCAAAGACTTGCGGGCTCGTCGAAAGAAAACGAAAGGAGAAAATCAAGATGGATCAGTTCCGCATCGAAAAGGACTCTATGGGCGAGGTCAAGGTCCCCAACGACAAGTACTGGGGCGCCCAGACCGAACGCAGCTATGAGAACTTCAAGATCGGCATTGAAAAGATGCCTGTGGAGATCGTCCGTGCCTTCGCGCTCCTGAAGGGCGCCTGCGCGCTTGCGAACCAGGAGTTCGGCAAGCTCGACGACAAGCGCGCCGCCGCCATTGAAGAAGCCTGCGACGAAGCCTTTGAGGGCAAGCTCGACGGCAACTTCCCGCTCGCCGTCTGGCAGACGGGCTCGGGCACGCAGTCGAACATGAACATGAACGAAGTGTTCGCGAACCGCGCCATCGAAATCTTGGGCGGCAACTTCCGCGACAAGGCGAGCCTCTCGAAGGACCAGCTCGTTCACCCGAACGACCACGTCAACATGTCGCAGTCCTCGAACGACACGTTCCCGTCCGCGCTCTCCATCATGTCCGTCGTTGAAACGACGAACTACCTCCTCCCGCGCCTCGAAGGCCTTGAAAAGGCCCTCTACGCCAAGGCTGAGGAATTCAAGGACCTGATCAAGTCGGGCCGCACGCACCTCCAGGATGCGACGCCGCTCACGCTCGGCCAGGAATTCTCGGGCTACGCCTCGATGCTCACGCACAGCCGCGAAGCCATCCTCGCCGCTCTTGAACCCTGCCGCGAACTCGCGATCGGCGGCACCGCCGTCGGCACGGGCATCAACTCGCCGGAAGGCTTCGGCGCCAAGGTTGCTGAAATCCTCACGAAGAAGACCGGCCTCAAGTTCAAGGACGCGCCCAACAAGTTCCATGCGCTCACGAGCCACGACGCCGTCTGCCTCCTTCATGGCGCGCTCGCGGGTCTTGCCGCCGACCTCATGAAGATCGCAAACGACATCCGCTGGCTCGCCTCCGGCCCGCGCTGCGGTTTGGGCGAAATCATCATTCCGGCCAATGAACCGGGCTCCTCGATCATGCCGGGCAAGGTCAATCCCACCCAGTGCGAAGCCGTCACGATGGTTGCGGTTCAGGTGATGGGGAACGCCACCTGCATCAACTTCGCCGCGAGCCAGGGCAACTTTGAACTCAACGTCTTCAAGCCCGTCATCGCCTACAACCTGATCCAGTCGATCAAGAACCTCGCGGACGTCATGAAGTCCTTCGAGATCCACTGCGTCACGGGCATCACGGCCAACAAGGAGCGTCTGCACGACCTGATGGAGCGCTCCCTCATGCTCGTGACCGCCTTGTCTCCGCTCGTCGGCTACATGAACGCCGCGAAGATCGCCCACTACGCTCACGTGAACAACAAGAGCCTTAAGGAAGCGGCGCTCGAACTCCAGCTCTGCACTGCGGAACAGTTCGACCAGTACGTCGATCCCACGAAGATGATTCACCCGAATCCCGTGAAGAAGTGCTGCTGCGGGAAGTAATTTCTAGCCGCCTTTCGGCTTCATAAGCGCAGAAAGCAAACAGCGGGCGGCATCAGGGACGCACCTCAGAGCGCCTGATGCCGCCCGCTTTTCTTTGCCGCGGAAAAACATGAAGGCAAAAAGACGCAGAGGCCTTATGCCGCGGACATTCAGCGTCGCGGCATGAGGCCTTGTTTCTCTCAGTTCATTCTGGCGCGTCCCGCCGCCCAGGCGGGAATGAGCGCGCAAAGGCCCCCAAGCGCAAGGGTCAGCAGGAAAAGCCGGAGTTCATTCAGGGAAAGCGCCGGACTCATCGCGATTCCCGTCTGGTGCGTGAGCCCCATCGCGCAGAGCTCGGCAATGCCCCACCCCAGAATCACGCCCATGACGGCGCCCATGCCGACCACCTCCATCACGATGCACCAGAGAAGGAGCGCGACGTAGCGCTTCGGCGCTCCGAGAACGCGAAGCTGCAGGAGCGTCGGAAGCCTCAGCCGCCCGAGGAGCACGCCCGTGACGAGTGTTGCCGCGAGAGCAATCACGAGCGTAAGGCCCGTGATGAAGGAAAGCGCTTCAGACGCCCCGCCCATTGCGGCATAAAGCTCTACCAGAACTTCGCCCGAAAAGACGCCCATGAGCGGGACGGGATTTCCATCAGCCCCCAAAACCGTCATTTTTGAAAAGTCCTGCCGGAGCCGGTAGGCATCGGCCACGGTCACGGGCTTCACGACGATCGCGGACATCCCGGGGAACCTGGAGAGGTCCTCGGTCAGCCAGTGTTCGAGCGGTTCTGGAATCCCTTCCGCATGATGATGATCATGCCCTTCATGTTCCTCATGTTCATCATGGTATTCGTGCTCGGCATGAAGCGGCCCGTGAAGCGCCCAGACGCGCTCGATCGGCACCATCACGGCGCGGTCCCAGGGCGTGCCCGTGGGCGGCATCACGCCCACCACGCGAAATTTCTCCCCCTGATGCGCGTGCCCTGCGCCGTGGACTCTGCCGTGCACCGGGAGGAACTCATCCCCGAGTTTGAGGCCGCTTTCCGCACCTGCCACTGCTTCAAGGGGCGCCTCAAATACGCGGCCCTCGGCCACGTTTCTCGCCCCGCCCTGAATCACCATGCTCTTCGTCGTGCCGACGATCGCGGCATTTCCGATGCGGTCGCCGAGCGCAATCGGCGCGTACCAGCGGACGCGCTTTGAATCCTTGAGCGTCCTGAGCGCCTCTGCGGGAACAAGGGACAAAGGTTCATCCCGAAGGTAAACGGTGCCCAAGAGAAGCGACACGGCGCTTCCCTTTGCGCCCACGAGAAGGTCGAAGTCGTCCGCAGCCTGCGCCGACGAGCTTCTGAGCATTCTTTCGGCGAGTCCCGTTGAAATGGCGAGCGAAAGCGCAAGCGCGAGAACAAGCGCCATGCCCCCTAGAACGCCGAGGGAGCGCCTCAGCTCGCTTTTGAGCAGCATCCAGACATGCATTCAGAGCTCCTTTCAATTCCCTTCAATGAGGCGGCCTTCGGCAATCACCACCTTCTGCGGAAAGTGCGCGAGGACCCGCGGATCATGCGAAACAAGAATCAGCGTGGCGCCGAGGCGCTTTGCTGCGCCGATGAGCGCCATCGTCACTTCCTCCGCCCTTTTTCCGTCGAGACTCGCTGTTGGTTCGTCGGCGAGGATCACTTTCGGAGCGGCAAAGAGGACGCGCGCAAGCGCCGTTCTCTGCATTTCTCCTCTCGAGAGATGCAGCGCACGGGTTCCGGAGCGCACGCCGTAATGGTCGAGAAGCTCCCGGGCCCGCTTTCTGTCGTCTGAGGTCGGCCGCCGGTAGAAGGTTGCCGGAAGCAGCACGTTCTCCTCGGCCGAAAGATCCTCGAAGAGCCTGAAGTCCTGAAAAAGAAACCCGCAGTTCTCTCCGCGCCAGCGGTCGCGCTCGCCCTCTGGCAATCGGGAAAGGCGCGTTTCACCCCAGCTTACAGCCCCTTCGGTGGGGGTGAGGATCCCGGAGATGAGCTTCAGAAACGTGCTTTTCCCGGAGCCCGACTCGCCCCTGACGCCGAGCAGACTCCCTTCCGGCAGCGCAAAGCGCGAGGAGGCAAAAATAGTCCGCAGTTCGTCGCCGTCCGGCACCGTGAGGCGGAGGTTTTCGAGTTGAAGGTCGAAGGACTTCATCAGATCACCTCGAAGCGGGCGTTGACGAGCCTCACGAGCGACACGAATCCCGTTTCCTCGTCCATGCGGCTTCCGAGCTCAAGCGTTCCCGTCACGGCAATGATGCGGTTCGCCTGCACGAAGTCCTGCTTTTCGGAAAGAAAGACCACGATGATGCTCTCCGGCCAGTCGGCGTCGGTGCTGCAGAAGGGACAGAGGCTCACGGGCTCCTTCGTTAGCACAAAGAATTTGGCGTCGGCCTTGAGTGGCGGCGCCATGAAGCCCAGGATCGTCACCTTCTTCCCTGCGAGGCTCTTGAGCTTCTCGGAGAGCTTCAGCCCCAGAACAGAATAGCCCGCATACATCTCGTCGAAGGAAAGGTTGGGCTTCGGTTCCGCCCGCACCGGGAAACTGGCGAGCATGGGAGCCGCAAAACCGACAAGAGCGGCCGAGAGGAGCTTTCTTCGAATCATAGGTTCCTCTTTTTTGAACATATGAAAACGGGACGGAGCGCGGCCGATTCAATCGACTTCAGCCGCATTCCGTCCCGATTAGAGGCACTTCTGTGCCGGATCAGTGGCCGAGGGCCATGGCTTCAGCCATCACGCGGAAGATTTCCGTCGAGTTCATGAAGCCCTTGATCTCTTCAGAGCGCGGACCGCGGGCCGTGACCACGAGGTCGTCGACCGTGTGAACGCCCTGGGATTCGTTTCTCGGGAGGTTCCCTTCAACGAAATGACCGCCCTCAACGTTCTTGTAGGTGTCGTCGGCAACGTATTCGCCCTTTTCGTTCTTGACGGCCGGATTGAAGGTCTTGTCCGGATAAGGACGATAGGTTTCATAGTAGTCGGGATGAGCGCCGAAGAAGACGGCAAGGCGCTTCGAGGGGGCGAAGTTGTCGGGGAACCCGTCCTTGTCCTTATCCTCGTAGTTGGGATAGCCCGCCTCGGCGTAGACGCCCACCTTCTCGCGCATGTCCTTGCCGGGCTTGTTGTCGTCAACCGTGCCCGCGACCGAGATCGAGTGCGTGTGGTCGCCCGTCACGATGAGGAGCGTGTCGGGGTGCTTGTCAACGTACTTCTGAGCGAGCTCGACCACCTTGTCGAAGGCAATGGTGTCGCCCACCGAACGCGTCCAGTCGAGCGGGTGCGAGAACTTGTCGACAAGGCCCGCTTCAAGCATCAGGAAGAAGCCGTTCTTATTCTGCTCGAGCACCTTTACGGCGGCGTTGAAGGAGTCCGTGAGGTCAGGCTGGTTCGGGAACTTCTTGACGGTATTGCCCTTCCACTGATGACGGTCGATCCAGCCGTCCATATTGCCCGTGTGAAAGAGCCCGAGGAGCTTCTGCGGGGCCTTGCCCTTCACGGCATCGTTGAGTTCCGTACGGTCGGTGACGAACTGGTAGCCGTCATTCTTGAACATCTCGATGTAGTTGGTCTGGTCCTTTCGCTTCGAGCCCGGAACGCCCTGCGGGAGGAAGTAGGCCGAGCCGCCGCCCAGAATCACGTCCGGACGGACATCCCAGAACATGCCGACGATGTCGGCCTTGTCCGCACGGCGGCGGGTATGGGAGACGACGGAGGCCGGCGTTGCGTCTTCAATTTCAGCGTCCGAAACCACGCCGATCGCCTTCCCGGTCTTCCTGCGAAGGATTTCAGCAATCGTTTCCTGGCGGGGATCGTCCTGCGAGGCCTTCGTGCGGTCGGCATAGACGCCGAGCGCGTTGACGGACGACTTGTGGCCCGTCATGTAGGCCGAAGCCGTGTTGGCGGAGTCGGCCGCGATCGTATCGACCGAGCTCGTGCCGAGAAGCGCCATGTGCGGCATGTCGTCCATGGCGAGGGGTGCGTTGTACATGCCGTTCGTCACGCCCTTCGAAAGAATGCGGGCGGCAGTGCGGTGGCCGACGGAGAGGCCGTCGGCAAGGAGAATGATGACGTTCTTCGCGACGGCCTTCTTGGGCGTCGTGTAGATGTCCCAGTTCGCGCGCAGCTCGCCTTCAGGCGACTTCACGGTGACGGTGTACTTCCCGGGCTTCTTGATTTCGACATCGCGGAGGATGATGGCCGAACCCTTGGCGTCGATTTCCTCGGCAACGTAGATCTCGTCGCCCTTCAAAACCTTTTTATAGTCCTGGCCGTTGATCTGTACCTGAATGTTCTTCCTGTCGACAACGGTATCGAGCTCGACCTTGAAGTCGAAGCGCGCATTCGTCATAAAGCGCGCCTGGTCGACCGGATAGATCTGCGCGGCCTGAACGGCACTCGCGGCAGAGAAGGAGAGAAGCACCTGTCTCTTATACACATCTGACGCTGCCGACGAATAGAGA
>OJOM01001032.1_pt1 | contig 11300 bp, 10 predicted proteins | sample 1598231 | NCBI WGS metagenome assembly OJOM01 (sample SAMN03922465, study PRJEB24848) | human gut metagenome | isolation source: stool sample | host: Homo sapiens | place: Germany | collected 2010-11 | reverse complement strand
GAATGAAAAAGAGTTTCTGAACTGTCCAGAGAATTTTAACCAAAGTGTACACCGCAGGGGAAACTCAGTTTGTATGCCTTGTATTTCATTCTTCAACATCCTTTAGATATGCTTTGCATTCATTGAGAATATTATCATGAACATCACCGAGAACAGATTTAATGTTAAGACCTGAAAATTTGATTTTACCATATCCTCTTGTTCCGTGACCGCCAAGATAATCATACTGCAAAAGACGCATACCATTGCAGAGTGTTGAAATATCCTCAAGTAATTCTTTGTAATCTGAATCGTTTACGGAAACCTGATACACAATTTCCAACGGATATATTGAACCGCTTATTGAACGCTCAATTTGTCTGGGCATAGCCTCACCGCTTATGCGGTTAATTGTATTTTCAAATTTTACTTCGGTAGGTGAAACAGCACCCATTCCAATAAGTTCATCCGCATTGCTAAGTTTTAAATCTCTGAAAATCAGTCTGCTGATTTCTTCCTGCGAACCAAAAAGTCTTTTTATTTTTGTATCATCATCGCTGTGCTTTGCATTTGGGTTAGAGTTCATACTGCGAGCAAGTAGTGTTCTTATTTTGCCTTTTAATGAACTGCCCGGAATAATCGGTCGCATAGAAAGAGGGTCCTTTATTACCGGAGAATCAATAGCTCCGATTGCAGAAAATTCATTTCCGCCACCGATATGCATACCTGTCAGCACCTCTATATTTCCTGAAATCATCAATTTTATATACATAACTGCTACTCCTTATTTATCTTTTCCGATAATGTATTTTCTAAATGCAACAAGCGCTTCCAAGTATCTTGCAAAAAGGATATAACTTGTCCTTGTTCCGTCAATATCATTTATACATTCAAGAAGATGTGCGTTTTCACAGAAATTTTTTACACTTACTTCTCGTCCCATTTCATAAACAACTTTTACTTTCAAATATTGTATTTTAGCCTCAATTTCCTCACTCAATTTTTCTTTCGAGTCATGAGTGACCATATTATAAATTTCTGAATTTAATGAAAGAATACTTCTGAGTTTTGTTGTTGTGATAATGTTTGCCGGCTTTTCTGTATCTTTTATATGTTTAATAACCTTTTCGGCGAGATCAACATAATTCTTGTTGCTGAGTTTCGTATAGGGTAGGGGCTCAGCTTTTTGATAACTTGACTTTCTGTTGAAATTGTTATTGCGGTTATTATGGTTATTGTAATTATTGTTGCTATAATTGTTATAATTGTTATATCCCATATCAGTTACCTCTCTTTCGTACAAGATAAGCATAAATATATATAGCTGTCAAAAGCTGTTTCTTGTCCTCGGGATTTTTAATCCATTCGTACATTTTTTCAGAGAATTTTCTGTACTTTGAAACCGCTTCGGCCGTACTGTTTTTACTCGGTTCCATTCGTGAAAGCAGATAAACATACCTTGCGTAGTTGATTTTGTCTGTGTCTGAATTACGAAGAAGAAACATCAATTTGTACAGAAAACTTGCACCGTAATCATTGTCGGAATCATCTTTTTCAACTTTGAATCCAAAAAATTCCTTTAATGTGTCAAGCTTTTCTGCAATGACCTTGTTTTTAAAATCAATCCAGTTGTATGTTTGTTTCAACTCAATTCCTGAAAGCAACTCTGATTTAAAAACATCTTTTGTGTCAAACAGAGTAACGGCATTCTTTTCGGGATTGTCGTTATTATGCTTTGAATAACTTTTTGACATACTTTCAAGTTTGTCAACTTCCTGCGCACAAATGCTAATAGGGAAGGAGAAGTCATAAATTCCTATGCCGGCCGATATTGTTAATGTTCCCTCGGTAAATTCACGAAACTTATCGGTAAGGTCAACGGCAAAGCTTATTACATCGTCCCATGCTCCGACAACAAATACATCGTCACCGCCTGAATATACAATAGAAATATTTCTTTTGCCTGATTTTGAAATGTTACCATATGTTCCGTTTTTAAGAATTGAATTTATGTGATGTTTAAAGAAGAGAGAAAGTTGTCTTGAAAGTGATGCTGTTCGTGAGAGTGTAACATATTTTCTTCCGCAATCATCACGGTCAAATCCACTCACAAAAGCATGTCCCAGATTATCAACATCAGCACGCAAAACGGCAATTCTGCTAATGCCGGTTGAACTTTTGGCAAGCTCATCTGTCTGATTATTCTTTGCATGATAATCACCAACCCATAGATGAGATGAAATATCCTGTCCGATATTCAATTTTCCTTTGCAATAACTTCTTACATATTCACAGCTGTCCTTCATCTTTTGTTTAAGAGAATTTGCGTCATCGGCAACAAGCCTGCAACCAAAAGGAAGCTTAATTCCCGCTTTTTGAGTTGTTTTCAGAACAGCAAAAAATTCTTTGTTAAGTATATCGTCTGATAATTTAATAAGGCTGTTGCAAAATTCACACCTGTATTCTTCCTGTCCGTTATCAGAAATTGATTTCACGAGGAATGAGGGCGATTTGCAGCACTTACATTCTCTTTTTCCGTCACCGGAAAATGAACTGTTTAGTTTAAGAATATCACTTGCACTGTATCTGTGCAGCTTTTTGTGACTTATATTTTTGCTTATCTCAGCAAACAGTTCTGCATAACTTCCGTCAGGCTTGTTCTGAATGTCATTTGAACTGCATTCGGCATATCCACCTGCAACATAAAGACCTGTTGCAAAGTTATCAATAAGCCATCCGTTGACAGCTTTTTCAAATTCATCGAGTGTTTGCTTTGTTTCATCAGTGTTAGCAAGAATAAGGTAGCAATGTCCACCGCCTGTATATATTATGTTTGCTCTTGAAAGCTCAAGTTTGTCAAGAAGCTCATCAAGAATATGCTCCATAAAAATCTCAAGGTAAAAAGACCTTGCTCGCAAAGTTTTGAGAGCACCCTGAATATTGATTGTGTAAATGAATTTTTGAATTCCCGAAATATCAAGGGAATAGAGCATAAAAGCTTTTTTGTCATAAAATTTTTCGGAATTTTTAAAAAGCTCGGTTTTATAGTCGGAAATACCGTTAGCTTTCAGATATGTGTATATACATCCCGCAAATGCAGCGGTAAGCTTTGAATGGTCAAATAATGAAATATCGGCAACCTCTTTTGTAGAAGTAGAGGAGGGAATATATGTGCAAAGACCTTCAAAGAGTTCAAGCAGTGAATTTACATATTGCTCAACAGGCTTTGAAAAATCAATTGTTGTAAGCAGATTTCTAAACTTTTCCTTTACTGCCGAATAATATCCTGAGGTAAACTCCTCTTTTTGCTCGCTGGGACAATTTATAAAATCACCTGAATCATCAAGCATAGCCGGCTTGTAATACAGCTTTTGATTGTTGTTGTTAAGAAGGTTAAATACACTTTCAAGAGGTGTGTTTATTGCAAATCCAGGCTCGCCGTTTTCATTTTCTCTGCGGTCACCTGCCGAGGCAATGTTATCGGCAATGTATGTAATATAGGCAACCGAATCATCATCAAGAGTTGCCTTTGAAAGCGGAACTGCGTGATGGCATCTTACTGCGTCAAGAATATCCCTGTCATTCAGACCAATTTCATTTTTAAGAAACTCATATCCGCCGTCACTGTGATTTATTTTAACACCGGAACGATAAACAATCTTTCCAATATCATGCAAAAGTGCAGAACAAACAATTTTTATTTGTCTGTCATTCATTTTTCATCCTCCTTAATGCTCAACGCTCCCATTCCGATTGAGGCTTTAATTCCTACACCAAGGTATTCGCCAAATCTGAACAGGGTTTTAGCAAAATTCTTTAAGAGTGAAGGTCCCTTTATATAGATTGATATGTAACCTGTAAATCCCGTAATTCTTCTGCCCTCAAGGCTAAATTTTACGGTGCGAAGATTATACGAAATAATTTTGCTGTTTTGCACAAGTGCGTCAAGTGTTTCCTCGTCAAAAAAAGAATCATCACTTGTTGCGGCGGTTGCTTTCTTCATAAGACTTTGAAAAACAAGGTGCAGGTCGTGAACAATAACATAGTCGTTTTTGCTTTTAAAAGCAGCAGGTGTGTCAAATGAGATTTTCAAAACAGATGACGGCTCGTCATTAAAAGTTGCTTTCAAAAGATTTTCAACAGGAATTTCAAATGTTTCCTTTTTGACAATGTTTACAACAGCGTTTTCCTTGCTCGTTAGTACAAATGACGAAAAGCTCTTGTCAGCAATAACCTTGAATATTTTATTGTATGCCTCTTGACCGACAGTTGCAACTGTCCAACACCATTCATCGCCATTTTTAACAAGGCTTGTGCTGAAGGGATTAAGGTTGCTGTTATGAAGAATGTTTGCGTAATCTGTATCAATAACCGACATAATAACTCCGTGTAAAACAGAAGAAATATGCCGTGTAATTTCAAAATCATCACTTGTTATATACATTCTTAATTTTGTCAGCATAACAATAAAACATCCTTTGTACAATTTAGCATAATTATATCACTTATTTTCACATATTTCAACATTATTCACAAAATAATTTTAAGAAAAATTGTAAAAATATCAAAATAGCTTATTTTAGCGTCACCACTTTTCAAAACCTCTTGCTTTTATTTAAAAATTTGTGTACAATTAGTGCGAAAGCAATAAATAAGTGTTATGAAATCGTTATTTGTACCAGTGTTTCGCACTTGCCTTTTCATATATTTGTTTGAGTGATTGGATAAGTATAGTTAATGGTTTGTTTACAGTTGTTTATTGTGTCTATATCGTATTACTTGATTTTTTAAAATTTCTGTTAAAATCTGCAGAACCAACCCATCCCCAAGCGGGGACGAAAATGGCTGTTGTGCGTTGATTTCGTCAGCTTTGGCAAGAACCAACCCATCCCAAAGCGGGGACGAAAACGCTACAGTTCTTTTCGTAGTCTGATAAGCGTGATGAACCACCCCATCCCCAAGCGGGGACGAAAATGCCTTTCGCAAGTGATAGCCAATTCCGGAATCAGGAACCAACCCATCCCCACTCGGGGACGAAAACTTTGTAAGGCAGGTGTCCTTAATTTGCTCAACATCGAACCACCAATCCCCCACTGGGGACGAAAACGGATTCAAAATTTGAATTTGACAACAGTTTGGCGAGAACCAACTCAACCCCGCTCGGGGACGAAAATCAATTGGTTACTATCAAAGATTGCTGACCTTGCCGAACCACCCCATCCCCGCCCAGGGACGAAAATCGCTCAATCTTCTTAGTTTCTACGATTTCTTTTACCGAACCACCCCATCCCCACTCGGGGACGAAAATGGATAATTCTTCAAAAACTCACTCAAATAAGTTTTCGAACCAACCCATCCCCAAGCGGGGACGAAAATCGTCCACAAAACGGACAAGGCTTGATTTTTAATGAACCAACCCATCCCAACTCGGGGACGAAAATTCAATAGGCTGATTCCAACACTTTATGCAGTTATGAACCAACCCATCCCCAAGCGGGGACGAAAAATCATTGAACAAGTCAAAATCATTGTTTTTTTTCGCAGAACCAACCCATCCCCAAGCGGGGACGAAAAAAAGCACCTGCCAAAATCGGTAGGTGCTTTGTCTTATGATATGAAATTTATGTGCTTTACTATGGAATACATACTGCGAATTTACTTTCAAAAATTCTGCTTTAAAGGTGCATAACTGTTGCCTTGACGGAGGTTGTTTAAATTGCTATAATTTATACAAATGGGGTGGTGCTTTGAAAAAGACAAGACTGTTGAAAATTGTCCTCAAACGGACGGGCGCAATCAAGCTTTTGTGCAGTTATGTTATCGTATTTTTTGCGGTGAGTGTTGCAATATGGATTTTTGAACCGAACATAACTCGGCTTTTTGACAGCATATGGTACTGCTTCAGCGTTGCCACAACAATCGGACTTGGCGATGTGCTTGCAACAACGCTTGTCGGCAGAGTGCTTTCAATCTTTCTTTCGATATGTTCAATTCTTATCATTGCAGTAGTTCCGGGCGTAATCACAAGCTACTATGTCGAAAGCACCAAACTTCGTGCTGATGAAAGCAGTGCAAAGTTTCTTGATGACCTTGAACATCTTCCCCAACTTTCAAAAGAAGAGCTTGTCGAGCTTTCCGAAAAGGTGAAAAAGTTCAATCGTAAAAAGTAAATTTAATAAATGCGGACATAAAAAATCCCGACAGTATCAAAAACATACTGTCGGGATTTTGCTTTTAAAGAAATATATTAACTTATTTTATGAATCCCTGAACAATCAAAATCAGTACGAGAACAGGGAGTACATACTTGAAATACGGCTTTAAAGCCTTTGAAAATTTAATGCCTTTACCGGTGTTACACTCATCAAGGTAGTTGTCAAATCCCCAACCGAATTTTGTAACGCAGAAGAGGAGATACACAAGCGAACCTACAGGAAGAAGGATATTGCTTACGAGGAAATCTTCCATACCGAGAACATTCTGACCGAAAATTTGGAAACCGCTCCAAATGTTGAAACCAAACACACACGGCAAACTTGCGATAAGAATGATGATTGTGTTGATAAGAACAGACTTCTTTCTGCTGATGCCGAACATATCAATCCAGAACGAAATGATGTTTTCAAACACGGCAATGATTGTTGAGAAGCACGCAAAAGTCATAAACAGGAAGAACAGAGTACCCCAAATTCTTCCGCCGGCCATATTTACGAACACATTCGGAAGTGTTACGAAAATCAGAGCAGGGCCTTGGTCGGGCTGAACACCGTATGAAAAACAAGCGGGGAAGATGATAAGACCTGCCATAATCGCAACAAATGTGTCAAGTGCGCAAATTTTGATTGACTCACTCGGCAGAGTGTGGTCTTTTGACATATAACTGCCGAAAATTTCCATTGCCGCAATGCCAAGGCTGAGTGTGAAGAATGCCTGATTCATAGCGGATGAAATAACATTGCCAAGTCCGATTTCATTCACCTTGTCCAAATCGGGAATAAGGTAGAAGCTGAGTCCCTCGCCTGCACCCGAAAGGAATAAGCTGTTGCCTGCGAGTACAAGAATGAGTATGAGCAACGCAATCATCATAACTTTGCTGACTTTTTCAATGCCCTTTTGAATACCTCTGCTGCAAACAAGGAATCCGAGGACGGTGATAATCGCCATCCAAATTACCATTTCAAGCGGATTTGACTGCAATTCGTTGAATACTCCGCCAACTTGCTCCGAGGCCATTCCGCTTTCAAATGAACCCGTCGCAAATTTGTAGAAGTAGCTCGTCATCCAACCCGAAACCGTGGTGTAGTACATCATCAAAAGGTAGCATCCGAGCATACAGAACCAGCCGTGAATGTGCCACTTGCTCTTTGGCTTTTCAAGTTTTTTGTAGCCGAGAACAGCACTTTTTCTGCTCGCTCTTCCGACTGCAAGTTCCATTGTCAAAACAGGAACTCCCATAAGAACGAGGAAGATTAGGTACAAAAGTACAAATAGTCCGCCGCCGTTCTGTCCTGCAACATACGGAAATCGCCACACATTGCCGATTCCGATAGCGCAACCCGCACTTACAAGGATAAACCCAAGTCGGGATTTAAAATTTTCTCTTTCCATAAACGAATTCTCTCCTATAAAAACAAACTCTTTAATTATACAAAAAATTCACACATTTGTCAAGATGCTCTGTTTTTAATAAATGAAGAATTTTCGCAAAAAAACCGCATAAATAAGCCGTTTTTTAGAGCAGAGGGTAGATAATGGGACAGTGGTTTATGGTATAATATTATTAAAGAAAAGGAAAGGAAAAACCTAATTAAAAGGGCAATAACAATAATTGTTACTAAGTTAATGAAAGGTGGAAATTATTATGTTAATGAATTGTAAAAGAAAGATCCACGAAAAGCTTGTGTTTGAAAACGCACCGCAAAATCCCGAAGCAATCAAGGGTATCCGTGCATACCTTTTGGCGCTGCTTTCCTATGCAACGATGTCGAAGAGATGTGAAAATGCTGACTTTGATTTGCATATTATTGAGGGCGATGAAACGCTTTTTGAAACCGAAGACGAAAGTGCGGGCGAGATAATCCAGAAGCTCGGTAATCACGGCGGATTCATAATTGACATCACCTGCAGCGGAAAATTTGTGAATATCGGCAACTGTTCCGATGAGGAATTTATCACGGTGGCGTGTTTTCCTGATAGAGTTCCAAGCATTTTTGATTGCCTTGAAAATTCCGGCGAAAAGGACTTCAAGTACGGAAAAATAGCTTATTTTGACGGCATTGATTTGTGGTTATCCCAGTACATTGACGATAAAACCTGTATGGACAATGTTTTTGATTTTGGCGACATTGTTGAGAAAAAGGACTTCACAATTTCAAATTTGTGGAATAGTGAAATGTTTCTTGTTATCGCATTTGATTTTGAAAAGTATCACGATGAAGCTGAGGAAATCAAGAATATAATCGAAAGATATATTTATGTTGATGATGAAAAAGCATTTAAAAAGTGCCGCAAAAAGTGGGATGAGGAAATGATAATCGGAATTGACGGTGTGCAGTGGATTCCCGAAAATGTGGGAGAAATCGTTGCATTTACCGATGAAATCAACGAAGTGCTTGCTCGCCTTGACAGGGATGAAGATGTAGGAATTGAATCGTATGGACTTTTCTGCAATATGGACGAGTTCTTCTCGGCGCAGATTTATGCAGACAATGAGGAACATTGCTTTAAAGTTGTTGCGGTTCAGTCCGTAGTATGAAAAAAGGGAAGGATTTCTCCTTCCCGATAAAAAGTTTGATTATTCTATTATGATGTTTTCAACGCCGTGACTGAGGATTACATTGATAAGCTCGTTTCTTGAATAATTTGTTTCTGCGGCAGAGCCAAGTGGCAGTGTTAATAGTTCTACTGAACCTGTGACAAACACAACAGACAGTAATGTTCAAAATGTCACTGTAAATAATTCTACTAATTCAGATAGTAGTACAAATGTTGAATATTCTCAGAATTTTGTTCAGGTTAATCCGAAAAAGAAACCTGCTCCAATAAAAATAGTGATACCTGTAGTGATATTATGTGTTTTGGCGGCTGTTTTGATTGCACCATTGATTGACGCAAATCCTGTTGCTTCTAACAGGTTGGTTGGAAAATGTAAGAACAGCAACGAAACAACATATGTATTTAATGAAAATGGTATTCAGTACTACTACAACTTACATACCTTGGTAATAAATGCATTTTCAGACGATTTTAAAGACGCTACTTTTGATAGAATTCATCTTTCAGAAAGTGATTTGCAGTAAACAAAAACGAGGAAGGTACAAAACCTTCCTCGTAATTTTTTGCTATTTTGTTAGAGTTAAAAAGTGAAAATTCAAAAATTAAAACTCAATTGCGTCTGTGAAATCGTCAGTTTCATCTTCTGACTCGTCAAAATAATCGGAATCATGGGAATTGCTTTCGTCTTCGGGAATGTCAATCATATCGAACTCGTCATATGTAACAGCCTTGTTGAGCTTAAAAAAGTTTGTCTGGCAGAAGTAACGGCAGACACGGATGTAGTTGAGAAATTCGGGAGTTTCATTCTCATAGTCCTCGGCAGAAACACCCTCTTTGATGATAAGCAGCATCTCGACAATCTGCGAGTTACTGATAAAGAAGTTGTTATGCTCCTCAAAGATGATGAAAATATCGTCATCGTCAAGGTCATACTTTTCGCAGGCATAAAGCGCCTCGCTCTTTGAATTCCTCACAACCCTGTAAATCTCAAAATCAATCATATCAGGCTCATCACAATCAATATTGCCCATAACGCAGAGTTCAAGAAAAGTCTTGCTCATAACAGCCTTGTCGGTTAGTTCAAGGTCAAAGTGCTTTTCAAGAGAAATGATAAGCTCGTCCTGTGACTTTACACCTGGTGTGATGAGTGGCTTGTATCGTTTGATGAGTTTGTTTTTATAAAATTCCGAATTTTCATACTTTAATGAAAGATTAGCGGCAATGTTGTCAAATATATTCATCGTTATCTCCTTAAAAAACAAGTGGTTTTTATGTTTACAAGTAAATTATAATCGAATTTAAGGATAAAATCAATATGCTTTTTGAATATAATGCCCAAACAGATTTATAAATTCGCAGTTTTCATTTATAATCTTAATGTAGAATGACAAACTTGTAAGGGCGGATATCATCCGCCGGCCTTGATGCTATCATATGTTTTTCTGAATGTTTTGATATGATAAAAATTGTGTATTCGTAATATTAAAGTGAAATATATGGTAAGCAGAAAACGGTAAGGAGGAGAGTTATGAGCTTGTTTGATAAAATGAAAAAACATCAGTCCCCTGAAAAACCGAATGACGGCGAATTTAAAAGCGATGTAAACACGATTCTGCACGGTACAAGCGTTCAGAACAGAAAAGAAATGTGCGAGCTTGAATACATGAAGGCAAGACGGTTTTTGAAAAATCCGACCGTTGAAACCGTTGCCCGTGCTAAAAATATAATGAATACCCTTGCAACCGATTTCGATTATCTTCCTGCCGTATTGTGGATGGCTGAATTTTCCGTGAACGGTGTCAAAAATCCCGAACAGGCGGCTATGTGGTACAAAAAAGCCGCAGACCTTGGCAGTGCGAATGGAGCGTCTAAAATTGCAGATATTCTTATGGACGGCAGAGGTGTTACCCGCAATCCGAAACTTGCAATGGAGTACTATAAAATTGCCGCCGATAACGGCATAGCGTCAGCATCATTCGCATTGGGTGAATATTATGCAAAAACAGGCAATAGGGAAGAGGCAGTAAAAGCCTATGAAAAAGCCGTCAAAGGCGGATATAAAGATGCCGAAAAAAAGCTTGCCAAATTGAAGAAAAAGTTTTGATTCTAATATAATTCTGTATTAGAATAATTGTGTATTGGTAAACGCAGTTCAATTGAAAATGGAAAATGGAAAGTTGAAAATTATGGTCGGGTATATGGATTGCAAAATGAAAATCCGTGTTGCCCGACCATATTATATATAAAAGTATATGCGTGTCAGTAGGGGCGTTCATCGGACGCCCGCCAAGTAAAGATACAAATACTATGATAGAAATAAACCGTATAAATGAACCATAGTTACCGAAATAATGTAGGGGAGAACCGTGTTCTCCCAATCGTGTGCAATGCACACGATTGCACGCATTGCGTGCAAATTTGAATACACGGTTTTCATCATATTAAAAAATATGTGTTTGAACAAGTTCTGCCATTAAGGCGGGCGCCCAATGTGTGCAGTGTAGTAACATAGTATACAACAGTGCAAAGACATAGTATACAGTTTT
>OJOM01001025.1_pt1 | contig 11362 bp, 8 predicted proteins | sample 1598231 | NCBI WGS metagenome assembly OJOM01 (sample SAMN03922465, study PRJEB24848) | human gut metagenome | isolation source: stool sample | host: Homo sapiens | place: Germany | collected 2010-11 | reverse complement strand
AGCATGATGTTGTCTTCAACTATCAGTATTCTGTATTTCATTCATGTTTTCATTTAATTATGTCCGTCCATTTACGATAATCGGCTTTTTGTCTCAGATATCAGCCGGTCTATTCTTCTGACAATTCTTTCCACATCATTGCGGAATGCTGACTCATCCGTATCTTCCACATACTCTTCATAGCTGTACGATTCCAGCTCATGGGCTATTCCCAATTGCTCCCACATCGGGTACATCCTGTGCAGAGTTTCCCATATCCGCTTCCGGTCGAGCTTTTCCTGACTCAAAGAATCCAGCAAGTCAGAACTGTTCCTATTGGATTCCTCTATAAGAGTCTCCAAAGTCCAGCGTTCGTCTCCTGTAGTGACATACAGAGCCTCGAAATCTGGAGAATGATTATCCATTGTTCTGTCCTGTCCAATGAGTGACGAGAGAAATTCGAGCAGGTCCCTTGTATAGAACGGTTTGTGGATACAGCCGGCAAATCCGGCTTGAATATAGCGGTCTGCATCGCCGTCGTTACGGGCGGTCATTGCAGCTATGGGAATTGTCCGTGAATTTCCTATGTTGGAAAGGCGTAGCAGATGCAACAGGTCAAAACCTCCCGTACCACGCATCTGTATATCGGTCAGCAATAGGTCGTATTCTCCGGTTCTCAATGCCTTGACCACTTCCTGTGCATTGGTACAGGCTCGGCATGAGATACCGTTCCGTTCCATCATTTCAACTGTGTTGCGCAATTGTATCGGATCGTCATCGACTACAAGAACCCGCCGAGGAAGTCTGAGGTTTCCCGTATAAGTTTCTGGCTTGTCTCTTGCAGGCTCATTGGTCTGCCTAAGCGGAATTTCCACCTTGAATTCGCTGCCTTTACCGATCTGGCTCGAAACAGAGAGTCTTCCTCCGAACAGGTTCACCAGCCCTTTCGTAATGGAAAGTCCCAGTCCGAAGCCTTCTGAATCCAAATCAGGAGCAGCCCGTTCAAAGGGCTGAAAAATGCGTTGTGTTGTGTTCTCGCCCATTCCTATCCCCGTATCTTTGACCTTTACTGAAAGAGTATCTTCTTCATAACTTGCCAGAAATTTGATATAACCTGTACGGGTGAATTTTACAGCATTCTCCAGAATGTTGACCACTATCTGCCTTATGCGGTCTGCATCGCCAAGGACGGTGATGCCGCACCCCATAAAAGCCTTGTCAAACATCAATCCTTTGTCGTTCGCCTTGCGTGTGTATTCTTCAGCGATACTTTCCAGAAAGGATTCAAGATGGAAAGGAATTTCGTTCAGGGTTTCTTTAGCATCGTCCAGACGGGAGAGGTCAAGCAGGCTGTTGGCAAGCCGGGTGATATGACGGGATGATTCAAGGATGTTTCCGAGATAGGCATTGCGGCGTTTCCGGTCACGAGTATCCATGGCCAGTTCAGCACTGCCACTGATGGCATTGAGAGGTCCTCGTATGTCATGGGAAAGTGTGATGATTATTTTCTTGCGCATGTCGGAGAGTGTACGGTTTTGTGTTGCCGTATCTTCCAGTTCAGCCTTGTCCCTTTCCCTGCGGTTAAGGTCACGCATGATGATAAGGTGCGAAATGATGAGCAGGATGATGGCCATGCCGATTACTCCTGCCATTAAAAAGAACGACATTTTCTCTGCTTCTGCCATTTTTAACTCTCTTTGTGAGAAGGCAGTCTGTGCCTGTTCGTCAAGGTCGTTTATCAGCTTGTTCAATGTCCTGTTCAATTCCCTGTTGCGCATACGCAGGCTGTCGGCATAAATGTCCATTTCGTTCGCCTGTCTTTGATGTATTGCTATCAGGCTGTCGCTGAAATCATGAAGTTCTTTTTGGGATGGCATTACTTGTATTTCTTCTTTTTTCCCGAAGAATCCTGCAATCCCTTTTTTCTTTTGTTCTATGGTACGGATATGTGTTGCACGCCTCGCCACTTCCGGCAACTGGTTTACCAGCACGCTGTCCGCTTCAGTTCGCCGTTCAAACATTTCCATTATGTGCAGCAGGTGTGTCTCCTTTTCGGCAAGCAGAGCACGAAGAGTGTCTATCTGTTCCGGGCGTACATATTCACGGCAGTGTCGTTTAAGCGAGTTCAACAAACTGTCGGCTTGAAGTCGGTGGTTACGATAGTACAGATAGTCCGCTTTGTTCCAATTTACCACACCCTCACCCAATGTGGCGAGCCCCGTAATACGGCGATGAGCCGTGTTGATACCACGACGTACAAGGTTTATGTTTGCCGTCTCTGCCTCAATTTCGCGCATCCGCTGCCGTTCATATATCAAAATGGCGGCCATGCTACCGATGACCGCCATAAGTATGGCATAGCCGAAAAATATTTTATATCGCAGCGACACTGTTTGTTGATGAAAAATATAATTGGTTAACTAAATATCAATATCACAGGATAGTGATCCCCACCCATCATATGATATCTTAGTACACATGTTCTTAGCTGTAATCTGCTATCGATAAGGAAATAATCTAATTCTCGACCTGAAAAATGTGTTGGCATACCACAACAAGCAAAATTAGCACTATTTCCCGGCCTACTCCTGGTACCTGTGGTCATTATTCTTAAATATTCTGATAATTCGCTTGGCGTTGAATTCATATCTCCGCCAATGATGAAAGGAGATACTGCATGACGTACTAAATCTCTTATATCTCCTACAGCACCAGACCCAGATTCGCAATGAAGGGTATAAATGTTACATCCATTATAATTTAAACAAATTGCAGATCGGCCTGTTCCTGATATCAGATAATGTATTGATGCTACAAAATTCAAATCCGCAATGATACAAGTATTACATCTACAATTATAAGCACCTGCATGTTCTACCACAACATAGTGGTATCTACCACTATGTTGTGCAGGCAGTATGAAATTACCACATTCTTGTATCATAACGACATTACATTGTTCTGTTGTTAATAGATGATTCAATATATTTAATTTAATAGCATCATTAAGAGGATTTCCTTGGGAATTCCATGTACAAATTTTCATATGGCTGTTTTTAGATGTTTGATGCATTTATTATGTTTTCATAATAATTATTATCAAATTTGAACGGGACTTTATCCATCCCGTTCTATATGTTTATACTCTATTTACTGCTTTCTGTATTTATAGGCTCGATACAGGAAGCCATTATATCCATCAGTTTTGACAGACCTTCGGTCTGTGGTTGCTGGCTGGCCGAAACATGTATCTGGTATTTTGCCGTTTGGTTGGTCATGCGGGTGTTCTCGCGGGCGGTCGTGACTTTGCCGCTGATTTCCGCATTTATAAACCAATGTTTTGCAGAAGCTTTTGCCTCTACTTCTGCGTTGGTAGTGCTTTTTACGTTTGATGTATCGGTAACCTCCATCTGGAAATCGACATCCACGCGATCTATGAGCAGGGAAGGAATAGGCACCAATCCTATAAACGGAGCCTTGACACTTTGTGACATTGTTGTCATTTTTCCATCCTGCTGTATCGGTCTTTCGACATCGAATTCCAATATACGCGCTTTATTGCCGCTTTTACCATCAAATGCAATTTGCTGGTAGAAATTCCATGCTGTCGCTGCCAATTCCTGTTGTGCTTCGGCTGCTGCAATAAGTGGAGCTGCAATAAGTTCCCGCATGGGAAGCCCCTTGAATTTGTCAGTCACGTTTGAATCTGCTTTAAGAACTGGAGAAGTTTCTCTGTTTTGAGTCTCTTCCAATGCAGCGGAGATAATTTCTTTCGCCTGTCCGCTTACATTTTCATTCAAGTTTTCCGCATTTTCTTGTTGCCCTTGGTTCTTTATTTCTTCTGCCATAACATTTGAATTTTAAAATTGTTAGATATTTTTTACAAAATCGTCAATAATTCGGGAAATGCTCTCCGGAGTCTCCTGAACCTTAAAATTGACGCAAACCTCCATGACATCATCCGCATCCGGTTTTATGTTGCTCATCTGCATCTGGAGATTGGCTCTTTGTGGGCTGGATAACAATAAGTTGTTTTCTGGAATCTGTGATTCCACGCTTCCGACCTTCGCCTTGAACTTTATCTGCACATTATCCATCGCAAGATAATGATGGGATATCAAAGCTATAAGTGGAATATCAATAGTCTTGTCTCCAACCATGATTTTTTTCGATTGGAACGTATTTGCGTTATTTGCATTTGTTCCTTCAAAAAGTCTGGTCAGATTTTGTATCTGATGATTCTGCAATGTATCTTGTGCACAGTTTACGGCGTATTGCAAACCATTCATAATATCAGAGAATGAATTGGTTTGAACACTGTCCGGCTCATCGTCATTATTTTTCTTGTCTCTGTGAAAAAGTCCCATGTTTTTAATTTAATTACTTGATTTGTTGCCTTTAATGAGCACCAATCTTGACAATGTCCGGCTTACAGCTTCCATATTTACACTGGAGTCTATATTATTATTAACAATGCCTTGATGCCAAAACCTATATGGTGGATTCTCCGTGTGTTCCAGCACGTCCTCCTTTTTTTATTGGGGTTATACTTCGGTTAATGTTCGTTGCGGGCGGAACATTTCCGCCCGCAACGGCTTACTGCTTCCTCAAGGATGGCAATGCTCCTTTAAGTTCGTAACGCCACTTTGAGCCTGCGTTCTGCAAGGCGGTGTTCATGGCATCAACGGCTTTCTGCCAGGTAACGACAGAGCCGTCCACCTTCGTGGCTCCGGTGCTTTCCCTATTGTAGCCGATGCCTTGTTCATGATTGTTCTTCCAATAGCCGGCGGTCACGGTGGTGTAGTTATTTCCCAAAAAGCCGCCGATATGTACTTTGCCAGTGCTACTACCCGTACTAGTTACGTTGCCCGTGGCATAGCAGGCAAGGAGGCTGCTTCCTGCGTTCATTCCCACCAGACTGCCGCCAGCGATATTCTTTGCGGGGTTTATTTCTATGGTCACGTTGCCCGTGGCATAGCAAGCGGTCAGGGTGGCACTCGAATTCGTCTGACCTGCCACGCCGCCGACATCGACCGTTCCCTTCACTGTGGCAGAGGAACTGCATCCGGTGATGGAACCGCCTATTTGAGCACCCACCACACCGCCGACATACACCGTGCCGCTGACGCTGCCCGACACCGAGCAGTTTTCAATGGTGCCCCAGCTATATCCTACCACGCCGCCAATACTGCCGCCATATATTTGATTGCTTGTTATCTGTACGCCCTCCATCACCACGTTCTTCACCGTACCAGCTCTATTGAGCCAGCCGAACAGACCCGCATATTCGTCATTTGTCGTAAAGGTCAGCCCCGTAATGGTATGGCCGCCACCGTCGAAGGTGCCTTTGTATGAGTTGTCGTAGTCTGTGCCTATCGGTGTCCAGTCTTTGCCTGTGAGGTCAATGTCAGTGTCGAGGGTAATGTTAATGTCGCTCTTACCTCCGTTCACTAATTCGGCTATATTCATCAGGCCATCAGCGGAGGTCACCGTGTAGCTGCCGTTGCTCTCTATGGTATAGCCCAGGTCTTTTGCCGCAGCGAGGGAGACGGTGTAGGTATATTCACCGCCCGCCTGCCAGTCGGTAGCATTCTTCATCTTATAAACTAAGGTCTTGCCGTTAGTGAAGGTGCAGGTGATGAAGGTCGTGCCAGCTGCCACACTTTGCGGGGCTACGATGGCGGTGTAGGTGTTGCTACCCTTGTCATACGGGACGATTATATCCGGGTTGTCGCCTTCGGTGGAGAGGCCCGTCAGCTGCACGGATGCCAGCCCCTCGGTGTAGTCCGTCAGAACGACGGTCACTCGCGCCGTGCGGTGGGTGAAGCGGAGCGTGGGGCTACCGTAGGTCACCGTCTGCCCGTTGGCTACGATGAGGTCGCTGCCCTCAAAGTCTTTCTGGGCACTTTGGTTGGCTTTTACCTTTACCGCAGGTGGGGTTGTCTCGCCAGCGGTGTAGGGCCACCACGCTGTGACGGTGATGTCTTTGTGGTTGGTCCAGTAGTACGGGTCGGTGGAGGTCAGCGTGGCGCTTGTGGGGGCGGCGGTGGTGGGCGTCACGTTGTACGTCTTCACCATGCCGTCCATCAGAACTGCCACGCTCTGCACACCCTCCCAATTGCCATCCACGGGGGCACGGGTGCCGGCGGTGGCTGTCGCGGCGGGATTCAGCCCCGTGGCGGTGAAGACGATGGGGGTGCCTTCCGCCCCTTCTGGTAGGAAGCCCGCTTCGTCCTGCGTGCAGGCGGCAAGGCCGAGCAACAAGGCGATGGCTGCGGATGTATGGATGGTTGTTAGTTTCATGATGCGTGTTGTTTAGGGGTTGTTATTGTTTCTTTTCAGTACGGGCAGGCCGTCGGTGCCGAGTGCCCACTGGTAGTCGTTACCGGTGAGGGCGGGGTTCATGCCGTCGACGGCTGTCTTCCATTTCACGGTCGCGCCGTCCACCTTCGTGGCAACTACCGTTCCTCCTTCATTACGTAATACTCCTTGCCCGGCATTGCCTCCCCAATAGCAGGAAGTTATATTCTTGTAGTTGAAACGCACTATAGTTCCACAGCCAGACTCATCTTTCAATGTGCCGTTGAACCAGCAAGCGATGATATCGCCATAATTTGCATTGGCTATACCACCACTATGTACAGTAAGTTTTCCCGTCACAGAGCAGGCAATGATTTGGCCATGATTTCGGTCCACCATTCCAGCAGCTCCTCCACTACTGCCATCCAGATTCACATCTATGAGTTGTAGGTTCTTTATCACTCCACTTACATTTAAAAAATAAAAAAGTCCAAAACTCGCTGCTGAAAAGTTTAATCCCGTAATGCGGTGTCCCTGCCCATTAAAGACGCCGGAGTAGCCAGGCCATGTGCCTATCCGTGTCCAATCCTTACCCGTTAGGTCGATGTCGGCGGTGAGGGTGCAATTTATCGATTCGTCTTTTTGTGCGGCTTCGTTCCATGCCAGCAGGCCGTCAGCGTTATAGACCGTGTAACTGCCGTCGTTCTGTATAGAATAGCCCAAATCCTCAGCCTCACCGCTCTCGCCGCCGCCGTCAGCCCAGTCACCGATAGTGCAACCCTCTAACGTCAGGCCGGTGGCGTTCACCTTAACGGTATATTTATAGCGGTTGCCCGCTGCCAGCACAACGTTGTTCTGCGGGCGGAAGTAGAAGGTGCCGCTGCCGAGTTCCACCCGGATGAACGACTTGCCTGCCGCAACGGTCTGCGGGGCGGTCAGTGCCTCGTAGGTGTTGCCGCTTGCGTTGTAGGTCTTGATGGCGGTCGGGTTGCCGTTATCGTCGGACAGGCTCACGAGGCTCACCGTGGCACCGGCAACGCTCGTGAATCCCGTGCCGGGCTTCAGTTCGATTGTCACGCGTGCCGTGCGGTGGGTAAATCCAAGTGTCGGGTCGTCAAATTTCACCGTCTGGTTTTCGGCGGAGATGAAGTCGCTGTTCTGGAAGTCAGCCAATTTGCTCTGGTCTTCGGCCACCTTCACGGCAGGCATCTGGGTGATGTCGGCATTGTCGAAGGGCCACCATGCCGATACGGTAATCGGGTTGCGGCTGGTCCAGTAGTACGGGTCGTTCTCGCGTGAGAGCGTGGCTTTCGTATTGTCAGCGGAGTTAGGCGTTACGGTGTATTCCTTTACCGCATCGCCCATCTTGAGTGCCACGGAAGTGACGCCCTGCCAGTCGCCGTCCACGGTGGCACGGGTTGATGGGGCTGCCTGCGGCGTTGCCTCTACGGACAGTCCGGTGGCACGGATGAATACGGGGTATTCACCTTCGGGCAGACGGTTATCGTCTGCCAGTTCGTCCTGTGTGCAGGCGGCGAGGCCGAGCAGTAGCGCGGTGGCTGCGGGGATGAATAATCTATGTCTCATAATTCTTTATTCTTAATTATTAATATCTTACAGGCCCGCGCCCACTTCTCCGCCGTCTATATCGTTCCACTTTGCAATGGTGGCTTCGCTGACTTCAAGGACTTTGTTGCGTACCTTGACGGTATAGGTATAGTTGTTGCCCGCCAGCAGTGCGCCTTCGGGCATGGTGAGTGTGGCATGATATTCCTGACCTTTGTAATTCACAACCAACGGCAGGGATGCAACTGTCTGCGGGAAGAGGATGATCGATGACGTGAGAACGCCGTCTGCCAAATTCATGGCCAGTTCTCCGGTCTGTGCCCCGTTGTCTGCGGTGGCAATACCGTCGGCCGTGTTGAACGTACCGGTGAGTAACAATCCGTCCAGCGTGTAACGTTCAGGCTTGACCACGCTGAAATCCACGCCGTCGCCCGCCTCGAAGGTAAGGGTTATCTGGCTCATGCGGTGGTGGAAGGAGTTGTCTTCACCGCCTTTGGCGGTTTTGTCGGTGAAGCTCACTACTGGGTTGTTTTTGTCTCCTGTGGCTCCTGAAGCAAAGAGGAAGTCGATGGCAGGCTGGTTCTGCTGCGCCGTGACATCGGTCGTGGCTGCGAGGATGCCTCCCGCTGCGTTGTACGGATAGTAGGCGCGGAAAGTATGGGTCTTTGTATCTTCGATATAGATGACCTTTCCTTCTGCCTCAAATTTCCCGTTTTTCAGGATGAAAGGCACGTTGCCGTACTGGGAATCGTTGCCGATGTCGGTGATGCCGATACGGTCGCCGCCAGTCCAGGTGGTTCCGCTGGCGCGGGTGGTGGGGGCGATGTTGGCGGTAAACTGGGCGGCCACGGGGTCACCGTTCAGGTTCTCGTTGTCGTTGTTGCAGGCTACCAGTGCGAGGGCGAGCGCTGCAAGTGTAAAAAATCTTGTCTTCATTATATCTATAATTTTATTATTTACAAATCAGCATTTACATCATCACCTTTCACTTCTTCCCAGCCGTTGATTTCGGCTCCGTCCACTTCCATGCCTTCAGGAGTCTCAACCAGCGTTCCGCCGAGGGTCAGCGATTTGCCCTTTCCGGTGTTGAACTTCTTGAGGGCTTCCGTGAGGTTGCTTTTCAGCGTGATGGGGCTCGGGTTGCCGTCCGCATAGCGGATTTCAGCCGTCAGCAGTTGTTCCGTGCCGGTCACACCCAGCAGCCGCACCGTGGCTTTCCACTTGCCGGCATCGTCACCTTCGGTAATCTTGGTGAAGGGCAGCACGACGTTCGAAGCGGCTCCGTAGGTATCGGTAGCGAAGTCGAGTGTTCCGGCTGCACCCGTCAGATGGGCAACAATCTCCGTGATGCGTCCGGCGGCATCACCAGTAGGTTCGACGACAAGCGTCAGTTCGCGTACCTGCTGCTTCATTGCGGCGGTCAGCGGATAGTCCTTGTCTTTCTCGATGGTCACCTGTTCCGTATAGGTGAAGAACCATCCCGGGGCATTGTTCACAAAGGCATCCGTGCCTGCCCGGGTTCCCGTGGCTGCGGCAATGGTGGCTGTGGTGCCGTTCACCGTGATTCCTTCAGCCGGGTTCCACACCGCAAGGGTGTAGCTGCCCGGAGCAAACAGATGGTCGGGGGTATGGGTGGCGGAAGTCTCCGTACCCGTATAGTCGCCCATGGTGACCGTCCATGTGGCAGGTATGTCGATGCCCTCACCGCGGGCCGACCAGTCGGCTGTCACCGCAATCTTCCCGTAGTCGGGATGCGGCGTGTCATAAAGCGTGTCCTTCACGCAGGAAGAGAGCAGCACGGCGGCTGCCATTCCCACCATATTTATATATTGTCTTGCTTTCATATTATATTTTTTTAGACATAAGAACAAAAGAACAAATATTATAGGGTTAACCCCATTGACCGTCAGTTCAGTCTTTCATTCTTCATTCTTAATTCTTCATTTAATTTTCCATACCAATGTCACACCGGCATTGATGGGGCCCCACCAGTCCTTTGTCTCGTTGCCGCGGCGTACTCGTACACCGTCGATGACTTCATATTTCTCATAGTCGGCATTCAGGTAGCCCAAGCCGAGGTTGAAATCAAGAGCCAGTGCCTTGTTCAGCCGCAGCCGGTAGCCGGCAGTGATGCCGCCACCCATCAGGTCGCCCTGTTTGCCTGTTTCGGAGAGCTTGTAGTTGAACTGTCCGGCCTTGAACATCGCACCCAGATACCAGGCTTTCTTCTCGCCCATGTAGTAACGCACTTCCGGAGCCACTTCCCACAGAGCGTAGCGGCGGTCCTTGTCGCTCCATGTCCAAGAAGTCCACGAGCCGTTTACGGCAATGCCCCACGACGGGCAGATGCGCCATTCAAGTCCTAAATCGGGTGTCAGGGTAGCCCAGCGCAGCAGGTTGGCACGCAGGGAGAGATGATAATCAGTTGGTGTTTTGGTTTCCGACGGCGTGTCGGTAAGAGTATTGGGTCGGGCTTCTTCCGCCTTGTGCTGCTCTTCGGCAAGTCGTTCCTGTTCGGCACGCTTCTCGGCTTCCAGTCGTTCGGCTTCCGCCTTGCGTCGTGCTTCCGCTTCCGCATCCGTTGCGGCTGTTTCCTTGACCGGTACCGTCAGGCGCACGGTGACAAAATCACCCTCAGTCGCATGGTTGCGGGTAATGAAATTCTCCTCTTTTATTTCCGCACGGATAATCAGTTCGGATTTCACACGGTTGGCACGGATCTTCGCCGTGGCAAGGTTCTCGGCTTCACTGCCCAGTGAATTACAGTAGCCGTCAACCAATAGCGGCAGCTTGCCGTCAAGAATTGTGGTTTTGTTGTTTTCGATACATTCCAACAGACGGGCAAGTTCCGTGTCATTGCCATTCCAAGGCACGTAGAACGTGTCCTTCTGCGGAACGAACCGGAAGGTGTAGGTCGTGTCTGCTTTCTGCTGCGCAATGACAGGAAAAGTTACCGTCATCAGCCACAGAAACAGGGTAAGAAAAGTGATTTTTCTGCTCATATAAACTTGAATTTATTATCTTTGTCTTCTCCAAAGGTAATAAATGCCATTCAGCGCCCAAAATATTACAAAAACTTTTTCTGTTGAAATACAGCGTTTTATAAAAAAATGTCGTTTGAGCACTTTTCAAATTGTCGTTAGAGCACCTTTTTGTCGAATTAGCACTTTTTTGTCGTTTGAGCACTTTTTGAAAATGGGTTTCTGAGACCTTTTTCAATGTTTTTTAGTACACAAATTATTCCCGATTTGCTTTTTTCCATTTGGCAGGCGTACATCCTTCCTTCTCGGAAAATAATTTGATAAAGTTACTGCGGGAAAGAAAACCGGAGGACTCAGCCAGCTTCTGTATATTGATTTCCGGATGCTCCTTCAGCATGTTTTTCGCATACTCCAACCGGAGACTGGTTATCCATTCGCGGAATGTCATTTTATACGTAGTCTTGATATAAGCGGAAAGATTGGTACGGTTGGTATGAAGCACATCTGAAAGCTCCTTTATGGTAAGGCCGGGCCGG
>OJOM01001023.1_pt1 | contig 11367 bp, 6 predicted proteins | sample 1598231 | NCBI WGS metagenome assembly OJOM01 (sample SAMN03922465, study PRJEB24848) | human gut metagenome | isolation source: stool sample | host: Homo sapiens | place: Germany | collected 2010-11 | reverse complement strand
GGTTGTGGTGGTTTTATCTTCATAACTCATTTATCAATTATAACATAACCGTAGCCGCTTGTCAACTATTTTGTGCCTATGTTAATAAAAGGGATGAAGGTACGTAAACATTGAGCCCGCGGCATGAGAAAAAGCATTTCGGCGGCGCTTATCAAAAACTCCGGGAGTTCGGACTCTCCTTCGGGCGCAGGAGGACCCGCAGCGGGCATCCGGAGACATCTGCGCGTCTTCTGCTTCCGGGATAAACTTTTTGCCATTCTTCCTTTCGTCACATCTCTCAACAAACTATCAGAGAAGCGTCATGCAGAACGGTCGTCCGACAATCGTCAACCTGATTCCCTCCTCCAACCCGGCTCACCCGCTCCTGAAGCGCCTTCCTGAAATCGGCGAGGTCTTTCACCGCGACCGCATGAGCGAAGAAGAGTTTCAAGAGGTCGCGCCTCATGCCGACGTGCTTGTCTCCGCGTCCAACCTCAGGGTGACGGACGAGGAGCTGTCGCACTACCCGGCGCTTCGCATGGTGGGAGACTTCGGTGTCGGATTCGACGGCTTCGATGTTCCGGCTATCGCCCGCCGGGGCCTTCGCGCCTGCCATACGCCGGACGTTCTTTCCGAAGACGTTGCCGACCTCGCGATCGGACTTCTCCTTGCGCTTGCCCGGTCGCTTCCTGCCGCCGACGCCTTCGTGCGCGCCGGAAGGTGGCCCAATGAAAACTTCCCTCTCGGACGCCGCATCGCCGGCTGCCGGATCGGCATTGCCGGTCTCGGGCGCATCGGCAAGGTCGTTGCCGAACGAGCGAAGGCCTTCCGGATGGAAGTGGGCTACACGGCGCGCGCTCCGAAGGACGTGCCCTGGCAGTACTTTAAGTCCGTCAAGGACCTCGCCGCCTGGTGCGATGCGCTGATCGTCGTCATTCCGGCAACCCCTGAAACGCACCATCTCATCAACCGCGAGGTGCTCGAGGCCCTAGGGTCCAAGGGATTCCTCGTCAACATAGCCCGCGGCGCGCTCGTTGATACGGAAGCCCTCATTGAGGCGCTCCGCGACAAAACGATCGCCGGCGCCGCGCTTGACGTCTTCGAGCACGAGCCTCATGTTGAGGACGGCCTTCTCAAGCTCGGGAACGTTGTGCTTGCGCCCCACATCGGTTCAGCCACCGTTGAAACGCGCGACGCCATGGCCGAACTCGTGATGGAAAACATCCGCCTCGCGCTGAACGGGCAGCCGCTCGTGACGCCGATTCCCGGAACGCGCAGGGATTGACGTCTTTTCACCCGGACCTCGCCGCCTGAAGCCCGCCCTTTCGAGACGGGCTTCAGATTCCTGAGAGCATCCGTCCACAGGTTTTGCCCAATTCAAAGTACGGCGTGATGTACTTTTCCCTGCAAGGCATGCTGACGGAATCTCTCTTCATATTCGATGCGCGCAAAAACCTCTCTTCCGGGAACTTCTCTAAATTCGTCAAGGCAGCATTCCATCCCGACCTTCGCCTCAGTACCAACACCTCCAGCCTCAGCACCGATCCGATGCTGAGGCTTTTCTGCAAAGGCAGTTGCTACCGGACGCTTCTCCAGGCAACGAACCTCCGTTCCTCTCCGCTGAAAACGAGAGCGGCACGAAGGAGTTCCTTTCCGGGCTGAAGAGCACCATAGCGGCGGGAAGCAATCTGTTTTGCCGCGTCTTCAAGACACGGCTGAACCTCGGACGACTTCCGGGCGAATTTAAATTCGAATACCCAGCGGCGGCCGCCAACCTCAACTTCAAGGTCGCTTCTGCCGAGTGCCGAATGGTTCTCCACCTTCGGGAGCATTGCGGCACCGAGCAAGAGAACCTGCAGATACGCTCGGCAGGCTGCTTCGTCGCGGATGGGATACCGAAGATAATCTATGGCCTCAACTGCTTGATTGAAGCGGCCGACTACCTCATCCAGGCTGCCTGTCGCCATCGTTTCGGAAATGAGCGGTTCAGCTGCGCCTTCGAGCGCCTTGCCTTTCAAAAGCTCTCCCGCATAGAGCTGAGCCATCGAAACCGCAACCTCACGATTGGGATAACCAAGAATTGCCAGGCCGTTAGGCCTCATCTCCCGGATCGTGAGATAACCCGACTGAGTAAGGAGCGCTTCACGTCCGATTTCATCAAATTTACGGGCTTCCCCAAGTTCACTCACCTTTATCGGGCGAACTTCGTCGAAATTAGCTGGTTTTTCGAGATCATGGTCGGCCAGGTAGCGCATCAGAATCGTCGGCTGACCGCCGCTCTCATACCAATAATTGACGAATCCCTGCTCCGGATACATGAAGAAATTGAGGATGGACCATGGACAGAACACGTGCTTGCGGGCTTCAGATTCCAGCGTCTTGCCGTCAAAGCAATATCCGTCGTAGTATTCCCTAAGTTTTTCAATGAGTTCCCGCTCACTGAGGTTTCGTATTTTTGCCGCTTTTCTCAGATAAAAGGCAAAATACGTCCTGATCTCCTCCTCCGTGAGCCCAAGAAGCGTGCTGTAGGCCGGGTTGAGTGAAATATCGTCGAAATTATTGAGTTCCGAGAAGATATTCGTCTGCCGATAGCGCGTGATTCCCGTCATGAAGAAGAATCGCAGGCATCCGCCCCTTGACTTAAGCATCAGGAAGAACGGACTCATAATCGTGCGTACGGCATCAAACTTCGTCTTATTGTCAAGCGATGCAGTCAATGGGGAATCATATTCATCGATAAGGAGCACGAGCGATCTCACAGGGAGCTCATCGAGCCAGGCTAAGAGCTGCATCATCAATGGCTCGCGTCCCCTGCCGGAGTTGTATCGGAACCCGATCGTCGCGAACCGGTTGATAAGAAGCGCATTGAATTTTTCCTGGAAATCCCGCGAATCAGAGAAATCCCTGATTTCCGAAAAGTCCAGCCGGACAACCTTGTACGTCTTATCCTTCCATAACTTTTCAATCGCAAGCCCCTGGAAGTCCCGCAGGCCATGCTTGAAGAGCGTCTCGAAAGCAGACACCAGCAGTGATTTGCCAAACCGGCGGGGACGGGAAATGAACACCTTGCGGCTTTCACTGCAAAGTTGGTAAATAAAGGCGGTTTTGTCAGCGTACACGCACTGCTCGTCTCTCAGAGCGCGAAAGTCAGACTGACCAAGCGGAATCGGCTGGCGAGACTCAATTCCAGCGGACGGCGAAACTGATGAGGACATTTCATCAGCAGCGGCTGACCCGGCAGAAGCTGCATCAGCGCTCCTGTTTCGGAGCATGGTTAAGCGACGACCTCTCAGCTGTTTTTCAGGAATCGGAAACTTCTCCGGATGCAGCTGGTATTCGGGCGTGGGAATGAAGCACATTTCACGCACCATCCCGAGATGAAGAGAAGTCTTGCCTCCGCTCCTCAATTTGTCTGCCTTTGACCGATAGCGATAATGCACTGCCACACCGCCGGAAGTCGTTCGGGAGAGATCGGCATTTTTCGGCAGATCGCGGATTAATTCCTTATCAGGAAGCGGATTTTTCGTTTTCAGGCCGGTGGTCATCCCTGGGCTCCTAATATGGCCACATTCATCATGCCATTCATTATGGCATGAGTTTTGGAAATGTGTTTCTTAGAGCTCAGTTCGCCGGCCTGGTTCAGGCTGCCTTTGCATGCAGAGTCGTCTTGCAGGCGGACAAAGATGCATCGTCATGCGGAAGCAAAAACCGTAAGTGCGTTTCCGCGCTTCCATTCCCTTTTCAACAGTGCATAATCGGGTCAATTTTTCCCGTACACGCACTGCTTAATTCACAGAAAGGTGACCTTTTGACCGTTCTCATGCCTGAACCCAAGGGGACCAGGCTCGGCCAGGCGACGACCTATGCCGAACACTATTCCCCGGAACTTCTTCAGCCCATTCCCCGCGCGCTCGGTCGCGACGCCATCGGCGACCATGATTTTCAGGGCGCCGACATCTGGCGCCTTTATGAATTCTCCTGGCTCGACCACCGGGGCCTTCCCCATGCGGCGGAAGTGGAGCTCGCCGTCCCCGCCTCGACCCCTTCGATCATCGAATCGAAGTCTCTGAAGCTCTACGCGATGAGCTTTGCGATGACGAAGCTTGCGGACGCCGCGGAAGCCGAGGCGATTCTCACGCGCGACCTTTCCGAGGCTGCCGGAGGCGCCGTTCAGGCAAAAGTGAATCCTCTGCGCACATGGGAAACGAGGGTCGCACCGATGCCGGGCGACAATCTGGAAGAAATGCTCCCCGAAACGAAGGTTGACGCCTATGAAGTTTCGCCGGACCTTCTCGAAAGGGACTCGGCCGCAGGCGAGCGCGAGGTCTTCTGGTCGACCAACGTCTTCCGCTCGCTCTGTCCCGTTACCGGGCAGCCCGACTTCGCATCCGTTTCCGTTCATCTCTCCGGCGAAGCCGTCAATCCGGCATCACTGCTCAGATACCTCGCGAGCTACCGTCAGCACCGGGGCTTCCACGAACAGTGCGTCGAGCAGATCTTTCACGACCTGCGGTCGCGCTTTGACCTCAGAGTCCTCGAAGTGCAGGCCGCCTTCACGAGGAGAGGCGGCATCGACATCAATCCCTTCCGCTCGAACGTGCGGGAAATTCCGCTCAATTCCCCGCGCGAGCTGAGGCAGTAACGCGTTCGCGTTTCCCGGGTTTGAAGGCGCCCGGGAAACGCATTTTCCTGTATTGCAGAATTCAATTCTGTCAATCAGAGAAAGTCTGCAGGCTCGTCAACCTCTTTGTTTATCTCGGTTTTTCATAGATTTTCCCGACGCCCTTCCGTGGCCCCGTCCTTTCCTTGCGAAATATCAAACTGCCTCTCGAAATAACGCGGCAAAGTAGAGGCAACGCCTGATCGGGCAATGCTTATTTCAGCATTTCAAATTCAAAATCATCTCCGGTCAGGCAGCTCTTAGAAAGAAGAGAAACCTATGACCACTTCCATTTCGCGCCGCAGCCTCATCGCCGGTTCCATCGCGGGCACCGCCGCCATTGCCGCTCCCGCGTTTGCGAAAGCCGCTCCCAAGTGGGATGAGACTGTCGACGTCATCGTGGTCGGCACGGGCTTCGCGGGCCTTGCCGCTGCGATCGAAGCGAAGAAGGCCGGCGCCAACGTCATCGTTCTCGAGAAGATGACGTTTGCCGGCGGCAACTCCGCAATCAACGGCGGCATCATGACCGCCACGGGCTGCCCGCAGCAGAAGATGCACGGCATCAAGGACTCCCAGGAGCTTCTTGAGAAGGACATCCTCGTTGCCGGCGCCTACATGAACAACCGTGAAAAAGTTCATCAGATGGTCTCTCAGGTTCTGTCGAACTACGAGTGGTGCGTCAATGAACTCGGCGTTCAGTTCCTCCCCGATGCCATCGGCCAGGAAGGCGGCCACAGCGTTCCGCGCTATGTGACCACCACCAACGGCTCGGGTTCCGGCATCGTCATGAAGGAACTCGAATACGTGAAGAAGCTCGGCATCCCCGTTCGTCTTCGCACCTATGTCGAACACATCGTGCGCGATGTGTCCGGCCGCGTGACGGGCCTTGAAGTCCGTGAAAACTACAAGTTCCCGGACAAGACCTCCGGCACCGTGAAGCGCATCGCCGCGAAGAAGGGCGTCATCCTCTGCTACGGCGGCTTCGCTGCCGACGTGAAGTTCCGCATGTATCAGGATCCGAAGCTCGACGCTTCGCTCGATACGACCAACCAGCCTTCGGCCACGTCCGAACTCTGGCGCGAAACCTCCGCCATCGGCTGCCTGCAGGTTCAGAACGACTGGATTCAGTGCGGCCCGTGGGGCAACCCGAAGGAAAAGGGCATGGGCATCGGCTGGCAGTTCAACCAGACCGCTGCCGCTGAATACGGCATCTGGGTGAACTCGAAGGGCGACCGCTTCGTGAACGAACTCGCCAACCGCAAGGTTCGCGCCGACGCCATCATGGTTGAGCAGCAGAACGGCCTCAAGGCCTTCGCCATCTGCAACGAACCCAACGTGCAGCCGCTCAAAAAGCAGCGCCCGGGCTTCCTTGAAAAGATGCTCGACGCGAAGATTCTCGACAAGTACGACACCGTTGAAGCCATGGCCAAGGGCGCGGGCATTCCGCTCGACGAGCTCAAGAAGACCATCGCCGCCTTCAATGAAGCCGTCAAGACGAAGAAGGATCCGGCTTTCGGCCGCTACATCAACAATGACCAGGTCCCGATGGTTGACGGCCCCTGGTACATCGGCGAATGCCAGCCGAAGGTTCACCACTGCATGGGCGGTCTCTACACCGACCTCAACTGCCAGGTGATCGACGTGCGCAACGACAAGCCCATCCCGGGCCTCTATGCCGCCGGCGAATCCACGAGCGGCGTGCATGGCGCCGTCCGCCTCGGCTCCGTCGCGATTCTTGACTGCCTCGTCTTCGGCCGCATCGCCGGTCAGAAGGCCGCCAAGGCGTAAGACCATCGCCTGATGGAAACCGCCGGGGCCCGTAAGTCCCGGCGACCAGAAAAGCGCTTTCCGGACACTCTCCGGGGAGCGCTTTTTTCGTCTGAGCCCTTATCCGGCAAGTTTTTCTGAATTTGTAAATCCTGGCGCCTCAGATCAACAATTGTGTCTGCCGGCACCTCTTCGGGTTTTCATGGGGATAGGATTGAATACAGCCAGTTCGGGTGAACCCCTACTGCGAAAGCATAATTTCGCTCTGAGGGTCTTACCCTAAACAAAGTAGAAAAGAGAGAAAAGAAATGACGCTTGCAAATCGTCGTGAATTTTTCCGTACGGCTGCGGCCGGTGCGGTAGGCGCTGCCGGCATGCTGGGCGGCGTTGCGGCTGCTGAAGCCCGTTCGCCCAAGTCCGCCAAGTACGATCTCATCATCGTCGGCGCCGGCTGCGGCGGCCTCGTCTGCGCAATCCGTGCTGCCGAGCTTGGCCTCAAGCCCCTCCTTCTTGAAAAGATGCCCATGCCTGCCGGCAACACGATTTATGCCGCTGGCTTCCTTCTCGGCCTCAACACTTCGTTCCAGAAGGCCAAGGGAACGGCAAACGATACGAACGAAGCCTTCTTCAACGACATGATGAAGGTTTCGCAGCAGAAGGCCGTACCTGTCCTTACGCACAAGGTGGTCGACAACTGCACGAGGCTCCTTGAGTGGCTCCACTCCTACTGCGGCGTCAACTTCAATACGGGCGCGAAGCTCGTGTGGCCGATGCTCACCCGTGCGCACCTCGTTACCGGCGAAGTCAAGCCGGGCGGCGGTCAGCTCGCCATGACGCTTCTCAACAAGGCGAAGTCCCTCGGCGTTGAAGTCCGCACGAACACCAAGGTGGTCGAGCTCCTCTCCGATCCGAAGAAGGGCAACGTCAACGGCGTGCGCGTGAAGACGAAGGACGGCCTCTCTGAGGTCTATTCGAAGTTCGGCGTCGTTCTCGCCACCGGCGGCTACTCCGCCAACCAGCAGCTCGTCACGCAGTACATCGGTTCTGCGGGCGCCAAGATGCCGATTCGCGGTTCGCGCATCATCGCGGGCGAAAACGTGGTCCTCACGGCTCCGTTCCTCCCGAAGGTCGTGAACGTCGACCAGTATCACTGCGGCCCGATTTACGGCCCCACCGGCGCCAACCCGCTCAACATCGTCAACAACGGCATCTGCGTCAACAAGGAAGGCAAGCGCTTCACTGATGAAGGCCAGACCTACGTTCAGATGTCCCGCGACGTTGCCGCCAAGACGCCCGACAACTGGGCCTTCATGGTCTGCGACCAGACGACGCACGACATCCCGATTCTGAAGAACGACTGGGAGTCCTACAGCCGCACGAAGGCTCCGGTTTATACGGGCAACACCATCGAGGAAGCCGCCAAGGCCGCGGGTCTCGACCCGAAGGTTCTTGCCAAGACCGTTGAGGACTACAACGATGCCGTGAAGTCGGGCGAAACCTCGAAGCTCAGCCCGGTCAACACGCTCCCGAAGGCTCCGCTCATCGAAAAGGCGCCCTTCTACATCGTGCCCTTCCAGGGCGGCATGACGGCCACCTTCGGCGGCCCGCTCATCAACACCGAAGCTCAGGTGCTCGACACGGAAAATCATCCGATCGACGGCCTCTTCTGCATCGGCAATGCTGCCGGCGGCCTCTTCTACGACAACTATGTCGGCGGCGCTCAGCTCACCTCTGCAGGCGTCTTCGGCATGACTGTTGCTGAACACGTCAAGGCGCAGAAGGAAGGGAAGCTCTGATTGAAGTCTTCTGAAGACTTTTAAGCCGAGTCCCTGAAGCCGGCGGATTCTGATGAGTCCGCCGGCTTTTTCTGTGCCCGCCTGCCAGGGCACAATCGACAGTCTCCTCAATCGCGGCGAGTCCTTTGATGCCGCCCGCCGGGAAGCGACCACGGATGACCGTACGGAGAAAATCTACGAGCAGCCGTTCCGAGTCTTACTTTGCGGAACATCAACTCGTGGAGTGATTCCGGGATCGAGCATTCTTTGGAAGTGAAAAATCATAAAGACGATCGTGCATCGTTCGATTTTCCGCTCATAATCGCCTTTTGGAAGAGAAAGAGCCCCTTCATCGAGGCTCCTGCGTCTCATTCATTTCAACGAAAACTCTGGATCATGTCTGAGAGAGAAACTCTAACTGCCTCTCACTGGGGACTCTTCTACGCCCTGACCAAGGAAGGCCGCCTCACAGGGGCAAGGCCTTTCGAGAAGGACCGTGCGCCTTCGCCCAATCTTGAGGACATTGCGAACCTCCCCTACGCAGAAGCCAGAATCCTTGAGCCCATGGTGCGCCGGGGCTTTCTCGAAAAGAGAGCGGAAAGCCGCGCGGACCGCGGAAATGATTTCTACGTTCCGGTGAGCTGGGAGAAGGCGCTCGACCTCGCGGCCGATGCGATTCGAAGCACCTACCGGGATTTCGGGCCGAGTGCCGTTTGGGGCCGCTCCTACGGCTGGAAGTCTCCGGGAAGCGTCAACAATTCGATTGCGCTCCTTCAGAGGCTTCTCAACCTCATGGGCGGCTACATTGAGACCGGGAACAGCTACTCCACGGCCGCAATCGGCACCATTCTCCCCTACGCGCTCGGCATGAAGGATCCGAGATCCACGGGCTGGGACACGATTCTCGAACATACGGAACGCATCGTCCTCTGGGGGTGCGATCCGCTCGTCACGAACGACATCGACTGGACGACGACGCTCCATGAGGCAACGGAGATCTTCAGAAGCCTCAAAGGCCGCCCGCGCATCCGCACGATTGCCGTCAACCCCGTCTGCCCCAAGACCGCTCAGGAAATCGGGAGCCAGTGGATTGCCGTCAAACCCGGCACCGACTGCGCCCTGATGCTCGGGCTCCTCTACGTGCTGATTGAGGAGAAGCTCGCCGACGAAGCCTTCCTCAGCCGCTGTACGACCGGCTGGCCCGAGCTCAGGTCCTATGTTCTCGGGGATGAGGACGGCATTCCCAAAACGCCCGCCTGGGCGGCTTCGGAATCCGGCGTCCCGGCCGGGGATATTGAAGCGCTTGCCCGCGACATGGCCTCTCACCGCACGATGATCATGTTCGGATGGGGTCCTCAGCGCGCCCGCTACGGCGAGCTTCCGCCATGGATGGCCGTGGCGCTCGCGGCAGCCCTCGGTCAGATCGGGCTCCCGGGCGGCGGCATCGGCACCAACTACCACTACTGCAACGGCGGATATCCGCCGGGAACGGGCCCGCAGCTCGGGCAGATCCCGTCGAGAGTGCCTCCCGCAGTTCCCGTCCTTCACCCCTGGAAGGGGAGCCGCGCCGTTCCGGTCGCACGCATGGCGGACGTTCTTGCCCATCCCGGCAAAGTCATCGCCTGGAACGGCAGCCGGATCGAATACCCGGACGTGCACCTCGTCTTCTGGGCAGGCGGCAATCCCTTTGCGCACCATCCGGATACGAGAAGGCTCGAGGAGGCCTGGCGCCGCCCCGACGCCGTGATCGTGGCCGAAAGCTTCTGGAACGCCACCGCTCGGCATGCGGACATCATTCTCCCGGCATCGACCTTTCTCGAGAGAACGGACATCACGCCGATCGGCACCTACATCAATGACGGCATCGTTCTCATGAAGCAGGCGATCGACCCGATCGGGAACTCGAGAAGCGACTACGCCATCTTCTCCGCCCTCGCGCGCCGCCTCGGCCTTGAGGAGCCCTTCACTGAAGGAATGACGGAAGCGGAATGGATCAGAAAGCTCTATGAGGACGCGAGAAGCCGGAGCCTCGAATCCGGCCTCAAAACGCTTCTCCCCGAATGGGAAGATTTTGAAAAAGCCGGCGTCATCCTCTACCCGCACGAAAAGAAAAATGATGGGTTTGTCGCCTTCGCGGATTTCCGCCGCGACCCCGAGGCGCATCCCCTCAAAACGGAGACCGGGAAGATCGTTCTTTATTCCGAGCGGATTGCGAGCCTCGGCTACGCCGACTGCCCGCCGCACCCGGCCTATCTGAAGCCCTACGAAGCCTACGGGAACGCAGAGCATGCGGCGGACGTTGCGGCGCTCAGGAACCCCGAAGGCGGGTACCTCCAGCTCGTATCGCCCAAAAGCGATGCACGGCTTCACAGCCAGCTCAACGCCGTTACCTTCCGGAAGTCCCAGATTGCCGGCCGGGAAATCTGCCTCATCAACCCGGCAGACGCATCTCTGCGCAACATTGCAACGGGCGACGTGATCCGGGTCTCGAGCCTGCGCGGCGCAATTCTTGCCGGGGCCTTCGTGACGGATTCCGTGCGTCCCGGAGCCGTCGTCGTGCATCACGGCGGCTGGTTCGATCCGCAGAAGGTAGAGGGCGAAGCGCTCGACGTTCACGGATCATCCAACGTCCTTACGCCCGATGACCCGGCAAGCTCCCTCTCCTGCGGCAACATCGCGTCCACCGCGCTCGTTCAGGTTTCCAAATGGACGGGGACAGCGCCGGAGGTCAAGGTATTCGAGCCTCCTGAACACTGATTCCTGCTCAAATGCGCGCCTCCCCGGGTAATACCGCAGGAGGCGTTCTTTTATCCGCCGCCCGGCAGTCAGCCTTCAGGCAATATGTCCTTCATGCCGATGGCCCGCGGGGCCTTCGCGGCAAGGCTTCGGAGCAGGAATCCTCTTTTCTGCTCCGAAGCATTCTTCGAGTGCCTGCTGCACCGGATAGCTTCCCTCTTCTGCATCGGCTCTTCCTTTGGAAAGCCGTGGCGCTCTGGAAGCTGAGAACTTCCGTCGACAGGCACAAGGTCGCATTGACCTCATGCACGCCGCCAGCTCGCGTCCTCAACGTACCGCCTCACGGAGCCGATCCATGTCCATTTTTATTAACAAAGGTATTTAATAGTTGACGGATGGTGCTGTGTGGCGCTTGGGGTCAGGCCGCCTGTGCATAGAGGGTACTCTCAT
>OJOM01001000.1_pt1 | contig 11568 bp, 14 predicted proteins | sample 1598231 | NCBI WGS metagenome assembly OJOM01 (sample SAMN03922465, study PRJEB24848) | human gut metagenome | isolation source: stool sample | host: Homo sapiens | place: Germany | collected 2010-11 | reverse complement strand
GAAACCACGCAGGCAGCCTCAGACCCAGCCATAGACCTCCCGGTGCGTCCGGGACATACGGACCTCCAGCGCCGGGAAACACCTGGCCAGATACTCCACGATTTTCGGGCACACCACCTGCTCAGTGGCGTAGTGTCCCGCGTCCATCAGGGTGATGCCCAGGGCCTTCGCCTCCAGGAACTGGTCATATTTCACGTCGGCGGTGACAAAGGTATCGCACCCCAGGGCGGCGGCGTCCCCCAGCATAGAGCCGCAGGAGCCGCCTCCCACCGCTACCCGGGACACCGGACGGCCTCCGTCAGTCAAGCGCACCCCCGCCGCGCCCAGGGCCTCCTTTACCAGCCGGGCATACTCGGTCCCGGAGCACCCTGCCTGGGGACAGCGGCCCACACGGCCCACTCCGTAGGGCCGCCCGTTCCGGTCCACCCCGTCCTGGTGGAGCTGCTCCAGCTCTGTCAGCCCCAGGGCCCGGGCCAGACACTCGTTGACGCCGTCCTGCGCCGCGTCCAGATTGGTGTGGGCGCAGATCGCCGCCACGCCGCCCTCGATCAGCCGCAGCAGGATCCGCCCGGTGGGGGTCCCGTCGGTGATCTGGCGGGCCGGGTGGAAGATCACCGGGTGGTGGGCGACGATCAGCTGAGCGCCCCAGCGCTCCGCCTCCTCCGCCACCTCCTCTGTGATGTCCAGCGCCACCAAGATTTTTCCGACCTCCCGGCCGCCCCGGCCCACCAGGAACCCCGCATTGTCAAAGTCCATCTGGGTCTCAAAGGGGGCCCACCGGTCCATCGCCTCAAAGATCTCTGTCACCGCTGCCATGCTTCCCACTCCTCTCGCATCTCCAACAGCTCCTGCCGGAGGGCCGCCAATTCCCGCCGGCGGTCCTCCGCCCGCCCGTCTCTCGCCCGGGAAAGGCCGTCCAGCGCCCGGTCCAGCTTCTCCAGGAGTCCACGGAGATAGTCCCCCCGCAGGGGGTCCCGGCTCTGCCGGCCGACCCACAGCTGGGCGGGCGTCATGGCGGGCTCCTCCCCCGCCTCCGCCCGCATCACCACATAGAGGGTGTCCCCCTCCCGGGCCAGTCGTTCTTCCAGGATGTGGAAGCCGTCCTCCCCCAGCCACTGCCGCAGCTCCGGAATCGAGCTCATAGGCTGGAGCACCAGCGGGATCTTTCGGGTCCGTACCCAGGGGGCCGCCTCCAGGATCTGGGCGATGGTCTCCCCGCCCATCCCGGCGATCACCACTGCGTCCGTCTCCTCCGGCCGGATCCCGGAGAGCCCGTCGCACAGGCGGAAGGCCATGCGGTCTCCACAGCCGTACTCCGCCGCCGTCTCCCGCGCCCGGCGCAGGGGGCCTTCCCGCAGGTCCGCCGCGATGGCGGAGGGGATCTTTCCCTCCATCAGCAGACAGGCGGGCAGATAGGCGTGGTCTGTCCCCACATCCGCCAGCCGGGCCCCCTCCGGGACCAGGTCCGCCGCCAGACGCAGGCGGGGACTCAGCTCGATCCGTCTTGTCATCATTCTGTTCTCCTCCCCGGGGCCGCCGCCCCACGGAACAACAGGCCGGGGCGGAGAGATCCGTCCCGGCCTGTTCGATTCCGCTCTGCTGCGTTTTATTCTCCGTCGGCGATCATCTGGTTGACGGCGGCCAGCAGTTCGTCCACGTCAACACCATGGACCATGCAGGCCTGCTCCACCGTCTCGCCCCGGGACGCAGGGCAGCCCAGGCAGTGCATCCCGATGTTCATAAACAGAGGGGCGGTCTCGGGGGCAATGTTCAGAATATCACCAATGATGGTGTCCTTAGTAATGGTCATGTCAGGATTCCTCCAGTTAGTCATTAGGATGAGGATAGTATACCCTAACCTCCGCTATTTTGCAACCAATTTTTCGCTCTTTTCTTTCCAGTGACGGTATCTGTCTCCATTCTGCTTACAAACTCCTGGCTCCATACGAAAAGATCACGGCTCCGCTGTTCCAAGCAGGAACTGGAACGTGCCAGAACCTCTGAAAAATTGTGACGAAAACTCAGCAAGTGTCGGAGATTGTTTGTCTACTGCCAAACGGCAGAGCTCGATGATCACTGCCTCCATTTGAATGTCCCTCACTAAGTTCTGTATCTCTTCATCCCAATTCATAGCATAATCCACTTCATATATACCCCACGATCCATTTCATTTTGAATATTTCACTACTATTTGATAGTAAAATAAACACAATCAAACGATAGTAAGCAAAATAATAGCAGCGAGGTGAATTTTGATGTACTTCCCACGGCTTTTGGACCTGAGGCAGGACGCGGACATGACGCAGAAGGAGGTCGGCGCCCTTCTGGGCATCGACCAGCGGGTATATAGCAGCTACGAGACCGGAAAACGTGAGATCCCCGTCCGGCACCTGATCCTTCTGGCGGATTTTTACCGCACCTCCATTGATTATATCGTCGGACGGAGCAGAGATCGATACCTGAAGTGATCCCATTCTCCCGAAAGGCAACAAAAAAGGACGCCCAGTGGGCGTCCTTTTTCACAGACTGTTTACGCTCAGCCCTGCTGCTCGCGCATCTTGGCGAAGCACTCGCTGCAGTAGACAGGACGGTCGGACTTAGGCTCGAAGGGGACACGAGCCTCGCCGCCGCAGGCAGCGCAGGTAGCGGTGAAGTACTCACGGGGGCCGCGGGCCGCGTTCTTGCGGGCGTCACGGCAGGCCTTGCAGCGCTGAGGCTCATTCTGGAAGCCGCGCTCCGCGTAGAACTCCTGCTCACCGGCGGTAAAGGTGAACTCGTTGCCGCACTCTTTGCATACCAGGATCTTGTCTTCGTACATAATGGTTTTCCCTCTCTTTGACTCGTTGCCCATAGTCATGGCTTGGGCGGTGTAATATTGCGATCAGCTCTCGCTGGATCCGCTGGAAGAAAATTGCCGGGCCACCTTCCGGCGGACACGCTGGATCGCGTTGTCCACCGACTTTTGAGGCCGTCCCACCCGCTGAGCGATCTCTCCACAGGACAGTCCGCTCAAATAGGGCGGCAGGATCTTGGCTTCGAACTCAGATAACTGGCCCTTCAGAGCGGCAAGCCGCTCTCTCAGTTCCTCCCTGCCAATAATGACATCTTCTGGGCTCTCTTCGCTGGAAAACAGATACGCATTGGTTCCGTCAAAAAGAGGGGGTTCGAATGAAACGCTGTGATTCAAAGGGAAATGTTTGTTGCCCTGCGCCGCCCGAATGGCGCTGTACAGCCGCCTGCGGATGCAGACCTCTGCATAGGTGCGGAAGGATGCGTCCCTTCCACTTTCAAAGCTGCGAACGGCGCTGAGCAGGCCCATCATACCTTCCTGGAAGAGGTCCTCGCTGTCCCCTCCCGCCAGAAACAGCGGACGGGCACAGGCGCGCACCATGCGGCCATAGCGCTGGACCAAGGCTTCCTCCGCGGCGGCGTTTCCCGCCCCGGCCAGAAGGCATATTTCCTCGTCCGTCATGGACTGGAAATCCGGGTTTCCTGAACTTGTATTTTTGTTCTTATACATCATAAACAAATTGACTGGTTTTGTCAAGGGCTATCCGGAAAAAATTTGTTCATTTTTCCATATCTCTGTAAATTTTTTCTAAATCAGCACTCCACAAGGCCGGGGATCAGGGCGGCCAGGCGGTCCGCAGCGGCCTGGGCGGTCTCCTCCGTCTTGGCCTCCACCATCACGCGCATTAGAGCCTCTGTCCCGGAGGGGCGCACCAGCACCCGTCCGCTGCCGGCCAGCTGCTCCTCCTCCCCGCGCACCGCGGCCCAGAGGGCGTCACTGGCCATGACAGCCTTTTTCACGTCGTTGCTGGCCACCGGCACATTGATCAGCACCTGGGGATAGCGGGCGCAGCTGCTGAACACCTCAGACGCCTTCTTTCCGCTCTCCTTCAGGAGGGCCAGCACCTGGAGGGCCGTGAGCTGTCCGTCTCCGGTGGTGGCATAGTCCAGGAAGATCATGTGGCCCGACTGCTCGCCGCCCAGAACATAGCCCTTTTCCTGCATCCGCTCCAACACATTCCGGTCGCCCACGGAGGTACACTCCAGCTTCAGGCCGTGCTCCCCGGCAAAGACGTGCAGCCCCAGGTTGGACATCACCGTGGCCACCACTGTGTCCCCGGGCAGCTGCCCCTTCTCCTTCCGGTCCAGACCGCAGGCGGCCATGATCTGGTCCCCGTCGATCAGGTTCCCCTGCTCGTCCACCGCCAGACAGCGGTCGGCGTCTCCGTCGAAGGCAATGCCGATGTCATAGCCACCCGCCTTGACCATGGCGGCCAGGCTGTCGATGTGGGTGGAACCGCACTTGTCGTTGATGTTCACCCCGTCGGGGTCGGCGTTGATTACGTCGGTGCGAAGCTTGGGGAAGCGGTCGAACAGGCGGGCGGCGGTGGTGTAGGAAGCGCCGTTGGCGCAGTCCACCAGGATGCGCAGTCCGGCCAGGTCGCTGGTGATGGTGGACTCCAGATGGTCGATGTAGTCCAGGGCGGCCTTCTCTGCCACATAGCTCACCTTGCCGATCTCCGCTCCCGTCTTGCGGGGCACGTTGTTGTGGGCAAAGAGGACGATGTCCTCGATCTTCTCCTCCAGCTCGTCGGACAGCTTGAAGCCCTGGCCGTTGAAGATCTTGATGCCGTTGTGCTCAAAGGGGTTGTGGCTGGCGGAGATGACGATGCCGGCGTCCGCCTTCTCGTCCACCGTCACCCAGGCCACCCCCGGAGTGGGCAGGGTGCCCAGGTCCAGCACGTCGGCCCCGGCGGTGCACAGTCCCGCGATCAGAGAGCCCTTCAGCAGGTCGCCGGAGATCCGGGTGTCCTTGCCGATGGTGACCAGGGGCTTCTCCCCCGCCTTCTTGCCGCTGGCCAGCACCTCGGCCGCGGCCAGTCCCACCTTATAGGCCAGATCCGCGTCCAGGCCGGCGTTGACCACGCCGCGGATGCCGTCCGTTCCAAACAGTTTTCCCATAATTGCAACACCTCATTTTTTCTCTGTTCTTTTTCTTGAAAGAAAAAGAACCAAAAAGAACCTTGACGCAAAACTTTGTTTTGCTCTGTATCCTCAACACCTCACAGGGCCGAACGTCTCACAGCGTCAGCTGGTCCAGGCCGCTCCCGCACTCCCCTCCGGGAACGGGCAGCCCCAGATGCTGGTACGCCTTAGGGGTGACACAGCGCCCCCTGGGGGTCCGGGTGAGGAAGCCCAGCTGCATCAGGTAGGGCTCATATACATCCTCCAGCGTGACGGCCTCCTCGCCGATGGTGGCGGCCAGAGTCTCCAGGCCCACGGGACCGCCGTTGTAGTGGTCGATGATGGCGCCCAGCATCCGCCGGTCCACGCTGTCCAATCCCAGCTGGTCCACCTCCAGGGCGCACAGCGCCTCGTCGGCCACCGCCGCCGTGATGACGCCGTCGGCCTTGACCTGGGCAAAGTCCCGCACCCGCCGGAGCATCCGGTTGGCGATGCGGGGCGTGCCCCGGCTGCGCCGGGCGATCTCCATGGCGCCGTCCGCCTCGATGGGCACCTCCAGGATCCCGGCGGACCGGGTGACGATGAGTGCCAGCTCCTCCGGCGTGTACAGCTCCAGCCGGAGGGTGACGCCGAACCGGTCCCGCAGGGGGGCAGACAGCTGGCCCGCCCGGGTGGTGGCCCCGATCAGGGTGAACCTGGGCAGATCCAGCCGGATGGAGTTGGCCGAAGGGCCCTTGCCGATGATGATGTCGATGGCATAATCCTCCATGGCCGGGTACAGCACCTCCTCCACCGAGCGGTTGAGGCGGTGGATCTCGTCCACAAACAGGATGTCGTTCTCATTGAGGTTGGTGAGCAGGGCCGCCAGGTCCCCCGCCTTTTCAATGGCGGGGCCGGAGGTAATGCGCACGTTGACCCCCATTTCATTGGCAATGATGCCGGACAGAGTGGTCTTGCCCAGCCCGGGGGGGCCGTGGAGCAGGACGTGGTCCAGCGGCTCGTTCCGCATCTTGGCCGCCTGGATGAACACCTCCAGATTGCCCTTGGCCTTCTCCTGGCCGATGTACTCCCGGAGGGTCTTGGGCCGCAGGGAGTATTCTCCCTCGTCCTCCCGGGTGAGGGAGGTGGTCACCAGAGGCTCCAGGTCCTCATTCTCATATTCCGTTCCGGAAAAGTCGATAGACAACGCTTCACTTCTCCTTCCAAATCAGTTTCCGTCACAATATCGCCCGTTCTCAGGTCGCTTCCCGTTCATCTGCTCTGTGGAAAACCCAGAAGAGCCGGGACAGCCTTTCAGAACAGTCCGATCAGCACCAACAGCATACAGAAAAAGCCGCCTAAAAACAATGCTCCCGCCCAGATGCCGTGGAGCCTCATCTTTGCCTCATCCTCCTGAAAGAGCCAGCCCTCCAGCCGCTTTTCCATCAGAATTGAAAAAAGAGTAGAAAAAGCAATCGAAACGATCCAGAGAATCATTCCTACCACGACCAGCAGCAGCGAAATCATATCCTGCCCTCCGCCAGTTCCCGGAGGGTATCCAGGAAAAATTCCTCCCCCCAGGTATTGAACTTAAAGAACATCCCCTGGCTGCCGCCGGAGGTGATGGCCGACAGGAACAGGTCCTCCCCATCTCCCACCAGGGTGAGGGTCATGGACAGGCGGTTGCCTCCCGACCAGCTGTACCGCTCATACACACGGACGCAGCAGCGCACCCCGGCGCACTGTACACAGCTCTCATCCTCATAGCTGGCGGAAGCACTCTTGTCGAGGATCCCGTCGTGAAGATAGCGCAGGGTCTCGTCAAAATCGCCCCGGAGGCGGGTCTCATACTTGGCCATCGTGCCCCTCCTTACTGCTTCATCATCTTCTTCAGCGCCGCCTTGATGATCTGCTCCAGGGTCAGGCTGTCCAGGTCGATCCCCTTGAGGGCCACGTTGATCTCCCCCTGGGAATAGCCCAGCACCGCCAGAGCGGCTGACGCCTCAGACAGCTTGTTTTCCGGGATGACGGTCACGCCGCTGCCGCCGTAAGCCTCCCCCTTGGCGGAGATGGTCTGACCCTTGGCCAGCTTATCCTTCAGCTCCAGGATCACCCGCTGGGCGATCTTCTTCCCGATACCCTGGGCGCAGGTGAGGGCCTTCTCATCCCCGGTGATGATGGACAGAGCCAGATTGGCCGGGGTGCTGGCCGACAGGATGGACAGGGCCGCCTTGGGGCCCACACCGGACACCGAGATCAGCTGCTGGAACAAATTCAGCTCCTCCTGAGTGGCAAAGCCATACAGCTCCATGGCGTCCTCCCGGACGTTCAGATGGGTAAAGACTTTTCCCTTGTCACCCTTTTTCAGGGCGGAGAGGGTATAGCTTGTGGTGCGGCAGGCGTAGCCCACCCCGCCGCAGTCGATCACGGCCAGGTAGGGTTCTATGTGGGCCACCGTGCCGCTGAGATAGTAAAACATTTCGCTTTTCCCCCTGTGTTGAGTTCGAAATGAGGAATGAGGAGTTAGAAATTCAGGCGCGTCCAATTCCCCATTCCTAATTCCTAACTCCTAATTCACCTGGTATCGTACCGGTTCGGGTCAAAGACCCGCTCTGTATTCAGCAGGCTGGTGGCCGACCGCCCGTGGCAGATAGCGATGGCCAGAGCGTCAGCGGCGTCGTCCGGCCGGGGGATCTGCTTCATGTTCAGCAGGCGCTGGGTCATCAGCATGACCTGCCGCTTGTCCGCCCCGCCATAGCCCGCCACCGCCTGCTTCACCTGCATGGGGGTGTACTCGAAGATGGGCACCCCCAGCCGCTCCGCCGCCAGCAGGATGACGCCACGGCCATGGGCCACGGCGATGCCGGTGGTGATATTTTTGGAGAAAAAGAGCTCCTCCACCGCCATCTCGTCCGGCTGGAAGGTGTGGATCAGTTCCTCCATGTCCCGGTCGATCTGAAGCAGCCTGCTGGACAGGGGGATCCCCGGCGGCGTGGTGATCACGCCGTACCGCAGCAGGGTGTTTTTCCCCCGTTCCGCCCGGATCACGCCAAACCCGATGGTGGCCACTCCAGGATCGATGCCTAGTATGATCATGCCGCCCTCCTTGTGTTATCGGCTTATTGTACCACACTTCCCGGCAAATGGGAAGGTTGGAAATGGGCCGATCGACGGCAGAGCGAAAAAAGGGACCGCCCGGGGGCCTGCTGCATAGCATGGTCCGGGGGTGGTCCGTCTGTCTTGCTTTCATCGCTGGGCCGGGAGCGACGCCGCCGCTGCGGCCGCCGCCGGAATGGCCGCATCCCTGGCCCGGGGGCTGACCCAGGAGGATGTGTGCGCCAGGATGGCACAGCTTGGCAGGCTGACCCAGGAGGAATTGAGCCGCTTGGCCGCTTTTTTCACCGTTCTGGGAGATCTGCTGGCCCTGTACGCCCTGGACGCGCCGGAGGGGCGGCAGAACGCTCCCCCTACCGGCCCATGAAGGAGCGGATCTCCTCCATCCGCTCCATCCCCTGCTGGTAGCCGTCCGCCCACAGCAGGCGCAGCTTCTCCACATCCCGCTCGATGCGGCTCACGCCCCGGAGGTCCTCCGGGGCCAGCACCAGCACCTTTCCCTCCTTCTCCAGGCGGAAGAGCTCCTCCCGGGCCCGGTTGTCCCGCTCCGCCCGCTCTCTCATGGTCTGGCAGAAGTTGGGATACTCCCGGTACCGCCGCTCGATCACCGGCAGCAGCTTCTCCCGCTTCCGCACGAAGCTCCGGGGCTTGGTCAGGATCACAATGGCCCGGTCGCAGCCCATCTCAAAGGCCCGGGGATAGGGCACAGTCTCCGCCGCTCCCCCGTCCAGATAGGGCTTTCCCCCCAGCCGGTAGATGGGGAACATCAGCGGCATGGCGCAGGTGGCCTGAAGCAGCAGAAGGTTGTCATCCCGGCGGGGGACCTCCAGGTATTCGGCCTTTCCCGTCTCCAGATTGGTCACCCCCGCCTCCACCTTCCCGGGGAAGGCGGCAAAGGTATCATAGTCAAAGGGTACCAGCTCATTGGGGATGGTCTCATAGGAGAATTCCAGCCCAAAATAGCTGCGGTTATGCCGGTCCAGCAGATTGCCCAGCCCCATATAGCGCCTGTCGTTGGCAAAGCGGGTCAGGATCTCCAGATTGCGCCTGGGCTGGCGGGAGACATAGCTCACCCCATAGGCGATCCCGGCGGATACGCCCACCACATAGTCCGCCATCAGGTCCTGTTCCAGCATCGCGTCCAGCACTCCGGTGGAAAAAATAGTGCGCAGCGCGCCCCCCTCCAGTACCATGCCGACCTTCATTCCCCATACCTCCTTTTGACTGTCCGCCCCAGCCGCTCCCCTGCAGAGCGGCCTCAGCATTTCTCCGGGTATTATACCCCCTCCCGCCCTCTTTTGCAAAGGTCAATGTTGACAAAGCCGCGGAGCAGGCGGTATCATCCTTTTGATGATACCAGTCACATCGACCGAATAGGAGGCACTGCTATGTCAAAGATCGCGCACAGCGTGGAAGAGCTGATCGGACACACCCCCCTGCTGGCTCTGGAGCGGTATGGAGCCCGGCACGGCTTCTCCGCCCAGGTGCTGGCCAAGCTGGAATACCTGAATCCCGCCGGCTCCGCCAAGGACCGGGTGGGCCTTTCCATGATCCAGGACGCGGAGGCCAGGGGACTGCTGAAGCCCGGCGCCGTGATCATCGAGCCCACCTCCGGGAACACCGGCATCGGTCTGGCCTGCGTGGCCGCCGTCCGGGGTTACCGTCTGATCCTCACCATGCCGGACACCATGAGCGCGGAGCGCCGGGCCATGCTGGCCGCCTATGGGGCGGAGCTGGTCCTCACCCCCGGCGCGCGGGGGATGCAGGGCGCGGTGGAGAAGGCGGAGGAGCTGGCCCGCTCCATTCCCGGCAGCTTCATCCCCGGTCAGTTCGACAACCCCGCCAACCCGGACGCCCACTACCGCACCACCGGCCCGGAGATCTGGGCGGACACGCAGGGTAAGGTGGATGTGCTGGTGGCCTGTGTGGGCACCGGCGGCACCCTCTCCGGCACCGCCCGCTATCTGAAGGAGCAAAACCCCGCCATCCATGTGGCGGCGGTGGAGCCCGACGCCTCCCCCCTGCTCTCCGGCGGCCAGGCCGGCCCTCACCAGATCCAGGGGATCGGCGCCAACTTCATCCCCGACACCTTGGACCGGGGCATCTACGACCAGGTTATCCGGGTCCGGGACGGGGACGCCTTTGCCGCGGGCCGTGAGCTGGTCCGCTCGGAGGGCGTCCTGGTGGGGATCTCCTCCGGCGCGGCCCTGTGGGCCGCCGCCCAGCTGGCCCGCCAGCCGGAATACGCGGGCAAGACCATCGTGGTCATCCTCCCCGACTCCGGCGACCGCTATCTCTCCTCCCCCATGTTCGCGGAGTGATCCCCGGCGCTCTCCCACGAACCGCGGCGGCGCCGCTTTTTCCGGCAGAGAATACAGCCCCCGAAGCACCAATGCTTCGGGGGCTGTCGCTTTCACGATATGCGGATCATACCTGCTGGATGAAGCGGAGGAAGGCCGCCTTCCCCTCCGGGCCGCGTCCGTACACGCCCGCGTGCTCCAGCACCTGGGCAAAGACCAGGCCGGTCTCCTTCTGGACGATGTCCAGGGCGTTCTCCCGGGTGATGGAGTACTTGTCCCGGAAGCCCTCCGCCCAGTCGGCGTGCTTCTCCGTGCGCTCATCCGCCCGCAGGTCCGCCCCGGTCACCAGGGCGTCGGCCACGGCGGCCAGCTCGTCCTTCAGCCGGGCGGGCAGGACCGCAAGGCCCATGACCTCGATCAGGCCGATGTTCTCCTTCTTGATGTGGTGGAGCTCGGCGTGGGGGTGGTACAGGCCCAGCGGGTGCTCCTCGGTGGTCAGGTTGTTGCGCAGCACCAGGTCCAGCTCGAACTCTCCGTCCCGCATCCGGGCGATGGGGGTGATGGTGTTGTGGGGGACGCCGCCGGTCTCGGCCAGGATCACCGCCTCCTCGTCGGTATAGCCCCGCCAGGAGGCCAGGATCCGGTCGGCCAGCTCCACCAGCCGCCCCGCCTGGGCGGAGCGGATCCGGATCACCGACATGGGCCACTTGACGATGCCGGCCTGGACGTCCTCAAAGCCAGGGAAAGTCACAGGAGTCTCCACGGGGGCCTTCTCCATGGCGAAGGTGTAGCGGCCGCCCTGGAAGTGGTCGTGGGCCAGAATGGAGCCGCCCACAATGGGCAGGTCGGCGTTGGAGCCCACGAAGTAGTGGGGGAACTGCCCCACAAAGTCCAGCAGCTTGCCAAAGCAGGCCCGGTCGATCTTCATGGGGGTGTGGACGCTGTTCAGGCAGATGCAGTGCTCATTGTAGTAGACATAGGGGGAGTACTGCATGAACCAGGGGGAGCCGTTGATGGTGATGGGGACGATGCGGTGGTTCTGCCGGGCGGGGTGGTTCACCCGGCCGGCGTACCCCTCGTTCTCGGCGCACAGGGCGCACCGGGGGTAGTTGGAGGCCGGCAGGTTCCGGGCGGCGGCAATGGCCTTGGGGTCCTTCTCCGGCTTGGACAGGTTGATGGTGATGTCGATCTCCCCATACTC
>OJOM01000976.1_pt1 | contig 11809 bp, 17 predicted proteins | sample 1598231 | NCBI WGS metagenome assembly OJOM01 (sample SAMN03922465, study PRJEB24848) | human gut metagenome | isolation source: stool sample | host: Homo sapiens | place: Germany | collected 2010-11 | reverse complement strand
GCACAAGGGGGCAGAATCGCTTGGTTTTAGGGGGCAGCTTACACTGGATTTTCCAGAAGTGTATCTTTTAATAGTTTCGTTGAAGATTTGCAGAACCAACTATCGGAAGCATTAAAAAAGAATGGCAGTAATCTATCTCTTTCTGATATTCTGGGAATGGATGAAGAAGCCGTAAAAAGCAAATTTGGTGACAATGAAATCTTAAAACTGTATCAGACTATCAAAGAGGAAAGCAAAAAACTAAAAGCTGAAAACTTTGATAATCTATTGCAAATGATAAATGACTACAAGGATTATTCAGCTAAAATAGAAGAAATTGAGCGTAAACGGCAAAAGGCAATCTCCGAATTAGAAAACAATAGAGGGAGCATTGGCAATGAAATGGCTGACAACCTTATAAAAGAAGTCAATAAACGGGCCGAAAAAGAGAAATCTTCTGTCCTTTTTGACCAATTCAAAGAAAGCAGTGATTGGGTACGTATCTTTGATGACCTTGACCGTGTATCTACTGCCACGCTGGATGATATGATTTCTAAGGTAGAAGAGTTTGCTAAAAAACAAGGATTGTCAATAGAAGACACCAAAGAACTGGTAGAGGCATTACGAAAGTTACGTGGTGAACTTACTGAACGTAATCCATTCAAGGCATTAGTGGATTCCTTTAACACTATCAAAGATGCGAGGAATAAGCTAAACTCACTTAGAAGTAGCGGTGCCCCCAAAGAACAGATTGATGCTGCAGAAAACGAATTAAAAGCAGCATATTCCGACCAGTCAGCAGCCATACAAGGCGTAATCGGCAAGTTTGACGCGCTTGCCAATGCCGCTGATTTCTTAGGAGGAGTATTTGAAAATCTTGGAGTAGGCTCCGGGCTTTCAGATATAGCCGGAATTATGGGAGGGGGATTGCAGGGTGCTTCGCAAGGAATGGGAATAGCCACTTCTCTTTTCGGGAAATCAGCAGGTCCTTGGGGAGCGGCAGCAGGTGCGGCATTAAGCCTCATATCTGGAATAGCGCAAATACATGATAAATCTCTTGAAAGAAGCATACAACGCAGTAAACTGAGAGTTAAAGAGATGCAATCCGCTTATGACCAGTTGGGAAATTCCATAGAGAAATCCCTTGGTGGTGATGAAAGCATACAACGCGCCATTTCTTTATATGAACAACTGGAAGAACAAGCCAAACGCGCAGGCAGTCCATTGACTGAAAGTTACAGAATGCAATTTGAGGCACTGAAAGATGGAGGTATAAATTATGTAGAAGAATTGAGAAAAAGAATCAATAAGGATTTGTCATCTCCATTCAGAGCCATGACACACCGTTTTGATATACAAGTGAACACGGAGGCATTGCAGGCTTTAGAAAAAGTCGGTGCGGGGAAAGAACTTGATAATAGCACTCTTAAGCAATATCAAGCGCAGTATATAGGACTTGTTGCCCAACGTGCCGAAATAGAGGGGCAATTAAGGGATGAAGAGGACAAAAAGAAATCCGATTCCGGCAAGATACAAGACTATAAAGACCAACTGGCTGAATTGAATGAGCAGATTGCCTATTTTGTAGAAGACCTTACTAAAGAATTGTACGGAATAGATTTCCAAGATTGGGCAGGACAAATAAGCAACGCTCTGGTAGAAGCCTTTGCCAACGGAGAAGATGCAGCCAAAGCCTTTGACAATGTTGTGAACAACATCATGAAAAGTGTTGCCAACAACATCTTGAAGAATATGGTAATACAGCCCATGTTTGAAAAGTTACAGGACAAGCTTTTTGGCGAAAACGGGATATTCAAGGAATTTACCGATATTCAAGACAATGGGGTTATTGCAGCGGAAGCTATAAAAAACTTCTTTGACAATGAAGGGAAAGCAATGATAGAAGCTTCCCAGTCCTTTCTTGAAGCCTTTGACAAAGCGACTGGAGGAGCCATTACCAGTACGGGGGATTCTTCCAGCTCTGGAATGTCAAAGTCCGGCATTCAAGCCAGCGAGGAAACAATGAATCTGACAAACTCATATCTCAACGGCATCCGTTTAGACGTAAGCGTAAAGCGAGCGCTGCTTGAGAAAATAGGAAACGACATTCTGCCCAAATACAATGTACTCGCAGAAGCACAGCTTACACAATTAAGGGCAATAGCAGACAATACGCTTAGAAGCGCCAAAAACACAGAAGCTAATGTTGCCGTATTGCAAGAGGTTAGAGACATGTTCAACATGGTTATAAACAAGGGGGAAAGAAAAATAAGAATTTAAATATAAGGATATGAAAAAGGAAGAACTAAGCAGGACATTGCTCAACCAAGCCGTATCATTGGGACTATGCACAGAATGGACTGAACAATGGGGAGAACCTGACCAACAAGGATTGATTGACAAGTATTTGCACGGGATTGATTTCTGTATAGAGAAAGGATACCCTACCAACACTTTCATAAAGGAGCACTTCGACAAGGACATCCTTCACAGAAACAATATCTTTGTCGATGAGGATGTGCAAGCAAGGAACATGAAGCACATAGCCGTTCTGAACGGCAACTGCAAAGGCACTCTCCTATTTGACGGATTTTCAACTTGCGACATCTATGTCCGTCACGACAGCGACGTGACTATTGACTGTTCCAAGTTCAGCAAGGTATTCATCAATGTGTACGACCGTGCGAAAACGCACATATTGCAAAGCGGTGCCGCATCCGTTTATGTCTACATTCATGGAGAAGATTGCACCGTGGAAACCGATGGGGATGTTATGCAAAGAAAAAGCCAGATGTAATGTCTGGCTCAATATTCCAATTCAATAGCATTACCGTGTAATCGAACATTCATATCAACTTCTTCTTTTGAAAAATCATACTCATATTCAATTACTCCATAATTATATTTTTTATTATTATGTCCACCAGTGGAAAACACTTTCCCCATACTGCAATATTTTCGTAATACAAATTCTTTTGGCAAATTATGTGTACTAAATATAGTAGTACATGCAGTATCTATCTCCTGCGGCAAATAATTTATTAAGTTCGTAGATGTATCAGATGAATGATGTGGAATTTTCACAAAACGGCAATGCTCTATAAAAGCCGGATTAATGGCATCTATATGATTATTCATGGCATCTCCACCAAAATATAAATAATATTCATCAATATTAATTATAAAAGAGATGGACAGCTCGTTTTTATTTACATTATGTTTACCTTCCTTTACATAACTAGATAAAATAGAGGATATAGGAGTGACAGCATTTACAGAAGCAAAAACATTCCTATCAACTCCTGCAAATTTTAAACTCTTTATTTCATTATATCCCCTATCCGTTACACTTATATTGGAAACAGTTCTCTTTTTTAATCTATTCAGATTAAAAACTTTATCAACAGCTCCCCGAAGTGTTTTATTATTTATTGTAATAATATCACTTGATTCGTTATAAAAATGCTCCGGCAGCAATATTTGTGTACTTTCCTTGCAATACTTCTTTATTAATGTATCAATATCTACAGAATGGTCTAAATCAGGATGCGTCCAGCATAACATCGAAACGGTACTAACCGAATAATGTCTTAATATCTCATCTGTAATATTCCGTTTATTATATTTAAAACAATCTATTACGATAGAATATTTTACAGGACATCCTTCTTCACCTGCATCTATGAATAATATTATAATAGATTCTCCTTGATTTTTATACCCTATAACAAATATCTTTACGCGTAAATCACCAGAGCTTGTAATTGGTATTTCCGTTTCACCACCCCTTAGCATTTTTGCAAACCGTTATATTGACTCTCTTTTGATTATTATTAGAAGATATAGCCCGTGTTTGGCTCCCTATTAACGTTTGAGAAGCCCAATTAATTCTTTCTCCATGAGAAGAATGGGAACTTTTGGTTTCAAAAGCTCTTGTGGTGCTAAACTCTATATTGCTAGATGAATTTTCTTTTTTCATGATATAAGTCCTTTAGATAAGAAAGTTTCAGTTACACTTGCTTTAAATAGTTTAAATAACTCATTATTTATTTTGTTTTTTAGCAAAGATTCAATTCCTTCTTTAGTTTTTACCTCTTCAAGAGATATTAAAGAGGAATCAACATATCCATCCATATCTAAAATACATCGAATAGTGCCATCTGGAAAACATTCTAATCCACGAGTAAAATTTACTTTAAGATTTGCATCCTTAGACAAAAAAGAATCTGTATAAACTTTTTTTATTGGTCCTGCGTTACCTATAATATCATTCTTCAAGCTCTCCATGACCTCAAATGTTTCATATGCTTCCTCCAACGATTGATAGTCCTTTCCATCTATCTTCCTTATACCTAACCTCTCTATTTGTACATATGAATCATACTCCTTCAAAACCGCTATAATATCTACAATAGAATCTATATATAAATCTATCGTGTCATACTTATCATTGCATTCTATTGTAAGGCAAATAAAAGTAGGACTTATATCCATAACAACACTTGGTATGGGCCCTATTTTATAATCAAAAAAGCGATGTATATTTCCAGTCTCATTAACTTCAAGAGGAATAAACCTCTCTTCTATATTTTTGGGAGTTATTTGCAGATTAAAATTATTTGTCCTAACTAGACGATAACCCGCAAAAAGCCTTTGGAACCATTCTATGGACTTCAATTTCATTATAAACCCATTCAAATCAGTCAAGCTTGAATAATCAGCCCTAATGATAATCTGTCTTAATAATGAAGACCTAAAATTTTCGCGAGTATATACTTCCTTTGACATAGCACTTATTCTTTTATGACACAAAAATACTCCAAAATCTAAATACAAGATATAATTTTAATCATAATTCATATGTTTAAGAACATTCTCTTGGTTATTTTCTATATATTTGCATTATTATATATAAAATACAATATCATATTCATTATGAATAAGATTATAAGCATAGACATATATGACCGTGACGTAATGGTTCACTTCGGTGAAAAGAAATATCTGAAAGCTAAGCTTTCAAAAATATTTGGCAGTGAACAAGCCTCTGAAATAGTATCTACCATTAGTGAAAAAGAAAAGGGGAAAAGCCTTCTATTGCCAGGCGGTCAGATGATTTTGTATATGCCAAATTTGCCGAAAGACATAAAAGGACTGTCAATATTGGCACACGAAATATTTCATATAGCCAACTTTACATTGGAAAAAGCAGGAATAAACTTAACCAATGATAGTGATGAAGCTTATTCCTACTTAATTGAGTTTCTTACGAAAAAGATTTTAGCGATGCTACCTATTTCTTTCTCTGGCGGTGTTCAGTCTGCGTAGTGTTTGGATGTCTTCTAGCGTAGTCTTCTGTAACGAACCGTCCAGTTTTAGAACTTCTGTTAAGTTCCACAGTCTTTGTCTTTTGCTTTTTACTCATACTTTTTCATTTTTATAATATTGTGGCAATATTACCATAATCGGTATAACGAATGAATAAGGTTAATTATTAATTTGGTTATTGTTTTATAATAATCTTCTTCACATTTGCTATTATTCCACAAAAAGACTTTCTTTGTAGCAAAAAAGATAGTCCCTTGCAAACTGAAAGGCCACGTGCTTACGTAGCTCACTTGGTAGGTTTCAACGGGCTATTTTTATTTGTAATAAAATATAATCAATCATAGATGAAAGTAGAGATAAATAAAGAACGCATAGATTATTTGCTGGCATTATATAGAATGTCAGAAGAATCTTTATTGTCTATACTTAACGAGGGAAGAAAAAGGAAAATCCAAAAAGATAATATTTTATGTAATGTGATAGACTTGTCTTTGCTAAAGAAAGTAGATAAAATATTTGATAAGGGATTAGACTTTTACACAGATTTTTCTCCATTAACTACATCTAAAAGCAACAGTATACTTTTCAGAAAGAGTAAATTCGGAATAGACTTAAATAATGAATCGATACGTACAGTACATAGATTTGAAACATTAAAACAGACTATTGATGCTTACAATAAACTTTCAAAATTAAATATCCAACCCAATATAGCTCATTATTCGATAAAAGACAACCCTATTGAAATAGCTCATATTGCACGGAACTACTTCTATCCGGGAAATATTAAAGACACAAAGAAATTTCTCGTAGCAATGATTAATAAATGTGCTGAGCATAATGTTTTTGTGTTTGAGTATATTGAAAGTTGGAACAAGAAAGAAAAAACCAATATTGATGGCTTTTACCTAAAGCCTAATATGATAGTATTAAAGCGTCATAAGCACTATAAAAGAGAAATTTTTACACTTGCCCACGAACTCGGCCATTATATGCTTGGAAAAGAAGAAGTAGAGCAGGTGGATATAGCAAATATAGAGTCCGGAAACCAGCTAAGCATTGTGGAAAAATGGTGCAACGATTTTGCATATCATTTTATTATGGGAGAATCCGTAAAGGAGTTAGAAATCATTTCCAAAGTAAATGCAGAACATGATTATTATATGGATTATATCGCCAATATAAGCAATCGAATTCATATTAGCAAATTGGCTATTTTCACCCGTCTATATATTGACAAAAAAATGAATTTTAATCAATACAATATAATTAAAAACAACCTTATTCAAGAATACCAGGAACGCAAAGAAAAAGAAAAATCACAAAAAGAAAAAAGGTTTGGAATGCCTCCCAAGCCAATTCTTTCTCCCTTATTCTTAAAATCCATGCAGTATGCTTATTTTAAGGGAATAGTCAATGAAATGACATTTTGTAAGCGTCTCAATATCAAACCTGAGAAATTTGAAAAAACATTATGGCAATAGTAATAGATACTTGTTCGTTGGTAGCAATGGCAAGATACTATTTGCCATTAGATATAAATGGAATATTAACTAATTTCATTAAGGAAGGCTTAGAGACTGGTGAAATCATCTTATTAGATGCTATTCAGCAGGAAGCTATATATACATCGCAAGGTATTGCAATAAAAGCTATGCCTTATTTAAAAGAAGTGAAGTATGCTGTAAACACTACAGAGATTTTTCTCCCCTCTCCTAAGAAGTTTCATAACCTTGTTGATAATAATTTTTGCGTAAGGCTACTAAAAAACGAACTTACGGAAGAAGAATATGTTTTGCAAAAGGAGGAATTTTTAAAATCTGGCGATGGGCGCATTATTGTATATTGTATGTATCGCAAGGAACAATATCAAATTATGCCAGCCAGCATAAGCGTTCTTACAGAAGAAACAAAATCACAAAATGACGGTAAATTATTCCAAAAGCTACCAAGCATCTGTGATTTTCTAAAAATAAACACCATAACATTAACAGAATACCTCAAAGTTCATGGAATAAAGATTGAAAGAGTAAATGCAGGATAAGAAGTTTTTTTCTAACACTAAACAAATCAAGCGGAGAAACTCCGCTTGACTTGATTATGTTGAATGTTAATTAGAATGAATAACCTATCGCGATTGACAATTGCGAATAATCAGCGTTTTCGATAAGCGGCCAATCTCTCTTTTGATATTTATATCCAAGCTCTACAAAAATATTTCCATTCATAACTGGGAAATCAACACCGAATGCAGGCTTTGCCATAAAGCCTAAATCGTTTTCGTCTGCATAATCTGAACATGAAATAAAAAATGTATATCCTAAATCAAGAGATAAATAAGGAGAGATACCCCCTTTTATAAAGTTAAATTTCCCGTTCACAAACAATGGAAGGTATAATGCGGTCTCTTTATAATCCTTGTAATACTTATCCGTAATCGAGTTTAATCCAGCTTTCTCATACAAATGTTTGCACCAAGATACGCCCGTGCCTACTCCCAACCTAAAGTTTTCATTAAACCTATATCCAGCAAGAAATTCTGCACCAAAAGACTGGTTTTTGTCATCGTCAATACCTAAATCATATCCAACCTTGATTTGCGGTTCAAACTTACTTTGCGCAAAACACATAGATGTCGCTAACATGGCGACAAATAAAAACAAAATAACTTTTTTCATATCTAATATTTATTTGACTTGTTTTATTGCTATTCCAGAAACTTCCCAATATCCATTATTGTATTTATCAGTGCGTACTCGTTTCACATCAAAATTCACAATGCCATCCGCTCCAATCTTTTTACATTCTTCTACTATTTTATCCATCATTCTTTCTGGTGTTGCTCTATATCCGACTACTGTTTTAGTATATTTATCAACTTCTTCTATTATGCCATCCTTTCCTTTTAGTGCACTCTCAATGCTCGTTCCAGATGTAAAACTCACATTAATCATAGACAACGGTTTGAAATTTATTCCAGAAGCAGTTGGATTAATAATAAATCCTTCTTTAGCGTATTTCCTAAAATCCAACATACTTACGTTTTCTGAATAAAATGTTTTCGCACATCCGCTAAGTATTATACAGCAGATTGTGGATAATAAAATCTTTTTCATATATATACTTTTGTTAATTAATGTGCGGCAAAGTTAAGTCTTTAAATTTAATTAGACATTATATTATTCTTCATTTATTACAATATCTTATCTATGTTATAAAACATAAAAATCCCCGAACGATAACGAACGGGGAATGCCTTAGCAAGATAATGTATATTTTTGATTGTAATATAACTAAAAATCAGGATGTGTCTTCATATATTCATCAATCGCTTTGAGGTCTTCTTGTTGCTCCTTACTTCCCTTGTAATCATTAAGCCCTCTTTGAACCCTTTCTGTATGAGATTTATTGCGCCTTTTTAAATGAGATTTTTTTATCCATCCTTGATTTAGGGGGAATTGAGCATGCTGCACCTTTGCCCATCCATCTTTTTCTTCAAGTATAATAACGTTATCTAGTTCACCTATTCGAAAATAAGTTTCTTTTCCAAAATACTTAGTTGCTTCTTCATTTAAAATCTTATTTCCTTTAGGTTTATCAAGCAAAAATATATCCTCGTTAGATGTTATACAAAATAAGGGCTTGGTTTCTACCTTTTGGGGAGGTGTACTTGCCTCTTGCTTTTCCACCTTTATGGGTGGATTATTCTTCATATTCCGTAAACGAGCTTGCCGCTCTCTTTTTTCTCTATCTGCAAATTCTTTAAACCCAGCTTTTCTCATCTGTTTTTCTCGTGCAACGGAACTCCAATATTCCTCATCATACATGCTACTATCATCATCTTCTCCGCAAGACCTAGAACAATATGCTACACACCCGAAAAGAAATAAAAATAGTATCAGCTTTTTCATACCAATTATTATTAATACGTATTAAATTTTGGAGCAAAGATACTCTTTTATTAACACTTGTTGTCATTATATATAGCATGTTATATAACATGTTTGAACTTTTATAATATAATTTATTTGGCGAAAATATAATATTTTATATATATTCGCACAATAACTTAGAAAACCAACAAAAGTAATTGATTTTCTTATAAGAAGTTTGCACTTTTAAAGATTATCAGTATCTTTGCAGTGCTAACAAGTTCATAAGAGAGGCAAACTCTTATGGCTCTACCATATAGAGTTATTTTTTTGCTAAGACATATTATAGTAATATCATACTTTAAAGATATTGCACCTACCGAGTGGAGTAGCGGAAACGCCTCCGACATTAATCTTATGGATTTGTTAGCAGCTCGTAGTAGGTGCATTTTTTTGTTATGCTAACAAATCCTATTCAAGTCCTAAAACAAACCGAATTGTGTGGACGGCAATTCACAGTTTATGGAACAGTTGAGGAACCTCTGTTTCGTGCAAAAGATGTAGCAGAAGTTATTAATCACAACAACATTTCTCACATGTTGTCTTTAGTAGATGATGACGAGAAAGGTGTTACACAATTCGTAACTCCCGGTGGAAATCAGCAAGTTTGGATGCTTACAGAAGGGGGGTTATACGAAGTCCTTATGCAATCCCGTAAGCCAATCGCCAAGCAATTCAAGAAAGGAGTTAAACAAATCCTTCACGAAGTACGAACCACTGGCGGCTACATCTCCACCACCCCAAACGACACTCCCGAAGAAATCATGGCACGTGCGCTAACCATCGCACAAGCCACCCTTGCCAAAAGGGAGGAACGGCTAAAGCAGCTTGAAGCCGAAACCGAGCAACAGCAAGCCACCATCGAACTGCAAGACAAAGAAATCAAGGAGGCTGCTCCGAAAGTCAACTACTACAACAACCACCTGCAAAGCGTGAACACTCTGACCAGCACACAAATCGCCAAGCAGATAGGAATGGACGCGGAGAAGCTGCACAAGAAGCTGAAAGAAACAAACGTAATCTATCGCCAATCGGGGCAATGGCTGCTCCACTCCCCCTACTCCACATGGGGATTGCACTCTACCCGTACCCAGACCTATACACGTTCGGACGGTTCGATAGGAACCAACGTCTATACCGTATGGACTGAAAGGGGCAGACGCTTCATCATCGCCTTGTACGAGAATGAGTGGAATGTGAGGAAAGCCATCAAGCAGATTAAGGGTGAAATAGACCCTGCTGCATAGCATATTTTGCGTAGTATTTAGTAAATTTGCAGAAAACGAGTAGGTTATGGAACGGATAAAATTAACAAGGGAAGAGAAACAAGCATTCCGGATTGTTGCGGAGTTTGGTGGGAAATGCCCGGCAACATATCCACAGCATGTATTCACCGCTTCCATCCGTTCCATTGAAAGAAAAGGTCTGGTGAAAGCTAATTATGTAGTTGGCGGTCATGTATGGAATGCCAAACTCACCGAAGAGGGTAAGCACTATCTTGCCGTTAACCCCAACTTGCACAATCCTATCAATTGGAATTTGATATTTGCCATTGCAGGTCTCCTTATATCTATCATAGCCTTATTCGTTAGCTGCATGAAGAAATACTAATCACACCATTTTAATCATCCGGCAGTCGGTTCCAATGCCCGACAGCCACAACTATACCCTAAAGAATATGGAAGAATTAAGGAAAAGACTATATAATGCAATATCAGCCTTGCAGCAGGAGAAGCTGGAAATAATGGAGCTTCTTGCCCCTATGTCTATATCAAAATGCAATCCGAACGCTTCTAAGTCGGATTTTGACCTTAGAAGCCTTAATAAAAACATATTGCCACATGTTAGCATAGACACACGTTGAGGTTTCGACCAACGCTCATGTTGTGATGCCCCGGCAGCAATACGGCTGCCGGGTGGGCAATAGGTAAATTATAATTTAAAAAGAAACAAAATGAAAACAAATAAGCTCACCTACTCCACCCCTATACCAAAGGTCAAGGAGTATGTACGGAACATAGTAAGCAGGCATAATGCCGGAATACAATATCCCTCTTCCTTAAATGAGGTAAGCCGACTATTTTTTAAGGACGAAAAAGAAGCAAAGGCTTTTATAAAAGAGTGGTTTACAGAAGGGAAAGACTATATCATATCGGGAAGAAAGGTTTCCCTTTCAGCTAAGTGTCTACGGAGGTTGTTCGACATGGCAAGTGTGGGATTAACGCCCAATCAGCAAGAAAATAAAATTACATCAAGGCAACCCTTTGAATAACGGGCATTTTTATGTAAGTTTGTTTCGTAAACAACGTTGTCTTGCCATTGCTCCGTGGCGGTTGCATTGAAACAAGAATATAAGGCATAGGATTGTCGTTAACCGCCACAATAGGCGACATAACCTATGCCCGTCCTTAAAATGTATAACTATGGATAGAGACAATGTTCGAGAAAGACTTTTCAAGGTAATATCTGAATTACAGAATCAGAAAATAGAAATAATGCAGCTATTGGGAAAAAGTGGAAAATCCAGTGTAAGCTGCCCCCTAAAACCAAGCGATTCTGCCCCCTTAAAA
>OJOM01000965.1_pt1 | contig 11929 bp, 14 predicted proteins | sample 1598231 | NCBI WGS metagenome assembly OJOM01 (sample SAMN03922465, study PRJEB24848) | human gut metagenome | isolation source: stool sample | host: Homo sapiens | place: Germany | collected 2010-11 | reverse complement strand
GCAGCGTCAGATGTGTATAAGAGACAGCCCTAGCTCTTCCAATTCCTGACGGTTATAGATGTTTCGGCCGTCCACGATCACGTTGCCACGCATTATATTCTTGACCACATTCCAAGAGGGCAAACGGAATTGACGCCATTCGGTCATCAAAGCGAAGGCATCAGCCCCATCCACGCAATCATACAGGTTCTCGCAATAGGTAACAGAGTCGCCTATACGGCGCTTGCACTCCGACATGGCTACCGGGTCAAAGACTTTCACCTGCGCACCTGCCACCAGCAGTTGCTCGATCACTACCAAAGCCGGGGCCTCGCGCATATCATCGGTCTCCGGCTTAAACGCCAGTCCTAAAAGAGCGATGGTCTTACCTTTCACATCTCCCAGAAAGTCAACAAGCTTTCTGAAAACAATAAATTTCTGCTTCTCATTCACCCGCTCTACCGCCTCAATCACCTCCATATGCAACTCGTTCTCTATCGCCGTATGGATCAAGGCCTTTACATCTTTTGGAAAACAAGATCCACCATAACCACAACCCGCATACAAGAATTTGGTTCCAATACGGGCATCAGAGCCGATGCCCTTACGTACGTGATCTACATTCGCCCCTACCAACTCACAAAGATTAGCGATATCATTCATGAAAGAGATACGAGTAGCCAACATCGCATTCGCCGCATACTTCGTCATTTCAGCGGAAGGAATATCCATGAACAAGACACGGAAGTTGTTGATCAAGAAAGGCTGATATAATCTTGTCATCACTTCTTCAGCCCGTTTACTCTCTGTACCTACCACAACACGATCCGGACTCATAAAGTCTTTAATGGCTGCTCCCTCTTTCAGAAACTCTGGATTGGAAGCCACATCAAACGGTATATCCTCACCCCGCTTCTCTAACTCCTGCCGAATAGCCTCTTTTACTTTTTGTGCCGTACCTACTGGTACGGTCGATTTAGTGACTAATATCGTATATCGATTGATATATTTACCAAAACTACGAGCCACCTCCAATACATATTTTAAATCAGCGGATCCATCCTCATCCGGAGGTGTACCCACGGCAGAAAAGACGACCTCCACCTCCTTCATCGCCTCCTTTAAATTTACCGTAAAACGCAAACGGCCATATTCCATATTTCGTTTCACCAATTCCTCCAGTCCCGGCTCATAAATAGGCATTACCCCATTTTGCAAGCATTGGATCTTCTGCTCATTCACGTCCACACAAGTGACGTTCACACCCATTTCAGCAAAACAGGTGCCCGACACCAAGCCGACATAGCCCGTGCCAACAATTGCGATATTCATATCTTTTTGATTTATGATTTTTGATTTTATAGTTAAGGCATAAGTAATAAGCACCTTATCATCCAACTATTCAGTTGAAAGCATCGAGACTTACCGGTTTCTATTAATGTGTGGCAAAATACGGTGGTTTAAATTTATCTAGATTACAGTTCTTCTATATATCCAGAAACATACTCTTGCCGTCTCCTGCACATATCAACTTTACTTCATTGCCCTATACATCTCACAGAACGTTCCTTCCAATTCCTTATTCAATAACCCAATCCCCCCCAACGTATGCCGCTCACTATCAAAATTAATCCCAACCTTTACGATCGGCAACCCACAAAGAGCGAAGCGCTCCGGGTAATTGCGCAAATTGATTTGCTCAAGAGCTATATCCGCAGTCTTGTTCAACTTCAACTCCACGACATAGAGCGTTGTCAGTGTGCGTATCACCATATCCACACGGCCTTTCGGGGTACGGACTTCCACGTTCACATACATTCCTAGCAGGCTGAAAATCGTATAAAGCAAGGACTGGTAATGGCCCTCATAATCCGTATTGTTACATTAGAGGATGGTGGAAAAGATAGGTCTGCAACAAACGCAGAGCGTCGTACTCGTTGATCAAGACAACCACCTTTTGGCTGGTCTGGGCGTAGGCCCGTTTGATGAGACTTTCCAAACGTTGGTTCGTCAAAACAAATATAACGTTCCCTAAACGATCAACTTTCAACCCTCTATTTTTCCCATTCCACGCCTCATCGCCCTATACACCTCCTTGAGCGCCCCGGCCCCATACCCCATGAACTCCGGTTCATCCATCTCTACGCATAGTTCTTGTACCAAGCGGGTCAGGCTCTGGGGGTTGATACTCTTTTTTTTTCGCTTTGCTGTAGGTGGCGGTGCCTACGTGGGCCTCCGCACAAAACTCACGGATAGAGATTCCTAACCGCTTACGTGGAAATTCCACTAACTCATCAAATAAAATTTGGTTCAAATCTAAATTTTCCTTCATACTATGCTAATTTTTATTAAACAATCATCCGATATTTCAGCCTATAGGCTGAAACGCAGAATCAATTATTAGCAATAGCTTTAGAAAATTAATCTGAAATCCTATTGATATGGACCAACAAATGTCTTACTTTCTTCCTCCCATCACCAACACGCTTCCTACCGGGAACTGTACACTACGGGAAGTGTACCGATGGATCACCGAGGATAAATCTCTCGAAACGGTTACCAACGAATTACGCACCTTCATCAAGGAAGGCAGGGTAGCGGAATACCGCCAACTCAAACAGCGACAACTGCCGTTCGTAACGCCCCACGGCGTTTTTTCCCGTCGTAAGAGCGACGCTCTCATCTCCGCCTCGGGGTTGGTAGTGGTCGATATCGACCATCTCGCCTCTCTCGAGGAGGCGGAACAACTCCGGGACCACCTCTTCGAGGACCCCTATCTCGGGACCCGCCTCGCCTTTGTCAGCCCCGGAGGACTGGGAGTGAAACTTTTCATACCTGGAGACGAGACCGTTCGATGGGCCATGAGTTACATACAGCTCCTGTATGCCGACACCTTCAAGGGTGAGGTGGATACCTGTGGCAAGGATATCGCCCGCTGCTGTTTCTTGTCTCACGATTCTAACGCTAAAATATTCATACCATGAACAACGATCTTTCCAAACTAGTAGAAGCCGTACGGGCGGCCCATGCCGACATCGCCCCCACCTACGCCGAGTATGTACAATTGGCTTTCGCCATCGCCACCGATTGCGGGGAGGCAGGACGTAGCGACTTCATCAGTCTCTGCGAGCCATCGCCCAAGTTCAACGCCCTACACGCCAACAAGCTTTTCTCCAGTGCCTTGCGCACCGGAAACCAGAATGTCCATCTGGGCACCGCTTTCCACTTAGCCAAGCTGGCGGGCGTGGAAATAGGTTTCAAGTTTCAAGGTTTCACGAAACCCTTTTCCTCACACACACGTGTGAGTACATATAATATAGCCGATACGGTAGATCAAGCCCACGAGACCAGCGATCGGGAAACCGAGGCAAACGACGCCCCACTCCACATCGGCAGTGAGCCTTACACCTCCCTGCCACGGCTGGTACCCGGCTATCCATGGCCCTCGTTGCTACGGGACATCCTCGGTTTCGCCGATAATGCCGAGCAGCGGGATATCCTTTTGCTCACGGCTCTCACTGCCCTAGGCGCCACCTTGGGCAAGACGGTGCGTTGCCTCTATGGGATGCATTGGATCTATCCCTGTATCCAGCTCTTCGTGATCGCTCCGCCCGCATCGGGTAAGGGCATCATGGCGTGGCTGCGTAAGTTTATCGAGCCTATCCACCGGGAGATCCGCCAACAAGTGGACCTAGCGATGAAACAGTACCGCCAAGATTTGGCTGCCTATCATGCCTTAGGCAAGGAGAAAGCCAAGATGGAGATGCCCCAGATGCCTAAAAACAGTATGTTTATCATCTCCGGCAACAACACCGGGACGGGTATCTTGCAAAATATCATCGATTCGGACGGCACCGGTATCATTTTCGAGACCGAGGCGGATACCATCACCACCGCTATCGGGGGTGATTACGGGCATTGGAGCGATACGCTCCGTAACGCTTTCGACCATGCCGGGCTCTCGTTCAACCGACGGACCGATAACGAATACCGGGAATGCGATTCCACCTTCCTCTCGATGGTGCTCTCGGGTACGCCCGGACAGGTAGCGCCGCTTATCCCCTCGGGCGAGAACGGGCTCTTCAGCCGTGAGGTCTTCTACTACAAATCGCAGATCCGGGAATGGATCGACCAATTCTCCGTCGACGAGGTAGACGCCGAGAAGGAATTCCACCGGATGGGCTACGAGTGGAAGGCCACGATCGATCAGCTCAAGTGCCGGGGTACCATTACCTTGCGCCTCGACGAGCAGCAACAAGCCGCTTTCAACGACAGCTTCGTACGTCTTTTCCTGCGTGCCCGGCAATCCAACGGGCAGGAGATGAACAGTTCCGTGGTACGCCTCGCCATCAACCTCGTACGTTTCATGGAGGTGGTAGCCATGCTTCGTGCCTTGGAACAACCGGAATTACTGCTGCCGGCCCAAGGCATCAACAGCGACAACCTAAAGGACAAGATCATTGGAGGCTGGGAACTCCATATCACCGACGATGACTTCGCCGCCCTTCTGACAATGGCAGAGCCGCTCTACCTCCACGCCACCCATATCCTCTCATTCCTGCCTACCGGCGAGATCACCAGCCGAGGCCTCTCGGAAAAGGACAGTCTGCTCAGCTCCATGCCAGACGAGTTCACCACCGTCCAATGGATGGAGACCGCCGAGCATGCCAACATCCCCAAGAACACCGCCAAGACATGGCTACGCCGACTATGCGACTCTGGAGCCCTCCTGCATGGCGAGCATAAAGGGATTTATTTGAAACCCATATAATGTACGTACGTGTGTGTGAGGAAAGAGGGTTCATGAAACCTTGAAACTTGAAACCCTCCTATAGTCATTTTAAAATTCAACACAGATGAAAAAAATAGATCTCGCCCGTCAATATTGCCTGACAGGCACCCCTTCGAACGCTTTGCATAAGTTGAACCGATATATCCGTGACGTGAAAGGACTGAAAGAGGCCCTTATCCGTCATGGTTATCACTCGAAAGATCGCTCCATCACGCCAAAGCAAGTACAGATATTCTATGATTTTTTAGGGGAACCCTAAAATTCTTCTCCTAGAGCGAATAGGTGGAAACAAATGGTATATCCGGGCTTTCCGCCTATCGTATCTTTGCTACAGAAACAAAAACATCAACCTTGTCTCCTATGCGCTACTTTAATTATCAAGAGTTTGAAGACTCCGCCACGGCCCGGCGAGACGGGATCGACAACAGCCTCACCCCGGTGGCCCAGCAAATGGTCACGATCCTAGTGGAAATGCTGCTAGACCCGCTACGGCGGGTCTGGGGCAGACCCATCGTCATCAGTAGCGGCTATCGCTGCCCCGAATTGAACATCCTTATCGGGGGAGCCAAGCACAGTCACCACCTCCTCGGTTGCGCCGCCGACCTGATAGCCGGCTCTCCAGATGATCATCGCCTCTTGTTCCGACTGATACAAGAGACGCACGAGCTGTGCGGACTCGAGTTCACTCAGCTCATCCTAGAGCCCGGCGCCCGATGGATCCATATCTCTTACGTACCCGGCAATCTTCGCTGTCAGGTTATCGATAAAGAAAAGTCGCCTAATTGACTTAAGTCTTTCAAACCGAAGACTTAAATCAAGGAGCACGAAGAGCCAAGTCATCAAGCGTGAGGACTCAACTCATCATCCCCCAAGTTCCTTATGTATCACTTAAAATATCTTACGATTATGTCATTAAACTATTCCATTGCCATGATGGGTAACCCGTTGAAAAAAGAGGAACCCAAGAAAGCCTACGCCAAGGCGCAAACCAACGGCGAGCTCAACCTAAAAGAGCTATCTACCCTGATAGCGAGTAAATGTACGGTGCACCAAGCCGACGTTTCGGCCGTACTCATCGCCACCACCGAGTGTATGCTGGAAGTTCTGAAAGCCGGCAAGCAGGTGGATTTCGGCGATCTGGGTGCCTTCCGCCTCCAGATCAATTCCGGGGGAGCGCCAAGTGCCGACCTGTTCACCTCCGACTATATCAAGGGGGTGAACATCCAGTTCGTCCCCGGCGAGGAACTTCAAGTCATCTTCCAAGGCCTCAAGTTCAACCTCGTCCCCACCCGGGCCGCCCAAGCCGCCGTCATCAAGGCCCAGAAGGCCGGTAAGACAACGGTGGATATCTCCGGTAAGAACGGCTCCTCGGACAGCGAGAGCCCGGATGAGATATAATGGGGCACGTTTCGGCGTGCTCATTGATACAGACTTCGTATTATCAACCTTATAAAACAAATTTAAATGAGTGAAAAGAAGAAAACCAACGTTTGGAGCGTAATCATCAAAGTAGTCATCGCCATAGCCACCACCATCGCCGGGGCCTTAGGCATCAGTGCTTGCGCTTTCTAGCGCCTTATCCAAGACCTCGTACTTGGAGTGCCGGCTCTTGAACTCGGGGACGATCGCCTTCATCTTGCCCACGATGGCCATATCGTCCCTCGAGCGGCCTAGGCCGACGAGTTCATCTATATCTTGGCAAACCGTATCATAATCGTACTCCCGTACCTTGGCGATCTTGATCTTCGGATGGAAGGTAGGCAGCGTGATCTCCTCGTCGTTCAGTACCTCCTCGTACAGCTTCTCGCCGGCACGAAGACCCGTAAACCGGACCTCTACGTTCTTGGCGCCCGAAAGCTGAATCATACGTTTCGCCAAGTCGATGATACGCACGGGCTTGCCCATGTCGAAGACGAAGATCTCCCCACCGTTACCCATCGTACCCGCCTCCAATACCAACCGGCAGGCCTCCGGGATCAGCATGAAGAAACGGATGATATCCGGATGCGTCACTGTCACGGGACCGCCCTTGGCAATCTGTTCACGGAACAATGGGATCACGGAGCCGTTAGAACCCAGCACGTTGCCGAAGCGGGTCGTAACGAACTGCGTCACGCCTTCCACATGGCCCTCCTTGATCGCCTTGTCGAGGCTCTGCACGTAAATCTCGCAGATGCGCTTCGAGCAACCCATCACATTCGTAGGATTCACCGCCTTGTCCGTGGAGATCATCACGAACTTCCTCGTGCCATACTTCACGGCCAAGTCGGCGATCACACGGGTACCGTCCACGTTGTTACCCACACTCTCGCAAGGATTATCCTCCATCATCGGAACGTGCTTATAGGCCGCCGCATGGAATACATAGGCGGGGCGATGCTCCGAGAAGATCTCCTCCATGCGAGACTTGTTAGCGATGTCCGCCACCAAGGTATAGGCGTTGATATCCCGCCAATCCCTCGCCATCATCAAGCGGATGTCGTGCAAGGGGGTCTCCGCCTGATCTACCAAGATCAAGCGATCCGGAGTGAACGAGGCGATCTGGCGCACCATCTCGCCACCGATGCTGCCGGCGGCTCCCGTTATCAGGATGCGTTGACCACGAAGCAAGCGGCCCACCGCCTCCATGTCTATCTCTATCTTTTCCCGGGGAAGCAGATCCTCGATCTCAACCTTCCGGAGTTGTGTATGCGTCAAATCGCTCCTGCCATCCCATTCTTGCGCCGCCGGGGTCACGTAGATCTTGATCCCCGCCTCCGCCAAACGGGCCACCATATCCGGCTGTTCCCGGATGGAGTCGCTCTTCAAGGGGGAGACGAAAAGGATCGTCGCCCGCTCCCGGCGCATCGCATCGATCAGCTCCTCATCGAAAGGGTACACACGCACTCCCATCAATATACGATTCTGCATGTTCCCGGCCTCCGAGACGAAGCCTGCCAGCACGTACTGTGCGGGATCTTGGTTCTGGATGCTCTTCGCCAAACTGATACCGCCCTGCTTCACGCCGAAGATAAAGGCACGCTCAGCCTTCGACTGACGGAAGGTTGTCACGTAGAAATACTTCACGAACACACGCATCGCCCACATCAAGCTCATCGCCAGCAGGGAGGATAGCACAAGGTCTCGTTTACGGATATACACCAAGTAAGGCGAAAAATCCGTAAACTCTTGGAAGGTCACCACGCAAACCACACCGAACAGCACGGCGAAGCCCACCCGTTGCAAATCCACGAAGGAAGAGTAACGAATGATGCCCGAATACGTACGGAACAGCCTAAAGCCCACCAGATAAGGCACTAGGCAAACACCCCACGTGAGCGACAGGTGCCAAAAGATGCCCATCGTGGCGAAGATCCCGTTATTCAAGGCATATACCAGCAAGCCTGAAAACAGGATCACCAAGCAATCCAACAGGATAATGCTCCAATACGGCAACGCTTTCCTTGAGAAATACCACGTTGAGAGTTTAGAAAAAAGGTTCATCATGAATAAAATTTTTGGTTCATGTCAGCTGGGGCAAGCCCTCCACCTCACCGGCATGCCATCTTCGGTAGTCGGTCGAAGAGGATTCGGGAGCAGTTAGTACCACGTAATCCGTCTCGTCCCACCGCAAGATATGTTTACGGGCGTAGGAACGCAGCGAGCGATCCGTAACGGAGACCATCACGATTGGGAACGGGTAGGCGAACAGGCGCAGCGGTGTGGTCTCGCTATCCGGGAACGCACGATGCAGCTGGTAGGCCGAACGCTCGAAAGCCACCCAATAAGGTCCTGTACAATATAAGTGGATCGAGGTATGGTTCATGCGCTCACGCTCCATGATCTCGTTCAGGTGTTCGTTTAGCAATGCGACCAAGCGAATACCGGAGGGAAGGGAAGACATTTCTTTTTGAATTATGAATTGTAAATTATGAATTTTGAATTATTCATTATGTTTCAGCCACCGGTCGTAATCAGCCAACCGACGGATCAAAGATAATTTACTCTTCTTCGGGGAGGATTCCCGGCTCCACGGATCGATCAACTCGTGCGCACGATAATAATAGATACTGCTATCCGTACAGCCATAAAGCGTAAGTAGTAATAATGCCAACGACTGCTCCGCACGGATCAAGGATAAGAACGAGACGATCGTTCCGATCAACGACTTTTGCCGCTCCTCGTCCCCTAATATCGTATAGGCAGGCAACAAGAGGGAATAGAGCTTGCAACGCATCACGGCCGAATCCAACTGCAACTCCCCATAGGTACGCAAGGTCTCGGCCGCCAGCTCACGATCGGCAGCCGTAACGCCACAACTTCCCCAATGACGCCCTAGTGCCTCATGAAGACCATTTTGTATCCGGGAATTGTCCAAACGGGTATATACATGCTTGCCTTCCTCGGCCAAGCTGATCACCTCATATTCGCCCGGCTGAACACGCAACAGGGGAACCCACATCCAGTTGTCCACGCATACCATTACCTCCCGCTCGCCAACACCGGGCTGTATTACTACACTTGCCTCAACACCTTTGAAACGACCATCCGTGATGCGTATCCGGTCACCTTTACGCAAATAACCCGCTTCCGGCACATACACCGGAAGCTCATCCGAGTAAGAACGGGCCACCCAACGCAAGTTTTCCATCTCACGATCGGATACAAAAGGATATGAGCCACGGCCATCCACGCTAGGCAGGAAATTATACAAGGGAAAATCTCGTTTCAAACGGAAGATCTCATATACAGAAGAGCGGATAAACACATAATTGTAGAGCAACGGACGGTGAGTCTCCACCAAATGCCCTTCACGGCGGCGCATCTCCACGAAAGAGGGGGCGAAGAAATCGAACGTAGGCTCACCCAAACGCACTCTGCGATCCAACTCCTTCTTCAAACCCTTAGCAGGGCCTTTATGACAAGCGGGAAGAGATAACACATACCATCTTACGGCGTGGACATCACGCGATGGTAAAGGAGGAAGATCATGACCCATAGGTAATTCAATGCCATATCAGAGCATCATATTAACACACTGATAATCTAACACTTAAATCAAAAACTCTTTTCTATTCCCGAAAATTTAAAAGCAATATAAACCATGTCAATATCTCTTCTATCGGGACGTGAAAGAGTGGCTACTTGGGAAGTAGCGTAAAAAGTGAGAAAATCATTATTACCCTGCTGTAGAGACGGAGTGTGCTCCGTCTCCCACCGTCAGGTAGTAATTTAAAATACCTATTTGAGGGGATGAGACGGGGCGTGCCCCGTCTCTACACGATAGTTCGTACGATTTTTGGGTGACGTGATGATGTAGGGAATATGAGGTCGTTTCGTCTCCATTGTCGTGTCCGTACACCACGCATAGAAACGAAAAATAGAGGAAAGACAAATTCGGAAAACAAACAAAGCCTACACAAAGCCTAAAAATTGTTTGTTATTCGGTGTTTTTTATTAAATTTGCGGCGTGGAAGATTACGCTACTTCCCAAGTAGCCTATCGCCTACCCCACCTTTGATACCTCATTATATATACTCTCGAAGCAAGCCTTGTTCACCGCAGACATCCTATCCAACGAGAAGCTTTTCAAATAGATTTGCGTGGTCTTGATCGATTGGTGTCCCAGCAATTCGCTGATCATCTCGATCGGTACACCCTGTTCCTTCAAGGTCGTAGCGAAAGAGTGACGGATCGAATACGAGGTAACTATTTCCGTCACACCACAGGCATTTGCCAGCTCCTTCAGGGACCTGTTAAAATCAGCCAAGGCAGAGGTATATTCCCGGAAGGCCTCTTCACCCGTTTTCGTCCCGCTCAAGAAAGTGAATAGATAAGGAGAATCCCGAAGCGTGTCGGTCATCAGCGCAGCCAACAACTCCCTGGCCACAGGCTGTATCTCGACCAACATCGGCGTACCCGTCTTCTGGCGATTATACCTCAAGACCCCATTCCGGATATCACTCTTTTTCAAATGAGCGAAATCGACAAACGCCATACCGCAAAACAAGAACATCAAACACAATGCCCGCTGTGTTTTGCGCAACTCCGGAGCAGCCAGCGGAGCGGTCATCAACAAACGCAAGGACTCCGCAGGCAACGCCTTCTTCTGTTTGCTTTTCACTCCCAGGAAAATCCCCTTGAACAAATAACGGGAAAAAGGAGCCTCCCCATTCTCCATCGCCAATCCATACACACGGCGAATCCTACGCATATAGGTAGATACCGTATTCCACGAGCATTCCCGGTCCCGCAAATAATCTTGATATCTCAAAAGCATTTCCCGGTCAATACGGGTATAAAGGATCATCTCCTGCCCACAAAAACGCAGGAATGAATTCAAGGCATCCTGATAACTCTTGGCGGACGAATAGCGCCCTTGCTCTCTCAATCGGGCTATATACATCCGCATACCCTCCGCTAAATCATACTGTTTCATAATATTCACGTATAAAAAAAGTAAATTACAACAAAAAACACGGTTAATTCGTGATTGTCTACTTACATTTGCAGAAAAATAAATACCATGGACAAGATCGTAGAAATAGCCCGGTTCACCTATCCGGCGGATGCCCAACCGCTGATGGCCCTGTTGAGGTCGGAAGGGATAGAATGTTATCTCCGTAACGAGCTAAGCAGCCAGATCATGGCCGGTTACGTAGACGTAGGCGGTGCACGGGTGGAGATTCTGGAAAGCGATGTTCCCCGGGCCATGAAGATCATGGAGGAAGGCGGTTACGACCTGCCCCGGGAAGACGAGCAAGCGGAACCGGTAGAGAAAGTCGCCGGATTCGCACGTCATATCCCTTTTCTACGAAAATATCCCTTAGAGAAACAAATCATGATCCTATTCGTCATCGTAGCTGTCTTTTTGGCTTTGGTGATTTATTTCGGATCGCTTATTTCCTCAAACTAAACAAATGTAATCAATGGCACGCAGAAAGATAACAAATAGTCAAGCCGTATGTATCACCTTACTATGGGGTGTCTTATGCTACATGCTGCTTGTATACAGTGAAACGATCAATTTCGACGTCATATTTGCCCTTGTAGCCTCCGCTATCATTGTGTTCGTTCCGATCTATAAGAATTTCAAACATAGAAACGAATAACATTTCGTCGTTTTTTCAAACATAATATATCTAAATGATATTTTTTACGCATTTTATCTTTCAATTA
>OJOM01000955.1_pt1 | contig 12015 bp, 9 predicted proteins | sample 1598231 | NCBI WGS metagenome assembly OJOM01 (sample SAMN03922465, study PRJEB24848) | human gut metagenome | isolation source: stool sample | host: Homo sapiens | place: Germany | collected 2010-11 | reverse complement strand
GGGCTTCAGGAGTGGCCTTGCGGCCGTCGAGGGTTGTGGTGGTTTTATCTTCATAACTCATTTATCAATTATAACATAACCATAGCCGTTTGTCAACTATTTTGCGCCTATGTTAATAAGCTGCGCGGCCTACGGGGAAAGAAAAGTCCGTTTGCTACGCTGCTGAGGAGTAACTTTACGCGAAATCTGAGATTTCGCAATGCATTTTTCTAGTTATTAAGAATTATTTTTCTTGTATATTAGGTGTATCGTGATGAAATGCAATAAATACTGCAAATACAACCTAGCGGTTTTCCCCAACCTCTCCGCCTCTTTCCACTCATTTCTGCAGCTCCGAGTGCGGATTTCAGGCACTCCCCATCAGCCGCTTTGATCTGCATCAAGCAATGAAAACTCTGAAGCCGACTTCATGCTCACCCATCGCAATCGCTATTGCGAATCGTTCCCATATGAGGCATACTTCATCTCAAGCAAGACAGCTTGATCCACTACGAGAAGCCAGGGGTCGGCTTCGTGGATCCAGGCCTCCGGGCGGGTGCAATGCCTGCCCCTTGAAGCGAGGCGCTGTCTTGGGGTCTCCTGGAAGGGGATGGCGCAGAAGCGCCATCCCCTCTTTTTTTTCGCCTTTTTCCGGGGACGTGCAGCTCAGTACGCATGCCCATGAATGCAAAAAGCCCGGACGCGGCTCTCATGGAACCGCCCGGGCTCGTATTCAATATCATGGATGTTTGGTCCGGGGGGAAGCCTCAAGCCCGGAGTCAGACTCCGGTCTACCCGCAGGAACGATTTCCCCTCCGCTCCCCGGGCAAACGCCCGCGTCATCGACCCCCGATTCCGCGTGCGCCAGGAGACTCCCCTCGAACCAAAACTGAAGATGGATGAGAATGCATTTGCATTGCCTTCAATTTCCGGCAATGCGCCTGAGATTCATTCTCAGTAAGGGGTGACGGATTATAACAAACTCTGAGTCGCCTACGGTTTACGTTTGGTCTGCAGAAAGTAAAGGTCCGCCGATTTTTTAGAACAATCGATGCGGACCTTACGACATTTGCCTTATTGCCTCAGAAGCGTCGCAGACCTCTCTTTGGGGCTCAGCCGGGATTGCCCATCTGATCGGGAGAGAGTTCGACGAGCCGGAAGATCTTCCGGGCGCGCGGCTTCTCGCCTGCCCTGCTTCTGTCTTCGTAGGTGCAGTGCAGAAGCTCGTGCGCGAGGTGGCTTCCCGGAGCGCCGAGGAAGTCTTCGTAGAGGCGGATCACTTCCGGATTCTCGTGCGAAGCCCGGATCGGCATTCTGGCGTCGATCTCGTACACGGCGCTCTGGCGGGCGCCGAGATTGTTCTTCCAGATGTCTCTGCCGCGAGGCGTGCCGCCCCCTCCGACGCAGCCGTTGGGGCAGGCCATGACCTCGACGAAGTGATAGGGACACGTGCCCTTTCTCACCATGTCGATCACCTTCGCGACGTTGGCGCATTCATGCACCACCGCCACGCGGATGTCGCCAAGTTCCCCGAGAGGAACGGTCGTCTCCTTGATCGAGCGCGCGCCGCGGACGTCCTCGAAGGGCGGAAGCGGCTGCGGATCCTGGTTCGTAATCGCAGACATCGTGCGAAGGGCCGCCTCCATGACGCCGCCCGTCGTTGCAAAGAGCTGCGCGCCGCCCGAGGCAAGCGTCATCTGCGGCGTATCGAAGGCCGTATCGGGGAGATCCGCCAGATTGAGGCCCGTGCGGCGGATCAAGCGCGTGAATTCCCGGATCGTGAGGACGACGTCGGTATCCTTTTCGCCCGGGGTGCGCTCGAGGAGCTTTCGCCCGGCCTCGTCCTTCTTTGCCGTGCAGGGCATGATTGAAATCACGCGGATGGATTTCGGATCGAGATCCCTCGACTTCGGCATCCAGGTCTTCGCGAGCGCCGAGAAAATTGCCTGAGGCGAGCGGGTCGAGGAGAGGTGCGGGATCATGTCGGGCGCCACCTTCTCGACGTAGTTGACCCAGCACGGGCAGCAGGAAGTGAAGTACGTGAAGGGTTTCCCGAGCGTTCCCGAAGCCTTCGCTTCCCTCAGGCGCTCCAGAATCTCCGTTCCCTCCTCCATGATCGTCACGTCGGCCGACCAGCGCGTATCCATCACGTAGTCGGCGCCCATGCGCTTCAAAGCCGTGACGAGCTTTCCCTCCACATTGGTGCCGGGCGGAAGGCCGAAGGCTTCGGCGATCGCCACGCGCACGGCCGGCGCAATCTGAAAGACGGTCGTCACCGAATCGTCGTCGAGCAGGTCGAAGACGTCGCAGCACTGGTCGCGCACGCTGATGGCGCCCGTCGGGCAGACGAGCGAGCACTGACCGCACTGAATGCAGACGTCGGATGCACCCCAGGAATCGGCACCGCGAAAGCCGACCTGGGCGCCCGTGCCGGTGTCGATGAGCGTGAGGGCCGCCACATTCGGTCCCTGCACGCGGCGGCAGACCTCGATGCAGCGCAGGCAGCGGATGCATTTTCTGCCGTCAAAGCGCATGGCCGGGGCCGTGGCGTCCTCGCGGCGGTCCGCGAGGTACTTCCCCGAAAGGTGCGAGCCTTCGAGCCCCACCCAGAGGGCGGCCTTCTGAAGTTCGCAGTCGCCGTGGCGCGAGCAGGAGGAACAGTTTTCGTCATGGTCGGCGAAAAGGAGCTCCATCTGAAGGCGCTGGCGGCGCCGCACCTCGGCCGTGCGCGTATGAATGCGCATGCCGGGCTCGATCTTCGTGTCGCAGGAGGTGACGATGTCGTGGCCGCCGTCCGCCCGCTCAATCCCGACGAGACAGACGCGGCAGGTTCCGGGACGGTGGTTCAGCGCCGCAAACTCGCAGAGCGTCGGGATGAAGATTCCCGCACGGCGGGCCGCCTCAAGAATCGTATCGTTGGGCTCGATCACCACGGAGATGCCGTTGATGAATGCGCGGGGCGCGAGCTCCTTCTTGTCTTTATAAATCTGGGAAGCCATCTTGGGGAAACTCCGTCAAAGGGGAAGCGTGTCCTCGCCCGTGGGCTCGGTGCCGGGAATGGGGTCGCGGGTCGTCACGCCGATGAGGCGGTAGCAGCGCATGCAGCGCTTTGATTCCTTCCAGCCGTCCGAATCCGTCATGCCGAATTCGACCTCCTCCCACGGGGTCTCCTCGATGCGCTTGCGGGCGTCGAGCATCGGCACTTCAAAGCGTTCGGCATGCGGGTAGCCCTTTTCCGGCCGGCACTGTCCGAGAAGATCGGCCTTTCTGATGATCCTCGAAAGGCGCTTTCTCGGGAAGAAGGCTGCTTCCCCGCTCTTCAGATAGGCGTCGATCGAGCGCGCCGCGCCTTCGCCGTGCGCCATCGCAAGAATGAGCGTCTGAGCGCCCACGGCGGCGTCGCCGCCCGCGAAAACGCCCTTTCTGGAGGTCGTGTAGTCGGCCTTCGTTTCAATCGTGTTCCAGCGCGAGAGCCTGATGCCGTCCTCGGGCGAAAAGACGGACGCATCCATCTTCTGGCCGATCGAAGCAATGACGGTGCTGCAGGGAATCACGAATTCGGAGCCTGCAATCGGCTTCACGCCGCGGCGCCCGGACTGGTCGGGTTCGGTCTGGTACATCCGCACGAGCTCGATTCCGACCACGCGGCCGTCTTCAACGATGATGCGCTTCGGGGCGGAAAGGAATTCAAACTCCACGCCCTCGGCGCGGGCAGCCTTGATTTCCTCCGGATCTGCCGGCGCCGACGCCTCGATGCGGCGGTAGGCGACGATGACGCGCCCGGACTTCAAAAGTCTTCTCGCCGTGCGGCAGCAGTCCATCGCAACGTTGCCGCAGCCGATCACCACCACGTCGCCCTGAAGCGGCGCGGGGCCGCCGGGGTTCTTCTGGCTGTGCTCGACCTCGAGCAGAAAGTCGAGGCCCTTGAGGTAACCCTCAGCCGACTGATCCTCGTCGGGGAGGTTGAGATACTGCCCGAGCGCGCAGCCGATTCCGAGGAAGACGGCGCTGTAGCCGTCCTGAAGGAGGCTCTCGACCGAAAAGTCGCGGCCGAGCTTTTTGCCGAAGACATAGTTGCCGCCCAGCGCCTTCACGACGTCCGTCTCACCCGCGAGCTCCATGCGGGGGAGCCGGTAGGCCGGGATCCCCCAGCGCGCCATGCCGCCCGCTTCCTCTTCCATGTCGAAGACGTCGACTGCATGGCCCATCTGCAGAAGATGGTAGGCGCAGGTGATGCCCGCCGGACCGGCGCCGACGACGGCAACCTTCTTTTTGTCGCTCCCGAGCGCTTCTTCCGGGGCAAAGAGGTGCGAAACCGGCGCGCCCGCATGATCGGCGGCAAAGCGCTTCAGATCCTTGATCGCCACGGGCGCCTCGACAAAGCGGCGCGCGCAGGCTTTTTCGCAGGGACGCACGCAGACGCGCCCGCAGGTGCCGACGAGCGGATAGCGCTCCATAAGCACGCCTTCGGCGAGCTGCGGACGGCCGTCCCGGATGTAGTCGATGTAGCGGGGAACATTGACGTTCGCAGGACAGGCTTCAATGCAGGGGGCCGTAGCCGCGGACGCATAGCGCTTCTCTTCTAAAAGCGCCGCAGGGTCGCCCGCGGGCTCCGTGGTCTTCAGATCATCGACAAAATGGTCGATTGCGCCGATGAGGGCTGCGGTCGTGGAGGCGCCGATGCCGCAGAGGCTCGTGAGCTCCATCTGGCGCGCGAGCGTGCGGATCTCCTCCCAGTCGACGGTGCTCCCGAGGCCGAGAACGGCTTTTTTGAGCGCCTCGCAGATGAGGATGCTCCCCGCGCGGCAGGGCGTGCAGCGTCCGCAGGACATCCGGCGAATGTTGTCGTAATAGGCGAAGAGAACCAGCGGAAGGGCTTCCGCCCCCTGGAAGATGAGAAAGCCGGCGCTCGAAATAAGGCTCGTCACCGGGTTGCCGCGATTGAATTCGCGCACTTCGTCGAGCGGGAAGCCGTCCGGGAGCGTCCCGGAAGGATTGCTTCTCCGATCGAGCCGGCGGCCCTTCCAGAAGCCAAAGAGAAAATTCTCTTCCATTATGTTGGTCCCTCAAAACGTGCAGTCGGCGAGGCGCCTCAGGGCAGCATCGACCCGACCGGGGATGCTGACGGGACAAACGCACTCGCTTCTGCGGTTTCTTGTCTGAGCGCCCGATGAATGCGGCTTTCGGAAGCTTTGCTTCTTCTCAGGAGCCGCCGCGGGGGTCCGGGCTGCGTCAGTCTCTTTTTTTTTGCGTCGATCATTCTAACTAGTTCTTTTGAAGGAACGGTGCGCGTCTGATGCAAAGTCTTACGGGAAAGCCAGAATTCAATCGGACGCAAAGGTTCCTTCCTATATTGAGTTTCAGCGTTTTCCCTTATGCCTCAAGCGTGCCTTCAGGCAATACGCTTCTCCTGTCCCCGTTCATCCTTATTCGTAATTTCTCAAGTGCCCGACCTTTCTCCGAGCTTCAGAGAGGCCTCCTCGCGAGAGCGTCTCTTTACTCAATTGCTTTTCAAGTGGATTCCCGCCGGCGCCCGTGCGCTTCTGCTCGGGAAAGCGCGCTTTGCCGTCCGGATGGCGAAGGCGCAGGTCGCCGTCACGCTCACGGCAGATGCGGAGCCGGAAGCTCCGGGAAACGATGGGGATGCCCGGATGGAGCGCATTCCGCTTCACTTTCCGCTCGATAAAGCGGATCGCGAGGCTTGCGGCGAAATGCTCCGGAGCGCCGCCTGCGATGCGGTTGTCGCGGACGGTCTGGAGGGAGCAGTCACTCCGGAGAAGCTCCATGAACTGGTGCGGGAAATTGAGCTCGCCCTGAGTCCCTCAGGCACTGCCGTGGTTATGCTTGACGGCGCTTCATCGACTCATACGCTTTCGCCTGAGTTCGTCATCGCGCTTTTCGAGCGCTTCGGCTTTGCGCTTGCCGAAAGGAAATCTGCCGGGGACCCGGGAAGCCTGGTCTCCGCGGCACTGGTCTTCGTGCGCGATGCAGCCCGCGTACGGGCGAGAAAAAGCCTCCAGGGACTTCTCGAGGATGATCGGAAGACGACCACCTATAAGCTCGCGCTTATCAAGGCGCTCGCGGAAATCAACCTTGCCAACGCGGCGCGCGTCCGTTATCTCCCACCCGCGGACATGACCGCCTATCTCGTCCGGACGAAGATCCCGGATGCGCCGCACCAGGCGGCGATCCCGATGGGCCTCATCATCGAGCGCGTCGCGGCGCTCTACTGGCAGATCTACCGCGCGCATGCCCTCAATGAATCCGCGCCGCTTCCCGCTCAGATCGGCAGCGGAAGGCGCCTCGAATTCGAAGAGCCTCTCATGGCGCTCATCCGCCTCTACCAGGGCGACTGGCTTTCCTTCAGAAACGACTTCTATCTCGGAAGACTGGCGGCGGGATCCCCTCGCGCCCTCGCCTTCATCGCTCTTGCAAAGGCCGTCCGCAAAGCCATTGACCGCGGCCCCGTCTTCTATGCCGGCAATTCCCTCGGGGACGACACGAGCGCCATTGCCGGAATGGCCGGGAACCGCCTCTTCCGGCTTGAAGCGGGAGCGGGCTTCCGCGTCCTGAAGGAAACGATTACGCCTGACCTCCTCGACCGGGCAGCCGGGACCTTCTACCTTCCGTCTGAGCTCTGGCGGGAGCTCAATGTCTCTGCGCCCTGGCTCACGGAGGCCGTGACGATCCGCTGGGCGAAGCAGTCGTCGGAATTCTCCCGCGGCGTCATTACCCCCGGCGCCGTGATAGACATCATGGCGCTTCCCGAGGACGTGCGCGACACGAGCTGGTCGCGCGGGCTCTTTCTCGAGCGCATCCGCACGGAAGGCCTCGCTTCCATCTGGTCCGGTGCGGCGCTCTCCGCCCATACGCTTGCCGTCGACCACATGATCCCGTGGTCGCGCACCCATACGAACGACCTCTGGAACCTGATGCCGGCCGAGACAAAGGAAAACGGCCGGAAGTCCGATCTGGTGCCGTCGGCCGCGTGCCTCGACCAGGCTGCAGACCGGATCATCCGGACCTGGAAGCTCTATGAGGGCTCTCCCATGGGAACGCTCTTCCGCGCACAGGCGCAGTCGACGCTCATGGGCCGGACGCTGCCGCAGAAGGACTGGGAAGCGCCGATGATGGACGCGCTTCTCCGAAGCGCCGATGATGGACGCGCTTCTCCGAAGCGCCGACGAGACGGTGCTCCAGTATGCCTGCCGCCGGTGGGAGCCCGGGCCTGCGGCAGGCTTCTGACGCGCAGACAGGAAAAAAACAAAAAGAGCGCTCACTCTCCCGGAAACTGAGAAGTCTGAGCGCTCTTCATCAGGATGTCCTTCAGTCCGTTCGATCGGAACGGACTGAAGGCGAGTTATCAGGCCTTCGCCGAGCAGCAGCCTTCCTGCCTGGCATCCGCACGCATGGCGGAGAGGAACCAGAGTTCCTTGGCGTAGCCCGCGAGGTAGCCCTCAAAGAGGCCCTGCGTCTGGAAGTCGTCTTCCTCGGCAGCCGCATCGCGGATTTCGCGGGCGAGCTTCGCCATCTTCTTCATGTCGGCTTCGACTTCCGCGACGACTTCACAGGAAGAGAAGAGACGCGGAGCGACTTCTTCAACAACCGAGAGCTCGACGCTGCCGCGAAGGGTCGCATGCGGCATCTCGCCCTTCATCTTGAGGAGCTCGGCGACTTCGTCGTAAGCCTCGAAGGCCTTGTCGTAGAGGGCTTCCGTGTATTCGTGGAGGGGCTTGAAGAGCTTCCCCGTCACGTTCCAGTGGAGATTGTGGAGCTTCACATTCCAGACGAGAAGAGAGGCAACGTAGGCGTTGAGGCGTTCAGTATTCGTCATTTTGTTGGGTCCTGCTGCGATGCAGTTAAAAACTATCGTTAATCAGTTTTTAATGCATCTTGTTTATCGATGAGTTCATATTACTTACGGAAACTATCGGTGTCAAGTTTTCAATAGTTTTTATTAAAGCAAGCTCCCGCTCTTCTTTGCCAAATCCAATCAAATAGCTGCCCCAATCTCTCAAATTGACGCCTCTGAAAGGATTCACGGGCCGCCTTCAACCTCCGCATTCCCCTGATTCATTGATGTAATGAGACTTTTCTTACGCTATTCACCCACCTTGCAAACTGCCCAATCCTGCTTATCATTTTGACTATCACCTGCTCCGGCGCAAAGCATCTGCCGGAACTCCCTTCGACCAAATCTTTCTTCAGATTCATTCCACTGCCATGTCCGACATTGATTCTCAGATTGCCGACATGCTTCAGGCGCTCAAGGCTCTAAACCCTCAGAGGGGATCGCATGAGACGAGCGTGCCGGACTTCTACACGCACCGCCATGAGTGCGAGATGCCGCTCACCTGCTCCTGCGGGGAGCTCGCCTGCTCGCTCATCCTTTCCGGGTCGAAAAGCTCGCTCATCTGCAACCGGGAAATCATTTATCACTCAGGCGAAGGCCTCCTCTCGGGCGCGGCGCTCCCGAGCGCATACCGTGCGCTCAACGCTTCGCCTGAACACCCCTTCTATTCGATTTCGCTCCGGCTCGACCGGGCGCTCCTCATTGAGCTCGCTGAAAACATGACGGCGGCGGACGCCCAGCCTCAGCCGACCCAGGCCTGCTTCGTCTTTACGCCCTGGAAGGATCTGCTCGAGGACTTCTCCCGCCTCATTCATCTTGCGGCAAACCCCGATCAGGTAAAGGTGCGCGCTCCGCTTGTGATCCGCGACCTCCACTATCTGCTCCTCACGGGAGCAACTGCCCCGCGGCTCCTGCCGCTGCTTCGGGACGCCGCTCCTGCGGGCGCCATCGTGCGCGCGGTTTCATGGCTCCGGGCCAATTTCGCGACCTCGATTGCAATTGAGGAGCTCGCCCGCATGCACAACATGTCGACCTCGAACTTCCACCGGCAGTTCAAGGGCTTGACCGGCATGAGCCCGCTCCAGTTCCAGAAGCAGATCCGCCTTTTTGAAGCGCAGCGCATGATGCTCGCGCAGCACGCGCAGGTGGCCGAAGCCGCCTATGCCGTCGGCTATGAAAGCCCCACGCAGTTCGTGCGCGAATACAAGCGCCAGTTCGGCGACTCGCCCCTGAGGGATGTGCGCAGGCGCCGCACGGCTTTTGCCGCTGCCGACCGCTACGGGATGGAAGCCGATGAAGCCGCAAGACGGCCGCCCGGATTGCTGCTTGAGCTGAGACCACCATTTTTTGCATAAAGAAGACCATGTCCCATTCCACCGTTCGCTTCGACCTTGACCGTCCGCGCCGCATCGGTCTGCCTGAAGCGGTTTTCTGCGCGGGAAAGCCCCGTTCGGTGCTGATTGAGCTTTTCGAGCGGTTCGGAAAGCCCGGCGCCGAACCGATTCTCTTCACGCGCCTCGAACCCGATTTTTTTGCCGGACTTCCGGAAAATCTCCGCAAGCAGTACGACTTTGATGCCCTTTCCCGCACGGCCTGGAACGCGAAGCTTCCCGCCCGTCCGGGGAAGGCGGCGCTCGTGTCCGCAGGGAATGCCGATGCGAGGGTTCTCCACGAATCCGCACGCACGCTCGAATACCTTGGGTACGAAACGGCCTTTTTCGAAGACTGCGGCGTTGCCGGCCTCTGGCGCATTCAGTCCGTGATCGACGAGATCAACGCGTGCGACGTCGTGATCGTCGCGGCGGGCCTCGACGCAGCGCTCGCTTCCGTTATGGGCGGCCTCACCGAGAAGCCCCTTTTTGCCGTTCCCACATCGGTGGGCTACGGCATTGCCGAGGGCGGCATGACGGCGCTACGCAGCATGCTCGCCTCCTGCGCGCCGGGCGTGGCGGTCTTCAATATCGACAACGGCTACGGCGCCGCATGTGCTGCCGCGAGAACGCTCAGGCTCCTCAACACCAATTCCTGAAATCTGCATTTATCCATGACTGAATCCTCGATTCTTGCCGTCCGCATTCATGCGGGCTTCAACGCGGGCGCCTTCCTCGCCGGCCTCCTTGCCCTGAACGACCTTCCGGGCGGGATGGCTGGCGCCTACCTGCGCACGCTCTTTCCCAACATCGACTGCGGCCTCGAGTTTGCCCCCCGCTACGTCAATTCCATCCGCGGCATGTCGGCGCGGATTCTGGCGCCGAAGGAGCACGCCCACCGTCATCCGGCGGACATCCGGGCAATCTACGCAGAGAGCCGTCTCTCAGACGCAGCGCGGACGCTTTCCGACCGCGTCTGGCAGGTGCTCGCCCAAGCCGAGGCAAAAGTGCACGGCATGTCGATGGATGAGGTCCACTTTCACGAGGTCGGCCGCATGGCCAACATTCTCGCAATCGGCCTCTCGGCAGAACTCTTCCTCAAGATGAACGTCTCGAGGATTGCCGCGAGCCCCATTCCGATGAACGAGGGCGAGGTCGAGTGCGCCCACGGCCTTCTTCCCTACCCGGCGCCTGCTATGTTCACGATGCTGGACGGCGTCGCCGTGCGCGGCTCCTCCGGAAAGGGAGAGCTCGTGACGCCCACGGGCCTCGCGATCCTCAAAGGGTTCGGCGCCGAATTCGGTCCCTGGCCCGAAATGACGATTGAAAAGGCCGCGCAGATCTTCGTCTGGGGAACCGAATTTGAGGGTGTTCCCAACGGCTCCCGCTTCTTCCTCGGCTCCCCCGCACCGGCAGCCGCCGAATAAACGAAAAATCCGCCAACGTCCCTGATTGAGCGTAATGAAAAAGCCTCCGCCCGGCAGGAACCGGTTCCGGAGGCTTTTCTTATTCAGGCCGAAGCTTCCATCACGTCGGAAGCTGACGGATTCTGCGACGGTAGGCGGCGGGGGAGCACCCGAACCAGCGCGAGCACGAGCGCGAAAAGTTGCTCGGATCCGAGAAGCCGATCGTATAGGCGATCTCGGTGATCGAACGTTCGGTATGAGCGAGCGCGTCGTGCGCAAACTGCTTCTTATGCTTGTCTACGAGGTGAACGAAGACGGCGCCTTCCTCCTCAAGGCGGCGCTGAAGCGTGCGTGCGGACAGATTGAGGCGGCCGGCCACATCCGGGATGCGGACGCTTTCGCCCGCCCGGAGAAGCGCCTCGATTTCCTCTTCGACGCGAACGGTGAAGGAGAACTGACGAACGCGGTTGAGGTACTGGCGAACCACCTGTTCGTTTGCCTCGCGAAGCATTGCGTTCTGCGCGGCATAGGGCTCCATCACATCGTTGTAGGCAAAGCGGATCGATGCACGGTCGGAGCTCTTCGTATCGACGGCGCAGCCGAAATACTCTTCAAGGCGCTCGATTTCCGCGCGCTCCGCTCTCGGAAGAGGAATCTTCACCTCGACCGGGGTCACCGCGTGCTGCGAAAGGGAATTCGCCTGACGGAAGATGAAGGCGAGCACGCAAAGGAGCGCCGCATGGCGCGCTTCATAGCCGTGCAGGGTCTTCAGCGTCAGGGTCGACCCGGAACTGTCGTGCGCGAGGCTCGCGTCCATCGTCGTCGAAATTACCTTGGCGTAGCGCGCCGTGAGGTCGAGCACCTGCGCGAGCGAGTGGCTCGTGATGATGGCAAGCCCGAGGCCGTGGAGCGTCGGCGCCTGCATTTCCTGACCGCATTTGAGGCCGATGAGTTCGTCGCCTGTTGCGCTGATGAGCGCCTCCCAGAAGCGGCGCACGTTCATTGCGGGGAATCGTGCATCGGGAACCGTGAGAAGCGAGGAATCCATGCCGACGCGCTTCAGAATAGCTTCAGGCTCCACGCCGTAGCCTCTGGCGGTCTGGCAGATCGAACGGATCCAGCTCGCAAGGATGCTGTCGCCCAAGGGCAGATGCGCATCATCATCGGGAACGGGCTTTCCCTCAAGCGGCAGAGGAAGGCGGATCTCTTCAGACATTTCGGGGGAAAACTCCTTTGAGGACGGAATCTTACGTTATCAGAAAAAACACTGGAAAAGCGTCAGTCTTTACGTGAACCTGCGAAAAAAAAGCCGGCCGAGGAGAACCCTGGGCCGGCTAAAAACGCGGAGGAAAAAATCACATGCTCGAATCTAGTGCTTCAGATTCGATCCGGGGCATCAGCCGTAAAT
>OJOM01000953.1_pt1 | contig 12032 bp, 7 predicted proteins | sample 1598231 | NCBI WGS metagenome assembly OJOM01 (sample SAMN03922465, study PRJEB24848) | human gut metagenome | isolation source: stool sample | host: Homo sapiens | place: Germany | collected 2010-11 | reverse complement strand
ATACACTTCATTGATGTAGAGCCCGTCGATATCCGAATCGCCGGGGTTCACATCGCTCTCCCTGTCGTTCTTACAGGATACCGCCACCGCCGCAAATGCGCAAAGCGCCGCGAAAACAATCTTTCTCATGCTCTTATCTGTCTGTTTATAAAATTTTCCGTATCAGAACGACAGCAACAGACGCAGCTGCAGGATGCTGAAGTCGAGCCCCGAAGGAAGCATCTGACTGAGCGGTTTCCCGTCGAGAGTGATGTGTCCCTTGTCGTCGGCATACTTGTCGTTGTCCATGTAGGTATAATTCAATCCTATCAGTACGTTCCGGTTCGGGTACCAGTTCAGCGACGCGGAATAGCTCGTGGCCGCTCCGCCGGTAATGACCGCCCGTGCATCATGGAAATCGTTCATGTTGATGTTGCTTGCCCGGACAGCCAGTTCGAGGTTCCCGCCCCGACGCACCTCCATGGGCCCGAATTCGGCATCTTCGGGTGCATAACGACGCTGTTCGCCGCGCAGCATGTAGGAGGCCGTGGCATACCAGCCGTTAAAGGAGGCGTTCTTCAGCGGTATCCGCTCCCCGCCCGAAAGCCCGTAGCGGGAGAGTTCGGTGAAGATGTATTCGCCGTAGACGAGCAGCTTGCGCCATCTGAAAGCGAGCTCGGCACCCACCGTATAGTAACTCTTCACATTGAATATCTCGGCCCTCACGAAACGCCTGCGGTCCGTGCGGCTCTCCGGGAAGGTTCTGAATTCGACGAAACGCTCCGTTTTGCCGCTCATCTCCGGGACTCGCCAGGTACCGTAACCGCCGATATGGAGCGTCAAGTCCCTGTCGGCCAGCGGCGAAAAAGCCACCCGCGCCGTAAAGCCGTAACCGTCGCCGCCACGGTTCTTCTCCTTCTGGATGATGTCCACCTGCCGACCGAAGATGCCTCCCGACACCCACCAATGGTTCCCCCATGCGGTGGCCGCAGCCCCGAGCCGCCGCCCGCCGGCGAACGCCTCGACAGCCATCGGACGCTCCATGTTGATGAGATATTTGGAACTCGTCAGGCGTTCCATGCTCATCGGTTCCTTGAAATGACCGACTTTGACCGAAACCCGGTCGGAAAAACGGTACCCAATGAACATATCCTTCAACTCCACCTCGTTGTACGCAAAATCGAGGTCGAGCTCGCCAAACTATTTCTCATAGAGCGTGGCCTTGACTGCGAACCGGGCCCGCCGTATCGACATGCCGTTGCTGAAACGGAACGCCCCGTCGTCGTACTCGAGGTCCTTGTTGGGCTTGGACATCAGTCCGGAGACATCCTCCGAGGGGAGATAGGCGGCCGCATCCACATAGATGCGGTTGTCGAACCAGAGTCTGAACGCCCTGTCGCGCGTCTCGAACGTCAGTTTGCCGTTGCGAAACGAAGCGCGGGCAGGCATATCCTCCTGTGCGAAACCTGCGAAGCACGAAAAAGCGGTCCATATCACCAATAGCGTAAATTTCTTCATTGCATCGTTCTTGAATAATACGCCGCAAAAGAACCGCGGCGACTTTAACGAAGCGTTAAGGCGAGGTTAAAAGATTGTTACGCGCGTATCTCTCCCTGCAGGTCCGAAAAACCGGAAGCGCAAATACGAAGTGATTTCGCTTTTAAAAAATTGTCCCTACCTTTACCTGCACCGCGGCCGAAGGAGCGCCGGCTGCCGGGCCGCCCCTTCGGCCGCCCGGCAAAAATGAAAACTTAACGACACTATGATGGAATTCGCAGAACTGGCCGGAATACGCCAGAGTGTAAGAAGCTATTCGGGAAAGGCCGTCGAGGAGGAGAAACTGATGCAATGCATCGAAACCGCACGTCTGTCGCCCTCGGCCAACAACTCCCAGCCATGGAGGTTCGTCGTCGTGGACGAACCGGAACTCAGAGACCGCATCGCCGATGCGGCAGCGGGAATGGGGATGAACAAATTCGTCCGGCAAGCCCCCGTCATCATCGCCGTCGTGCTCGAAAAACAGAACATGCTTTCGGCTGTCGGAAGCGTCATACAGGACAAGGAGTACAGGCTGCTGGACATAGGCATAGCCGCCAACCAGCTCTGCCTGCAGGCGGCCGCGCTCGGACTCGGCACCTGCATGGTGGGATGGTTCGACGAAAACAAGGTAAAACGACTTCTCGGAGTGGACAAAAAGCGCCGGATACCGCTGCTGATAACGCTCGGCTATTCCGATACCCCGGTACGGCAGAAAGTCCGCAAGCCGTTCGAAGAGATATACGGCCGCAACCGATACTGACAAGGCCGAACGTCCGTCCTACCGCGGTACCGCCGAACGGATAGCGAAACAGTGCCCCTACCGGTCTCCTGCAGCTCCGGCCCGCCTGCGGACACCGCTGCCGGAAGCATTGTTGAGCACCACCCAACTGACAGCGGCTATGACGAGCACCATTCCTGCGGCAGTCATCCACGTAAACGGCTCTCCGAAAGCGAGTATGCCGATAACCATGGCCGTCAGCGGCTCCATGGCGCCGAAAAGCGACGTGGTCGTCGGCCCGATATACTTGATGGCCTGCACGAGGGTGATGTTGGAGATGGCCGTGGCGGGAAGGGCGATGCCCAGTACGCAAAGCCACATCTTCCAGCCGGTGACGAGGCGTATGCCGCCGTCGAACAGCAATCCGCAGCAGCCGAAAAGCAGCGCCCCGAAAGCGGTCACATAAAACGTCAGGGCCGCCGAATCTATCCGGGCGGCACGGGTCTTACGTACCCCTATGATATAAGTGCTGTAACAGACCACCGAAAGGCAGGCCGCCCCGATGCCGACCAAAGCGTGTCGCCCGCCGGCATTCAGGTCGCCCGCCGAAAGCAGGACGGCACCCAGCAGCGATACGAGTATCGCCACGACGACCTGCCACGAGATACGCTCCCTAAAAAAAAGGGCCATGCCGCACGCCACGGCGAGCGGATAGAGGAAGTGGATGGAAGAAGCCACCCCGGTAGCTATGTTCTGGTAGGCTATCACGAGGCTCAGGGAGGTCATGGCCCGGGCCGTTCCCAGCAGGCATACCGTCCCGAGGTCGCGCCACCCGATGCGAAAGTTCTGCCGCACGGCGAGTCCAAAACATCCGAGTGCCAGCGAAGCGACGCCCCAACGGTAAAACAACACCTCGAACGAGGAGAGGCCGCCCCCTATCAGCATCAGCGTGAAAAACGGTGCGAAACCGAACGTCGAAGACGAAAGTATCGCGTAAACTATCCCTTTAAAATTGTCGGTGCGTCCCATATCGCTGCAAAATCCATCTACCCGCCGCAAAAGATTTGGCAAAGATAGAAGAGTTTTTCCGAAATCGGACCGTTTCGGAAAGAAGGGCCGCAGCCGAACGGCCGGAAAAGAGGTTGTGCCCTGGCCGCTAACGTCCAACCCGCAAAATAAAGCACCCGAACCCACGTTATAATCATTAGTCTGCAAGGCATATCCCCTTCTGCGGTCCGGGAAAGGGCGGAAAAACCCGGTGCGACAAAAAATCGCGACGAACGGCAGATGTCCGTTCCTTTTGACCAATATCCGCTGGAAGAGAGATGGATACATATCCGTCCGCGGGAAAGGAAGCCCGCCGGAACGGGACAGTCCCGGTCGCGAAAACAGATTTTGAGCGGGGGAAAGAGGGGAATTACGCCCCAATCCCTATATTTGTATGTTTTAAAATCCGACCGGACGTCAGATGACCGGCAACAACAAACACGCCCAACCATGGCAAAAAAGGAAAGGAAGAGACTCAGACTCACGAAACGCCAGGCCATTGCAGGAGCCGTCGTACTGGCAATAATAGCGGTAGCCCTCTATTTCATTTTCCGTAAACGTCCCCAGCCCGAGGTCCATCCGACCGTCGTAGTGGAGACCGTAACCACGGACGACATGGAGATTTACGGCGAATATGTAGGCCGGATACGGGCCCAACAGTTCGTCGAGATACGCGCCCGCGTGGAGGGATACCTCGAAGAGATGCTTTTCGAAGAGGGTACCTACATCAAGAAAGACCAGGTGCTCTTCGTCATAGACCCGAAACTCTATAAGGCGCGCGTGGATGGCGCACGTGCCCAGTTGCAGAAAGACAAGGCCCTCGAACTCAAGGCCAAACGCGACCTGGACCGCATCCGTCCGCTCTTCGAGCAGAATGCGGCCAGCCAGCTCGACCTGGACAATGCCATCGCCTCGTACGAAAGCGCCGTGTCGGCGGTAATCATGAGCGAAGCCGACCTCGCACAGGCGGAACTGGCGCTCGGCTATACGACGGTACGCTCGCCTATTTCGGGATACATCAGCGAACGCAACGTGGATATCGGCACGCTCGTCGGCCCGGGCGGCAAATCGCTGCTGGCCACCATCGTCAAAAGCGACACCGTACGGGTGGACTTCAGCATGACCGCCCTCGACTACCTCCGGAGCAAGGAACGCAACGTAAACCTCGGCCATCAGGACCCGACACGCGGATGGAACCCCTACATCACCGTCACGTTGGCCGACGACTCCGTATATCCCTACGAAGGACTGGTGGATTTCGCCGACCCGCAGGTAGACCCGCAGACGGGTACTTTCTCCGTACGTGCCGAGATGCCCAATCCCGACCATGTGCTGCTGCCGGGACAGTTCACCAAGGTCAAGCTGCTGCTCGACGTGCGCGAGGGAGCCGTGGTGGTACCCTCGAAGGCCGTCATCATCGAGAAGGGCGGCGCATTCATCTACGTCATCAGACCCGACAACGTAGCCGAAAGACGATTCATCGAGCTCGGTCCCGAAACCGACAACATGATGATAGTGGAGCGCGGGCTCATCCCCGGGGAACGGATTGTCGTGGAGGGATATCATAAACTGATGCCCGGCATGACGGTCGAAATCGTGGAACCTGTCGCCGGGGAAGCCGCCGCGGAGGGCATGGACAACAATGCGGAGGAATAGCCCATGAAAGCCGATTTCTTCATAGACAGACCGGTTTTCTCGGCGGTCATCTCCATCGTTATCGTCATCGTGGGCTTCATCGGGCTCACGATGCTCCCCATCGACCAGTATCCGCAAATCACACCGCCGACGGTCAAGGTGAGCGCGAGCTATCCCGGTGCCAGCGCACTGACCGTCAGCCAGGCCGTGGCGACGCCCATCGAACAGGAACTCAACGGTACGCCCGGCATGCTCTACATGGAATCGAGCAGCACGAATACCGGCAGTTTCAGTGCCACGGTGACGTTCGACATATCGGTCAATCCCGACCTCGCGGCCGTAGAGATACAGAACCGCGTGAAACAGGCGGAGGCCCGCCTCCCCGCCGAAGTGGTGCAGAACGGCATCAGCGTCGAGAAACAGGCCTCCAACCAACTCATGACCGTCTGCCTGCTCTCTTCGGACGACAAATTCGACGAAATATACCTGAGCAACTTCGCAACACTCAACGTGGTGGACATCCTGCGAAGAATACCGGGCGTGGGCGGCGTATCGAACGTGGGCAGCCGCTACTACGCCATGCAGATTTGGGTACAGCCCGACAAGCTGGCCAGTTTCGGTGTAACCGTTCAGGACTTGCAGAGCGCACTGAAGGACCAGAACCGCGAATCGGCCGCCGGCGTGCTCGGCCAGCAGCCCATCGAAGGTGTGGATATTTCCATCCCCATCTCCACGCAGGGCAGGCTCTCTTCCGTGGAGGAGTTCGAGAACATCGTCGTACGCGCCAACCCGAACGGTTCGATAATCCGCCTCAAGGACGTGGCCCGCGTATCGCTCGAAGCACAGAGCTACAACACCGAGAGCGGGCTGAACGGCGGCAATGCGGCCGTGATGAACATCCGTCTGCTGCCCGGTGCGAATGCGATGGAAGTCTCCAAGCTCGTCCGGGAGTCGATGACAGAGATAAGCGCCTCCTTCCCGGAGGGCATCTCGTACCTCATCCCGTTCGACAGCACCACCTACATTTCCGAATCCATCCACGAGGTCTACAAGGCACTTTTCGAAGCGCTCTTCCTCGTCATCCTCATCGTCTTCCTCTCGCTGCAGAGTTGGCGGGCGACGCTCATCCCTATCATCGCCGTCCCCATCTCGCTGATAGGTACCTTCGGCGTGATGCTGATATTCGGCTTCTCGCTCAACATGCTCACCCTGCTGGGCCTCATCCTCGCCATCGGTATCGTGGTGGACGACGCCATCGTAGTGGTGGAGAACGTCACACGCATCATGGAGGAGAAGAAAATCGGAGCCTACGAAGCGACGAAAGAGGCCATGCACGGCATCAGCGGAGCGCTGATTACCACCTCGCTCGTACTCTGCGCGGTATTCGTCCCCGTGAGTTTCCTTTCGGGCATCACCGGCATGCTCTACCGCCAGTTCACCGTCACCATCGTAGCGTCGGTACTCATCTCCACCGTCGTGGCTCTCACGTTGAGTCCGGCCATGTGCGCCCGGCTGCTCAAGCCGGATAACGGCCGTAGAAAGAATATCGTCTTCCGATACATCAACATCTTCCTCGCCCGTGGAAACCGGACTTACGAGAAGATGATTAAAAAGAGTCTGACCGTACCCAAACGTGTATTCGCGGGGCTGGGTATCATCGTGATAGGCATCTGGCTGCTGAACTATGCCGTGCCGGGCAGCTTCCTCCCCGAAGAGGACCAGGGCTATTTCACCGTGGAGCTCGAACTGCCCGAAGGAGCCACGCTGCAGCGGACACGCGAAGTGACCGACCGCGCCATCGCCTACCTCATGGCCCGCCCCGACGTCGAATACGTGCAGAGCGTCGCGGGGTCGAGTTCCAGAGTGGGAACGAGCCAGTCGCGCAGCGAGCTGACGGTCATTCTGAAACCGTGGAAAGAGCGCAAGAAAGGGAAACTGGACAAAATCATGGACGAGGTACGCAGCGAACTGTCGCGCTATCCGGAGGCCAAGGTGGTGCTCCGTACCCCTCCCGTCATCCCGGGGCTCGGTACGTCGGGCGGTTTTGAAATGGTACTGGAAGCAAGGGGCGAAGCCACGCTCGACAACCTGCGGCAGGCGTCGGACACCCTCATCTACTATGCGGGCCGCGACCGCAGGCTGAACGAGGTATCCTCCTCGCTGCAGCCCGAAATCCCACAACTCTACTTCGACGTGGACCGCGACCAGGTCAAACTGTCGGGCGTCCCGCTGGCCGACGTCTTCTCCACCATGAAGACCTTTACCGGTTCGGTGTACGTCAATGACTTCAACATGTTCAACCGTATCTACCGCGTTTACATACAGGCCGAAGGGACTTACAGGGCGCACAAGGACGATATCAACATGTTCTACGTGCGCGGCACGGGAGGAGTGATGATACCGCTCACCGCCCTCGGCACGGCCTACTACACCACGGGGCCGGGGGTAATCAAGCGGTTCAACATGTTCAACTCGGCCACCATTACCGGCGAAGCGGCACAGGGACAGAGCTCCGGACAGGCCATGGAGGTGATAGAGGAAATCGCACGGGAGAAGCTGCCGGAAAACATCGGCATCGACTGGAGCGGGCTCTCCTATCAGGAGAAGAAGGCGGGCGGTCAGACGGGTTACATCCTCGGACTGGTGTTCGTCTTCGTATTCCTCTTTCTCGCCGCACAGTACGAAAGCTGGTCGATACCGATAGCCATCATGCTTTCGCTGCCGGTAGCCGTCCTCGGCGCCTATCTGGGGGTATGGATATGCGGCCTGGAGAACAACGCCTACTTCCAGATTGGCCTGGTGATGCTCATGGGCCTCGTGGCCAAGAACGCCATCCTCATCGTGGAATTCGCCCAGGCCGAAGTCAAGCGCGGCGTGAACGTCACCACGGCGGCCATACACGCCGCAAGGCTCCGTTTCCGCCCCATCCTCATGACCTCGCTGGCCTTCATCCTCGGCATGGTACCCCTCGTGCTTGCGAGCGGCCCCGGTTCTTCGAGCCGGCAGGACATCGGCACGGGTGTTTTCTTCGGGATGATAGTCGCCATCATCGTGGGTATCGTTCTGGTACCGTTCTTCTTCGTCATGATACACAAGTTCACCGACAGGCTTAAAAAGAAGAGGGCATGAAGCAGACCGTAAAACACATCCTCCGGGCCTTGCTGCTCGTCGCCGTAGCGGCGGCAATGGGGTCGTGCGTACTCGGCAGAAAATACCAGAGTCCCGAGCTCAACCTTCCTGACCGCCTCTCCGACTCGGCCCCCGACAACGATTCGCTGCTGTTCGCCGACATGCGGTGGTGGGAAGTATATTCCGACACTACTCTCCGGAATCTCATATCCGCCACGCTCGCCAACAACAAGGATATGCGCATCGCGGCCGAAAGGGTACAGGAACTTGCCCAACTGCGCCGGATAGACAACGCCGCCATGCTTCCGCAGATAGGAGGGACGGCCTACGGCGAACGGGAGTGGGAGAATTACGGAGGCAACAATCCCGACGTCAGCCCCGAATTCGGAGCCAAACTCACGCTGGGCTGGGAGCTCGACCTCTGGGGCAATCTCCGCTGGGCACGCCGCAAGGGAGTGGCGGAATACCTCGAATCGGTGGAGGCGCAGCGGGCACTGCAAATGACGCTGATTGCGGAAGTGGCACAGGCATACTACGAACTGGCCGCTCTGGACAACGAACTGGCCATTGTCCGCCGGACGCTCGCTACCCGGCAGGAGGGGGTACGGCAGGCCAAGATACGTTTCGAGGGGGGCCTGACCTCCGAAACCTCTTACCAGCAGTCGCAGGTAGAACTTGCGAGTACCGCCACCCTCGTACCGGAGCTGGAACGGAAAGTGGCCGCCAAAGAGAATGAAATCGCACTGCTGGCAGGCAGGTATCCGGGGCCCGTGGAACGTTCGTCGCTCGACAACGCCATGAAACTACCGCAGGAGCTGCCGGTGGGACTGCCTTCCGAACTACTGCTCCGGCGTCCGGATGTCCGGGCTGCGGAACAGGCGCTCATAGCGGCCAACGCCGCGGTAGGCATGGCCTACACCGACCGCTTCCCGCGGATACGCCTCACGGGAGCCTACGGACTCGAAGGCGACGCCATACAGAGCATCCTTCAGTCTCCCTACGGTCTGCTGAGTGGGACGCTGACCACTCCCATCTTCTCATTCAACGCCAAACGCGCCAAATACCGGGCCCAGCAGCACGCCTACGAACAGGAGTGCGCACGGTACGAAAAGAAGGTACTCACGGTCTTTCAGGAGGTGAACGACGCCATCGTGGGCTACAACAGCGCCCGCGAAGCGTGCGTCCTGAAACGGAATCTCGAACAGGCCTCGCGCAAATACGTGGAGCTCGCCCGGCTGCAATACATCAACGGCGTCATCAACTACCTCGACGTGCTGGACGCACAGCGCCAGTATTTCGATGCACAGATAGGACTCAGCAATGCCATCCGGGATGAATACATCGCGCTCGTACAACTCTACAAGGCACTGGGCGGCGGATGGGACACGACGCCTCCGCTGACGGAAGAGCCGGAGGAACAGAGGGAAGAGCAGGGTACCCGCCCCGAAGTCTCCGAACCGCGATAACCGGCTCCTCCGGACGAGGAGCCGAAACAGGCGGCGACACGCTCCCGTCTCCAGAAGGAAAAGGGTTGTCCACCGCAAGCCGCTGCCGCCCGCATCCGACAGGACAAAAGAGGCGAATGGACCGGTGGCCGGAACATCCGTCCATAGGATGAACCGTTCTTTTTGTAACCGGGAAGCGGAACCTGCCCGACAAATGCCGAAACTGCAAATCATAACCCTTCTCCATACCATGCGCACAAACCGTCCGATACGTCTTCTTTGCCTTTCGGCAGTGCTTCTGCTCGCCGCCGGATGCAAAAACCGGGAACCCCGACTCGTCACCCATACGCTCGAAGTCGCCCCTGCCGTCCTGTCGTTCGCATTCGATGAAACCGGCATATCCAAACGGATAGACGTCGAAACGGATGCTCCGTCTTTCAGTTTTTCGGTGAGCTACTCCGGCCAGGAGACCGACTGGCTGGAAACGGCACAGGAAGAAACATGTATCACGGTATCGGCCGCAAGCCGGAATGCTTCCGACGGCGAACGCCGGGCGACCCTCACGGTAAGTGCCGACCGGGCGGCTTCCCGTACCGTCGTCGTCACGCAGGGTAGCGAGGGGGAAGGGACGGACTATGCCGTCGTACTGTCGCCGGACAGCCTCGAACTTCCCGCCTACGGTACCCTGACGGAAGAGGCGGAAATCATCTCCGCCGGCAGCAGCTTCCGGGCGGAACGGGCCGCCGGGGATACGTGGTACGAGGTGCGCATCGAAAAACAGCGGCTCATCGTAACGGCCGCGCCCAACTCCTCCGCCGAGGCACGGGAAGGAGTAGCAACGGTCACGAATGCCGAAGGCGGTGAAGCCGTGCTGACCATCCGGCAGGCCGGAATTCCCGCCGCTTACGGAATCACCCTCGAACCCGCTTCGCTGACTTTCGCCTCCTCGGGCGACGGGCTGACCAAAACCGTCTCCGTCGTAACACAAGGAAGTGTTCCCACCGCTTTGGTGACGTCCGACCAGGCCGAATGGCTCTCGGCGGAGATAGTGGAGAAACGACTCCTTGTGACGGCAACCGTCAATGACGGCGGTGAACGCCGCGGAGAGGTCACGGTCACCAATGCGGAAGGGGCCTTCGCGGTACTGGAGGTTACGCAGCAGGCGGCCGGCGATACCGGTATCGCTGTCGAACCGGCACAGCTTTCATTCGGGCCGGAGGGCGGCCGCCGCACCTGCGGAATCACCGCCGGAGGAACGGAACTGACGGCCGCAACCGACACCGGAAGCACCACATGGCTCTCGGCCGCCGTGACCGGAACGGCACTGGAGGTGACCGCCGCACCATGGAGCGGCAGCGGCGTACGGAGCGGAACCGTCACGGTACGCTCGGCGGAGGGAAGCGAGGCAACCGTGGCCGTATCGCAGCAGGGTACCCCCATCGCCGACCTCTCCGGCACATGGCAGTGGCATTCGCTCTCCGCCACTACGGAGGACTGGACGAATACCTCCGAATTTTCCGGGACGGCGACCATTGCCCGCGAAAACGGCGGGTATGCCGTCACGGGCATCGCCGGCAGCGGCGTACAGGGGTTCGGCGGGGCGACGGCCACCATCCACCTCATACTGCGCAACGGTACGGCGGGAGTCTCCTTCGGAGCCGCTTTCCGAAAGGGAGACAAGCCCTACTATTCGGCCCCGCATCTCGTATTCCCGTCAGGAATCGTCGAGGCATGGACGGAGCCGGAAACCTTTCTTCCGGTATCGGTAGAACGGGACGCATCGGGACTCGAACGCCTCCTGCTGCCCGACCTTCTCACGGCCACTCCGGAACTCTTTCCCGACTCCGAACAGCTATGGGGCGAAACGGGCGAAGCGAGTTACATCTACTACGAAACCCTCACGATGGGCGGCATCGCCGTTCCCGTCCCGATAGAGTACCACCGGCACGTCGTCCTGACGCGACAACAACCGTAAAACGACGGAGTGAAAGGACGGCCGCACAGCTTGCGGTTCCATACACAGACAACCGTACAAACCTGAGCGTAACACCGGAACGAACGGAACATCCGGACTGCGATACCTTCTGCCCGGCAACTGAAAAACGCCGCCCTTTCTCCGCCCGCTCCCCGGCGCCCCGACGATACCCCCATACGGCATCGAGCAGACGCACCGCATCCGGCAATGCGGCGAATAAAAAACTATGGATTAAAAAAGCGCACGGAACCGAAATTCCGCACGCCCCACCTATGAAAAGAATGGAGGTCGGGCGCCGTCACGGGTCTGACGGCGCCGTCCCGTTCCATATTTATCAGCCCACGACCTCCAATGCAAGCGGCCCTTCGTAACTGCCCGTCGTATGATACATGGCATCGGAGACGAAATCCCATTCGAGTCGGTAATTACCGTCTCCTGTTCCCGTTACCGTCAGGGTACCGCCGGTAATCCGGGCTTCCTCGCCGTTGTACTTGTCATCCTGCATCCGCAGGTACCAGGTTCCTTTCGCCGTCGACGGATGATTCCACAATCCCCGCTCGCCTCC
>OJOM01000952.1_pt1 | contig 12032 bp, 9 predicted proteins | sample 1598231 | NCBI WGS metagenome assembly OJOM01 (sample SAMN03922465, study PRJEB24848) | human gut metagenome | isolation source: stool sample | host: Homo sapiens | place: Germany | collected 2010-11 | reverse complement strand
ACTTCAAAGATAGCTCCCGTATAATAGTTCAGTCCACGAGCTAAAGTAAGATCAAGCTCTATTTCATTCTTCAAGCCCATTGTTTCCAATGTATTCAGAATAAATTCACTCTCTTCCACTCCCTTCAGCCCTACTTCACTGGCTGATAACACATTCTTCAGTGTTGCCAATTTCTCTGCATTCGTACCACTAAGAAGAATGATCGGTTGCAACTTGGCAATAGCCTCATCACTGATTCCCTTCTCTTTCAGTTCGGCATTTACATTATCCAGACCAATTTTATCCAGTTTGTCAATTGCCACGGTAATATCTACAATCTTATCCGATTCGCCTATAATTTCAGCAATACCGGAAAAACCTATTTTATCCAGTTTATCAATCGCTACAGTAATATCGACGATTTTATCCGATTCACCTATAATTTCAGCGATACCGGAAAGAATCTTACGGTTGTTTATCTTAATACATACACGAATATTAAAACGACTGAAAACAGTATCGACAATCTGCATCAATTCCACTTCGTTCAGTAATGAATCGCTTCCTACAACGTCAGCATCACATTGATAAAATTCGCGATAACGTCCTTTCTGCGGGCGGTCGGCACGCCATACCGGTTGAATCTGATAGCGTTTGAACGGGAAAGTGATCTCATCACGATGCATCACTACATAACGGGCAAAAGGCACTGTCAAGTCGTAACGCAAACCTTTCTCACAGAATTTGCTTGCCAGTTTGGCAGCATTACGGCTTAACAATTCTTCGTCAGTAATCCCGGAGAAGTAATCTCCAGAGTTCTGAATCTTAAAGAGTAGTTTATCTCCCTCATCGCCGTACTTTCCCATCAATGTAGAAAGCATCTCCATCGAAGGAGTCTCTATCTGCTGGAATCCATACAAATGATATACGTCACGAATCGTATTGAATATATAATTACGCTTCGCCATTTCTACCGGCGAAAAGTCACGAGTTCCTTTAGGAATACTTGGTTTTGCTGCCATAATATTACTGTTTATAATTTTAATTGCGCAAATTTACTGCAAATTTCCGAGCAATACTTACATATATTTGAAAAAATCACCCGTATTGTGTCCATCCCCTATCAATATCGTAAAGAAACACTCAAGTAAGACCCTAAACAATACAAAAAATCCTCCATAGTCTTCGGAAAGACTGCGGAGAATCTTTTTATATTCTATGGAGAGAAGTTAATAAACGTACTTTTCTCCCTTTTTCATTTCTTAGTCTCTTCTACCCATGAAGATCATGATGTAGTATACCAATGTAGCCAGTGAGCCTAATGCAGCAACTACATACGTATAAGCAGCAGAACGAAGAGCATCTTCAGCCTGTGCATGATTGTACGAATTAGTAATGCCGGATGAACTCAACCAGACCAACGCACGTTTACTTGCATTGATTTCCACCGGCAGCGTGATAAAGCTGAACAATGTAGTCATAGCAAACAGGATAATACCTGCCAGCAATAACTGCGGGAAAGAGTTTATCAACAAGATACCACCCAACAATACCCACGTCATAATGGAAGAGGCAAAGTTTACCACCGGAACCAGCGCACTACGCATTTTCAACGGAGCATACATGCGTGCATGTTGTACAGCGTGTCCACATTCATGGGCTGCTACGGCAGCTGCCATTATACTGTTACTTTCATACACCCCTTCACTCAAATTCACCGTTTTGTTAGTAGGATTGTAGTGGTCGGTCAACCGTCCCGGCGTATGTGTAACCTGTACGTCATAAATTCCATTGTCATGCAACATTTTTAAAGCAACGTCGCGTCCTGTCATTCCATTTCCTGTAGGAATCTTAGAGTACTTCTTGAATTTGTTTTGCAAATTCATCTGTACCAACCAACTTACAACAGCGATTCCTATAAATAATACCCAATAAGACATCATATACTTTTCAATTTTAATTATTACTCTATATCTTTATAAACAAATTGTTTGCCAAAAATAAGGGGAAACGTTCAATGTCAGAATAGTTTCCCCTTGCTTTTATGAAGAATTAGCTAAAAATTAGTCAATTGTCAGTTCTACCACATAGTCAATATCTTTCGGAACCTCGGCGAATTCGAGCAAAACACCGGCTTTCGTCTTTGTGAAACGAACCGGAGACTGGTCTTTAAACAAGACTGCCTTCTTGACCTTCTTATCTGACAACGGCAGGAACAAAGCCGCATCTTTCAGGTCGAGAATATGCACATAGAGTTTATTTCCTTTTTGTGTTGTCACTCCCCAATCATGTGGAGCAACTGCACCGCTTCGTGTTCCATAAATCGTTTCACCATATTGTTTCATCCACTCTCCCATCTCTGCCAAGCGTTGTACAGCTACCGCAGGAAGTTCCCCATCGGGTTGAGGGCCGATATTCATCAAAAGATTGGCATTCTTACCGGCTGCCTTCACCAGATAGTGAATCAATGTCTTTGTTGATTTATAATTCTGATCGGTAATCTTATATCCCCACATACCATTCATTGTTTCACAAGTTTCCAACGGCAGACGACTCACCTCCTGTCCGGAAAGTCCCGAAACATTCTCACCCGGCAGATCGCGTTCGAAAATCTGAATATCTTCTCCATCAAAAGGCGTCTGATGATGATTATTACCCACCAGACACCCCGGTTGGAGTTTGTGAATCAGAGCATACTGTTCCGGTAATTCCCAGTTAAAAGTTTTGGGCTGATCCCACCATCCGTCAAACCAAATAGCCCCTATCGGACCGTAATTCGTCAGCAATTCTGTCAACTGGTTATTCATGAATTGATAATAACTTTTCCAATCTCCTTTCGAGTTCGAGCGACCCGTGCCCTGCCCTGTACGCCCCCAGGGATAGTCTTCGCGCGCCCAGTCAAGATGTGAATAATAAAAATGGAGCTTGATGCCCTGCTTGGCACAGGCTGCTGCCAGCTCTTTCACAATATCTCTTTTAAAAGGAGTAGCTTTGACTACGTTATAATCCGAATACTTAGTGTCAAACATAGAAAAACCTTCATGATGACGGGTAGTAAAACAGATATATTTGGCTCCCGAAGCTTTAATAGCCTCCACCCATTTATCGGCATTAAACTTGGAAGGATAAAATCCGCCTGCCAGTTTGGCATACTCTTTATAATTCAGATTATTGTTTGTCATAGTCCACTCACCGGTAGCGAGCATAGCGTATAGCCCCCAATGAAGAAAAATACCAAACTTATTGTCCTGAAATTCCTGCCGTGCTTTCAAATTCTCTTCGGTAGGCTGATAGGAAGATTGCGCAAATACTCCCAAGTTCATTACGAACAACAAAAGGAAAGCTATAAAACGTGTTTTCATAAGGCATACATTATTTTTGTGTGTTTAGGATAGACTATACAAAGGATTGAACAAGAAAGGCGGAGTTTTTCTTCAATCTCCGCCTTTCCTCCATATAATAAATCAATTGTTATTCTTCAGTATAACGTTCGATGGTCTGTGCTCTGTCCGGTCCTACAGATACAATCTTGATTTCTACACCAAGCTGTTCTTCCAGGAAAGTCAGGTAAGCATTGAATTCTTCCGGGAATTCATCTTCGCTCTGCATCTTGGTCATATCTGTCTGCCAGCCCGGAAGCTCTGCATATACAGGTTCTACGCCTTCTGTGATGTCATACGGGAAGTAGTCGATCTCTTCACCGTTCACTTTGTAAGCAACGCACGCTTTGATTGTTTCGAAAGTATCGAGTACATCGCTCTTCATCATAATCAATTTGGTAACTCCGTTTATCATAACGGAATACTTCAACGCTACCAGGTCAATCCATCCGCAACGACGTTTACGACCGGTTACAGAACCGAATTCATGTCCCAACGTACACATCTTGTCGCCTGTTTCGTCAAACAGTTCTGATGGGAACGGACCTGCTCCTACACGAGTACAGTATGCCTTGAAGATACCATATACTTCACCGATACGGTTAGGTGCCACTCCAAGTCCGGTGCAGGCTCCCGCACATACGGTATTGGAAGAAGTCACAAACGGATATGAACCGAAATCAATATCAAGCATAGTACCCTGTGCTCCTTCACAAAGCACGCTCTTACCATCCTTCAACAGGTTATTCACTTCATGTTCGCTATCTACGAAATGGAATTGTTTCAAGTATTCGATACCTTCCAACCATGCTTTTTCCAGTTCAGTAAGATCGTATTCATAATTCAAGCTCTTCAGAATTTGTTCGTGACGAGCTTTTGCGGCAGCATACTTCTGATCGAAATTATGAAGAATATCACCTACACGAACACCGTTACGGCTCACTTTATCCGTGTAAGTAGGGCCGATACCCTTACCGGTAGTTCCTACTTTAGCATCGCCTTTGGCTGCTTCGTATGCAGCATCCAGAATACGGTGTGTCGGAAGAATAAGATGAGCTTTCTTTGAAATATGCAAACGTTCTTTCAGCGGATGACCCGATGCTTCAAGTGCTTCTGCCTCTGCTTTAAACAATGCCGGATCAAGTACCACACCGTTACCGATGATGTTTACCTTGTTTCCTTGAAAAATACCGGAAGGAATAGAGCGAAGCACATATTTCTGTCCTTCAAACTCAAGCGTGTGACCGGCATTCGGGCCGCCCTGAAAACGAGCAACCACATCATACTTAGGTGTTAAAACGTCGACTACTTTTCCTTTACCTTCGTCGCCCCATTGTAATCCTAATAGAACATCTACTTTCATTTTTCTTTCTTATTGTTGTTATTTACTTTTTTCCGTTTGTTAGCTCTGTCGCACTTACTACATACTCCATATATATATAAGGAGTAATGTGAAAGCTGGAAGCGGCTCAATTTCGTATTTTCAATGGCTTGCTGCAGTTCCTCGTTCTGAAACTCGGTCACTTTACCACATTGAGTACATATCTGATGATGATGTGTCTCGCGATTATATGATTTTTCGTATTGGGAGGAAGTACCGAACTGATGCTTAATGACCAGCCGTGCATTGATAAGAAGAATAATGGTGTTGTAGAGAGTCGCCCGGCTCACCCGGAAATTCTCCTGGTCCATCATCCGTGAATAAAGCATGTCAATATCGAAATGACCGTCGATAGAATAAATAGTATCGAGTATGGCGTAGCGTTCAGGAGTCTTTCGATGCCCGTTCGCCGTGAGATATTCCGTGAATATCTGCCTTACTGTATCTTTCACATTTTGAGTTTCCATCATCAGCACAAAATTAGCGCGAACAAAGTTAAGCCTTTTTTGCGGAAAGCAAATGATAAAGAGAAGTTTTTTTAGTTCATCACAGAGTTAGACAGTTTTTTTATAAATTAAATGGAGGCTATCATTCGTTTTGTAGATTGGCTTATATAATAAACGAATAACAAGACGGTTTATTTTTTAGACGCGTCATCCGTGTTATCCGCGTCTAAAAAATTAAACCGTTATTTAATAAAAGGACTTACTCCATGAAAATAAGATTAGTCTACAGCAAGCTCCTCTTTCACCATATTGTAGAGCATTTGCTCTCCTTCCAAGGTAGAATCAGCCATACCTTCCACCAAGCGGCATACTTGAAAAGCATGTTCCTCGCTATGCTGCATATATTTGCGGATAACCAGCAAAGCTGCGTTACGAATATGATAGCTGTCGGAATGTACCGCACAAATCGCCTGGTCGAGCAATTCGCCGGAGGCACGTTCGGTCATATCCCCTTTCTTCATCAGAAGACGGGCGGCAGTCAGGAAACCACAAGTCTGCACGTACTCCTGTTCGTCGGCAATCCAGTGAAAAGATTTGGCCGGAGCATACGGTAAATGCTGGAAGAGATTCATACAAGTCAGTTCTGCTATTTCGATATTCCGGATGTTTTCCACCCAAATATCGGCTATCTCGGGATAAAACGTTTCGATCGGCTGAAGCATTCCCGCCAGAATCTTACACTCGCGAATTTCCTCTTTCCATAAAGCCTGCGCCAGGTCATGATTCTTTTCGTAACCTTCGGCAATCATCTTGATACGAGGCAGTTCCACTCCGAAATTGAGTTTATAAACCAGCCCTTTCTCACGCATACTTTGGGACACAGCCCCGTTCATAGAGAGACGGAGCTGTGTCTTGATATCTTTCAATTGTTCTTTAATATCCATTTCAGATCAGTTGTTTATGGAAGGCAGCGGAGAATAATCAGTGCTGTAACGCAACATTTGTTCTACATAACCTTCATCATAAGAAACCGTGACATCCGTAACGTTTCCGTTTTCATCTGTCACCAGTTCGTATTTCGGATTCACAAAACCTTTATAAGGAGCCAGATTCAACTTCTTATAACGTTCCAGAACTTCTGCATGTAAAGCCGGATCTACTTTTACGGCATAGTTTTCTACCAATGAACGGGCACCTTCAAAGTCACCTGTCGATTTGATCCGCTGGATTTCAGCCAACAATTCGCCGAAAAGCTCGCGCACTTTCTGATAGTCATTGATAACCACATAAGTCTTTCCGTCTTTCTTCACCAATTCCACCACTTTATCGGCAGCCCCCTTCTCAAATACCCAGCGGGCTATCAACTGGCGGTTGCGCATGTGAGCTTCTTCCACAGTATTTCCCGGTTCGATACGTACCAACTGCGTCATCAAACCGTTCATCAGATAAGTATAATATTGAGCTTTATAAGCATCGGGAGAAGAGAGAAGTCCCAGTTCCACCAGCTTGGGGTCAGCCACATAATACAATCCGAACAAATCGGCACGCGCCTCTTCGATGGTAGAGCCGTATGCTTTCAAAGCATCAGGATCTACACCCGGAAGTAACTTACCGGAACCGTGTCCCAAACATTCGTGCAAGTCCGTATGCAGCTCATCCGTTAAATCAGAATACGCATCGATCAGTTGTATTTCCGCATCGCTATAAACAAATTCTTCGTTGAATCCGTTTCCGTGAGCGGCTTTATTATAAGCATCTGTTATATTTCCGATTGTCACCGATTTAGAGCCGTGGTGAGCACGAATCCAGTTTGCATTCGGCAGATTGATACCGATAGCCGTTGCCGGGTAAAGATCACCTGCAAGGATAGCGGCAGTAATCACTTTAGCCGATACCCCTTTTACCTTTTCTTTCTTGAAAGATTTATCTACGGGAGAATGATCTTCAAACCACTGCGCATTGCTACTGATTATCTCTGTGCGGTGCGTTGATTCCAAATCTTTGAAATTCACCAAAGACTCCCAGCTCGCTTTCATACCCAATGGGTCACCGTAACTTTCAGTAAATCCATTCACAAAGTCGATTCGTGAATCAAGGTCTTTCACCCAAAGAATGGCATATTCATCGAAATCTTTCAGATTGCCTGTTTCATAGAATTGAATCAGTTTGGTGATGACGGCCTTTTGTGCCTCATTCTCCGCTACACCTTCCGCCTTTTTCAGCCAATAAACAATCTTCTCTATTGCCTGTGTATAGAGTCCACCTACTTTCCAAACTTTCTCCTCCAACTTTCCGTTTTCTTTGACCAGCCGACTGTTCAGCCCGTAAGAAACCGGTGTTTCGTCTTTCGGGTCCTTCAGGGCGCTATAAAAACTCTCTGCCTCTTTCTGCGTCACTCCGTCATAATAGTTACAAGCAGAAGTCAACACAAGATCTTCGCCATCTGCCTGGTTTACCCGTTTCGGCATAACAGTCGGATCGAAAATCACCGGAAACAGTTCGGCACAAAGTTGTTCGGCAGTCTGTTCTTCCGCCAACGGCAGCAACTGGGCATCTATACCGAGTACAGCCTGTTTCAAGAACTCCTGCGAGAAGTTGGGCACGAATTTCTCCGTACCATAGTGATGATGAATACCATTGGAGAACCATACCCTTTTCAGATACACCTCCATATTTTTAAAATCAGGTGTTGTTTTATCTCCCTGATAGTTTGTATATACTGCTTCGAGCATCCGACGGATTCTCAAATTATATTTTCCATTCTGGTCAAACAGAATATCCCTTCCCTCCAAAGCTCAGATGTGTATAAGAGACAGGCCTCTGTCAGGTAATAAATCAGTTCCTTCTGTTTCAGCGTCAGTTCCTCAAATCCGGGAACTTTATAACGCAATATCTGTAAATCAGCAAATTGTTCCACTGTATAATCAAATTTGTCTGCTTCAGCAGTTGTTGTTTTACTTCCTCCGCACGATGTTAAAAGCGTAGCGGCCACTGTCATTAAAATCAGATGTTTTTTCATAATGCTAGCATTGATTAATTAAAATGAGAAAAGGAATTATCTCCAAAATCTTTCATTTAGAGGTAATTCCTTTTGACTAATTTCGGAACGCGCAATTATTTCTTATTTTCGAGATGTTTTTTGCGATATCCATTAGGAGTCTCACCTACGTTTTTGTAAAATGCAGCGTAAAAAGATTGACGATTTGCAAAGCCAACCATGGCACTAATTTCTTCCACATTTTTGTCGGCATAACGTTTGTCAGTCAATAAATGCAAAGCATCTTTTACTCTGTATTCATTCAACAGGCAAGAATAGTTCATGCCAAAGCGTGAGTTTACTACTGCAGAAAGGTAACGAGTATTCGTCTTCAATTCTTTCGCCAAGTCCTTAGCTGAATAGTCAGGATCCTTGTACTTCTTCTGTACAACGATGATATTCAGGATCTTGTCATACAACTCGTCTGCCAATTCCGGTCTAATCAAAGACCTGTATGCAGCCTTCTTTTCTTTCTTTTCCCTCAAATTGTAGGGACGTTTTTTCGGAGTTTCTTCCGTTTTTTTGTTCTCTAAATCACTCATTGAATTAACTGGTTAGGGTTTGTTCATTTGTTAATAATTGCTCATTTGCAACATATCATGTTACAAATGTCTTACTTTTTTTTTAAACACACAATTATTTTGTGCATTTTTTTTCTAAATAAACAATCAAAAACCTTGAAAAAGAAGGAATAGCCTTGAATAATAAGAAACTTTAACTTATTTATAATTCATATCAGAAACAGAAATCTACACATGATATTCATATCAGAAACTGAAATCTACACATGATGAAAATTGCCAAAGAAAAATGTACCTTTGCAGCATGGATAAATCAGCATCAATGAGAGAGACTTTAAAGACATATTTCGGGTACGATAGTTTCCGTCCTCTGCAAGAAGAAATCATCCGCCACATCCTGAACAAACAGGATGCATTGGTATTAATGCCCACTGGTGGGGGGAAATCGATCTGTTACCAACTTCCCGCACTGCTTTGCGAAGGTACTGCCGTTGTCGTTTCTCCCCTCATCTCATTGATGAAAGATCAGGTAGAAGCATTGCTGGCAAACGGCATCGCTGCCGGAGCGCTGAACAGCAGTAATGACGAAACAGAAAACGCTAATCTGCGCCGCGCATGCATTGAAGGCCGCCTGAAGCTGCTTTACATTTCACCGGAAAAACTTTTAGCTGAAAAGGACTATTTGTTGCGGGATATGAACATCTCTCTGTTTGCTATTGATGAAGCTCATTGTATTTCGCAATGGGGACATGATTTCCGTCCGGAATACACACAAATGGGAGTGCTCCACCAACAATTTCCGCAAATACCGATTGTCGCACTAACCGCCACCGCGGATAAAATCACGCGCGAAGACATCGTACGGCAATTGCATCTTAACCATCCGCGTACCTTCATTTCCTCGTTCGACCGTCCCAACATCAGCCTGACTGTGAAACGTGGATTTCAAGCGAAGGAAAAGAACAAGGCTATCTTAGAATTCATCCACCGCCACGGGGGAGAAAGCGGGATTATTTACTGCATGAGCCGAAGTAAGACGGAAACCGTCGCACAGATGTTACAAAAGCAGGGTATCCGTTGCGGGGTTTATCACGCGGGGTTATCCACTCAACACCGGGACGAAACACAGAATGATTTTATTAACGACCGCATACAGGTGGTATGTGCCACCATTGCTTTTGGAATGGGGATTGATAAATCAAATGTCCGCTGGGTGATACATTATAACCTGCCTAAAAGTATAGAAAGCTTTTATCAGGAAATAGGACGTGCCGGACGTGACGGGCTTCCCAGCAATACTGTCCTGTTTTATTCATTAGGCGACTTAATATTACTAACTAAATTCGCTTCGGAAAGTAATCAGCAAAATATCAATCTGGAAAAGCTCCAACGTATGCAGCAATACGCAGAGGCCGATATTTGCCGACGAAGAATCTTATTAAGCTACTTCGGAGAAACAACAACAGAGGATTGCGGTAACTGCGATGTTTGTAAAAATCCCCCTCAACGATTCGACGGTACAGTCATCGTGCAAAAAGCATTAAGTGCCATCGCACGCACAGAACAACAAATCAGCACAGGAGTGTTGATTGATATTCTTCGTGGAAACTATTCTGCGGAAGTAACCGGAAAAGGGTATCAGGAACTTAAAACGTTCGGTGCCGGACGCGACATTCCTCCTCGTGACTGGCAAGACTATCTGCTTCAAATGCTGCAACTCGGCTACTTTGAAATAGCTTATAATGAGAATAATCATCTCAAAATAACGTCAAGCGGAAGTGATGTTCTCTTCGGAAGGACACAAGCGGCATTGGTAGTTATCCAGCATGAGGAAGCAGTTACCCGAAAAGGAAAAAAGAAAAAAGTGGTTATCGCCAAAGAACTCCCCTTCGGCGCGGCAGGCGGCGAAAGCCAAGATTTGTTCGAAGCATTGCGAGGATTAAGAAAACAACTTGCCGATCAGGAAGCTTTGCCCGCCTATATCGTCTTGTCAGACAAAGTGTTGCATCTGCTTTGCATCTCACGTCCCACCACCATCGAAGAGTTTGGAGAAATCAGTGGTATCGGCGAACACAAGAAAAAGAAATATGGAAAGGATTTCGTAAATCTGATTAGACAGTTCGTAGAATAAAAGAAATTCTTGAATAGTATATATTAACGAGTCACCTGACTAATGATTATTCGTTCCACTAGGGTTATCTTTCCGTTCCACAGTTGTTTCCCTTTAGTTCCACATAGGTAGAACTAAAGGGAAACAACTGTGGAACGAACTAATGTCCATAGCAAAAGGCGCTCACTTATGTAAACCGGAAAGATATAGTTGGCTTATTGATAACTTCACTTGCATTGCCGCAATTGCTCGTGCAAATCAGCCGGAGGCACTCCCAATGAAATAGCTTTTTCAAAGTCAGCTTTTGCGAGCCCTTTCTTCTTCTGTGCCAGGTAGATATTTCCACGCAACAGATAAGCATCAGCCGAGGCAGCATCCAACCGGATGGCTTCCTCCAAATCGACCAATGCCAAATCTTCATGTTTCATCTCACGTTCCACATCGGCACGGGCAATATAGAGCGTCGCATCTTCAGGAGTGGCCGCAAGCATCTTATTCAATATCTCAAGAGCTTCCCGGAATTTTCCTTCTTTCTGCTCCAAAGTAGCCAGTCCCAGCCGTCCGCTATAGCTCTGCGGATCGAGTTCCAATAAACGATTATAATCTATTCTCGCAGCCGGATAATCGCGGCGGAGCACATAAATATAAGCACGCATCAACAAAGCTTCTTTGTTCTGCTTATCCTCGTCCAACACCTGGCAATAATCCGTATAAGCACGGTCTGTTTTTCCCATTTCCATATAAATGGCGGCACGGTCGAGCAAAATAGGGACTGCCAAAGGAGCAAAGTTCAGTGCAAAAGAATAAGATTCCAATGCTTTATCAAACTCGCCCAAACGGCGCTGAACCAATCCCAAGTTAGAAAAGAGCAGTGCATTCTTTGCGTTTTTCGGTTCCAACTTCAAAGCCTGAAGCAAAAGTTCCTCTGCCTGGGGAAGACTGTCTTTTTCGATACACTCAATGGCTCTCTCGGACAATTGCTGATAGGTTTGCGCAAAGGTAACAGCCGGAAAACAAAAAAGCAAAACTATAATTATTCTTACCATGGTTCAGGTCTTTTTATAGTGAATGAATTAATCCAATGGATATGCGTCAAAAGCAAACAATTCGGTCGACAAATAACGCTCTCCCGTATCAGGTAACAACGCTACTATTTTTTTGTTCTTAAATTCCGGACG
>OJOM01000946.1_pt1 | contig 12106 bp, 10 predicted proteins | sample 1598231 | NCBI WGS metagenome assembly OJOM01 (sample SAMN03922465, study PRJEB24848) | human gut metagenome | isolation source: stool sample | host: Homo sapiens | place: Germany | collected 2010-11 | reverse complement strand
CGGGGGATTAGCTCAGCTGGGAGAGCGCTTGCATGGCATGCAAGAGGTCAGCGGTTCGATCCCGCTATCCTCCACCAGTCGTTTGGCCCGCACGCGTTGATGTCGTACGGGCCTTTGTTTTGTCCGGAATCCGCGCCGGAGAAGAAAAAAGCCGGAAGCCCGCTTTGCGGAGCATCCGGCTTCTGCGTAGCCTCATCTTCCGCTGGGAAAATCAGACTGCACGCCTGAAGGTCAGATCCTTAGCGCTGACGACGCTTGTCGGCTTCCTCGACGACGCTGCGGCGCAGCGTATCAAAGGCTTCGTTGAGCGCAGCCATCACATCCTGGTTCGTGCGGGTGACGATGAGGTTCTTGCCCGACGCGGACTGATCAATGCGGATGGTGAAGGCGCCCATCGTCTGATGACCTTCCTGAGTGACTGTTACCTTGCAGGGCCCGAGCTGATTGTCAAACTTCTGGAGCGCGGCAACCTTCTCATTCACAGCCGTTTCGACGGCGGGGGAGCGGTTAATGCCATGAAAGATGATCTGGGCAGCCATAGGAACCTCGCTTTTTGTTGTTCTGAGCTGGTAGGGAAGAAAGACCGGAAAAAGAAATTCTTTTCGGTTATCCCTAATCAAAGTGTATCTGCTTTCCCTGCCGTCGTCGGCGTGACTTTCATAGCGACTTGTCCCAAGTCTCAAGGGCGTTAAAAAGGTGCAATGGTCCGGACAGAATCCTTTAAAATACGCACCGCGCGATGAGGCATGCTTTTCTAAGGAACCGGCATGGCAGGGGGCGTTTTCAAATGAAGCGCTTCCGCGCCCCGTCCTCAGGCGCCAATATCTTTCAGATTGTGAAGCGGCCCGCTTGAATCCGGATTCCTATAAAGGAATTCCGCAGTATTTCAATGGCGAAGCGATTGTTCAATGATCAGAAGGCACCCCGGGCATTTTGATGCCCGCGGAGGTGTTTTTTCTCCGGGGCAGCGGCATTCATTCGACCCCATGCCTTTCGACATTCGATAGCGCAGCGAAGCGCGAAACCTTTTCAGACTGACTTCTTTCACACACTTTTCTTTTGACCAACGCATTCCGTTTTGAGACATGCCCCGCGCCCGATGGGGATGTGGAATGCAGATTCTTTATTTTTCAGAGAGATAAATAGAATGGCTATGGATAACAAGCCCTGGCAGGACAAGGGTCCGCGCCGCTCCTTCGACGGCGAGGACGGAGACCGCTTCGATCGTTTTGACCGTTTCGACCGCTCCGATCGTTCGGATCGCCGCGATTTTGGCGACCGCCGCCCCTTCGGCGACAGGAAGCCCTTCGGCGATCGTCCGCGCTTTGACCGTTCGGACCGCAATGACCGCTTCGACCGCTCGGACCGCCGTGATTTCGGCGACCGCCGCTCCTTCGGCGACAGGAAGCCCTTCGGCGAAGGCCGCTCCTTCGGCGATCGTCCGCGCTTTGACAGGAAGCCCGGCGGACACCGCTTCGGCGAAGGCCGCTCCTTCGGCGATCGTCCGCGCTTTGACAGGAAGCCCGGCGGACACCGCTTCGGCGAAGGCCGCCGCGAAGACTTCGGCGTCCGCACCGGTCCGCGCGCCCGCGCCTACGATACGCGCCGCTTTGCCGAGCGCTCCGACTTCGCCCGCAACGCGATGGTGAAGATCGACAGCGACATCGCCGACTTCTTCGGGAGCCCTGAGGCGGTGAACCAGGCGCTTCGTCTTCTTATCGACGCCGCCCGCGTCGTTAAGCTCGATGCCGTGAAGCCTGCCGAAGCGCAGATTGAGCCCGAAACCGCCGCTCAGCTCTATCCGGCCGACATCGACGAAGACGACGTCGAGGATTCGGAATACGGCGAAAGCACGGAAAAGTCTGAAGCGCCGGAAGCTGAAGCCGCCAAGTAACGGGACTGAGGGATTGTTCGGGTTCAGGGGATCGTTAAGCTCCCCGGGACCGAAGTCCCCATACAATGGAAGTCAGATGGATTTCCAGCCCAGAAAGAGCCCCGGAAGCCCCGGGGCTTTCTCATTTCTGCGCGCACAAACGGCGGTTCCCGAACGATGAACGACTACATCCTTGCGCTCGACCAGGGTACTTCGAGCTCGCGCGCGCTGATTTTCGACCGGCGCGGCGGGACGGTGGCGCTCGCTCAGCGCGAGTTCGCCCAGCATTACCCGAATCCGGGCTGGGTTGAGCACGATGCGGCTGAAATCTGGGAAACCGAGCTTGCGGTCGCCCGCGAGTGCCTTCAGAAGGCAGGCCTCACGGGAAACGACATTGCCGCGCTCGCCATCACCAACCAGCGCGAAACGACGGTCCTCTGGGACCGCGCTACGGGAGAGCCCGTTTCGCCCGCCATTGTCTGGCAGGACCGGCGCACGACGAAGCGCGTGGAGGCGCTCGAAGCGGAGGGCTTCGAGCCGCTCGTCGCCGGAAAGACGGGCCTGAGGCTCGACCCCTATTTCTCCGCGACCAAGATTGAGTGGATTCTCGACCATGTGCCGGGGGCGCGCGAGCGCGCTCAGAAGGGAGAGATTCTCTTCGGCACGATCGACGCCTGGCTCATCTGGAAGCTCACGAAGGGCGCTCTTCACGCGACCGACATCACCAACGCCTCGAGAACGCTCCTCTGCGACCTGCGCTCCGGGCAGTGGGACGACGAACTCCTCGACATCTTCCGCATCCCGGCGGGCATTCTGCCGGAGATCATCCCGAGCTCGCAGGCTGCCGGATATTCGGACCCGGAATGGTTCGGGGCGGCGATTCCGATTGCGGGCGTTGCCGGCGACCAGCAGGCGGCGGCCTTCGGCGAGGCGTGCTTTCACCCGGGAACGGTGAAGAACACCTACGGCACGGGCGGGTTCCTTCTCATGAATATCGGGAGCGAGCCGCGTGCGAGCGTTTCGAGGCTCATCACGACCGCGGCCTACCGGATCGGCGACGAACCCCCGAGTTATGCGCTCGAAGGCTCCGTATTCGTTGCGGGCGCCGTCGTGCAGTGGCTGCGCGACGAGATGGGTTTCGTGAAGCGCGCGAAGGATATTGAGCCTCTCGCGCGGTCGGTGAAGGATTCCGGCGGCGTCTACTTCGTCCCGGCCTTCACGGGGCTCGGCGCTCCGCACTGGGATCCGGACGCGAGAGGGTGCCTGATCGGCCTCACGCGCGGAACCACCCGGGCGCATATTGCGCGGGCGGCGCTCGAGGCGATTGCCTTCCAGAGCGCGGAGGTGCTCGAGGCCATGGCGCGCGATGCGCTCCATCCGGTGAGGGAGCTCCGCGCTGACGGAGGCGCCGCGGCAAACGACCTCCTCATGCAGTTTCAGGCCGACATCACCGGGGTTCCCGTGATCCGGCCCGCGCAGACGGAGACCACGGCGCTCGGCGCGGCCTACCTCGCCGGACTCGCAGTCGGCTTCTGGCAGGATGCCCGAGAAATTGAAGCGCTCTGGCGCGCTGAGCGGATCTTTGAGCCCGCGATGAGCGCCGACCAGAGAGGATTTTTGTTGAACCAATGGACGCGCGCCGTCGGCCGCGCCCGCAAGTGGAACTGAGACTTATGACTGATGCTCTGAAGACCAAGACCGCGCCCGAGGGCGAAAAGGCTCTGAAGCCCCTTTCACGCGCTGAGGCGCTCGCCCGCGTGAAGGCGGATCCCCTCTGGGACGTCGTCGTCGTGGGCGGCGGCGCGACGGGCGCCGGCATCGCAGTGGATGCGGCCTCGAGAGGCCTCTCGACCCTGCTCCTTGATGCGCAGGATTTTTCGGCCGGGACGTCCTCGCGCTCGACGAAGCTCATTCACGGCGGCGTGCGCTACATGAAGAATCCCCGCGACTGGGGACTCGTCACCGAGGCGCTCCACGAGCGCAAGGTGCTCATCAATAATGCCCCGCACCTCGTGCACCCGGAAACCTTCGTGCTGCCGTGCTTCAAGAAGTGGGAGCGCGAAATCTATACGGTCGGCCTCGCGCTCTACGACATGATGGCGGGCAAAGCCTCGCTCGGGCGCACGAAGTCCCTGAAGGCGGATGCCGCCGCTGCGGGCCTTCCGGGCGTGCGCACCGAGGGCCTCATGGGAGGCGTCGAATTCTTTGACGGGCAGTTTGACGACGCCCGCCTCAATATTGCGCTCATCCGCACCGCGAACCAGCATGGCGCCGCGTGCCTCAACTACATGCCCGTGACCGCGATCGAGCGCACGGGCGGCTGGATTCAGTCCCTTACCGCGACCGACAAGGAAACGGGCGAGTCCTGCCGCATCCGCACGCGCATGATCTTCAACTGCACGGGCGTCTGGACGGATTCGATCCGCCGCATGGTGGACCCCGATGCGCCTTCGATCGTGCGCTGCTCGAGGGGCTCGCACATTCTTCTCGACCGTTCGTTCCTTCCGGGCGACTCGGGCATGCTCATTCCGAAGACCCGCGACGGACGCGTCCTCTTCTGCATCCCCTGGCACGGCATGACGATCGTCGGGACGACCGACGTCGAGCAGCGGGAGCCCGACTGGAATCCGCAGGCGACGGAAGAAGAAATCAGCTTCCTCCTTGAGACTGCGGCAGGGTACCTCGCCAAGCCCGTGAGCCGCGCCGACGTGAAGGCCTCCTTTGCGGGCCTGCGGCCCCTTCTCAGAGCGCCCGAAGGCGGCTCCACCGCCAAGGCCTCGCGCGAGCATGCGGTCATTCCCGAATTCGGCAACATGATCACCGTGGCGGGCGGCAAGTGGACCTCCTACCGCCTGATGGCGCAGGATGCGCTGCTTGAGGCCACCCTGATGCACCTCGTTCCGGCGCGCCTCTGCGTGACGAAGACGCTTCCCATCGTGAACGACGAAACCTTTGACGCCGAGGCGATCGAGAAGGCTGCGGCTGAAGGCCCGATGGCCGATGCCGAGGTTGTGGCTTACGCGCTCTACGAGCGCGACAATGAAGGCGCGCGCACGGCCGAGGACGTGCTCTACCGCCGCCTGCGGCTCGGACAGATGAATGCCGAGCGGACGGAAAAGCTGATGCCGATCGTGGCGGCCGCCATGGCGGGCGAACCCTATGAGCTCGAGGCGGTTCCGGAACCGGAACCTGAACCCGAACCTCAGCCCGAACCTCAGCCCGAACCGGCTCCAGCTCCTGCTCCGGCGCCCGCTGCCGCCCCCGCTCCCGAGGCTGCCCCGGCTCCTCAGACGCCGGCTGCGGCCGCAGAAGCGCCGAAGGAAGCCGAAAAGAAGGCTGAGGTCCCCGCTCCCGAAGAGCCCGATCCCGCCCGCATGGCCGAAGCCGTCGAGGCTGCGGTTGAAAAGGCGGCGGCCGAGCTTCCGGAGCTTGACGTGAAGCCCGATGAAAAGCCTGAGGCAAAGGCGGAGCCCGAAGCTGAAAAAGCGCCCGAAGGCAAGGCGGGAAAGCCCGCCAAAGCCTAAGATCAGCCTTTGAGGGAAGCCGGCTTATGCACAATGGATCGCCGGCGCTTCCCCCGAACGCATTCGGTCCTGATGATTCCCGGGTCCGGCCTCCCGCGCCGGATCCGGGTTTTGAGTTTTTTCCTGCGGGTTCTGAGGAGGATAGACCGCTATGGAATACAGTTTCTGGGGCGGCCTCATGCTGATGGTGCTGATGGCGGACCCTCTCGGCAATATTCCGATCACGATCAGCTGCATGAAGGGCGTGCCCAACAACCGGCGCGTGCGCGTGCTTTTCCGCGAATGCATGATCGCGATGGGGATGCTCCTCCTCGCGATGTTCTTCGGCCGCCCCTTCCTTGCCGCCGTCGGCCTCTCCGACGCCGCGCTCTCGATCGGCGGCTCCGTCATCGTCATGCTGATGGCGATCCGCATGGTGTTTCCGACCAAGGAGGGCGTTTTCGGCGAAACGCCGGGGGGCGAACCCTACATCGTTCCGATCGCGATTCCCGCGATTGCCGGACCTTCGACCATTGCGACCATCATGATGCTCGCGGCGAGCCAGCCCGACCGGCTCTTCGAGTGGGGGCTCGTCGTCTTCATTACGTGCGCGGCGAGCTTCGCGGTTCTCGCCTCCGCCGACTGGCTCGAGCGCCATATGGGCGAAAAGCTCACGCTCGCCTTCGAACGCCTGACCGGGCTTCTCCTTGCCATGATGGCGACGCAGATGTTCCTCGGAGGCTTCAGCTCCTACCTCGAGTCGCTCCCGAAGCACGGGCTCTGACCGTAAGCAAAAGAAAACCGCCCGTACGAGTGGACACGTTCTTTCCGATTGAGTAAAATCCGCTCCCTTGACTCGAGAGGTCCGGGCGGATTGCTTACCCCATCTTCGGTTTCCACTGGCGCCGCCCCTGACGGACTTCCGGGCAAGACAAAGAATGCATGCGTTTTTTTCCGACTTGGCGGCATCTGACCGTGCGGGGAGGAAAGAGCGCATAAAGAATCCAATTTTCAGAGCGAAAGCCATCCTGCCTAGCAGCAGATTCTGCGGTCGGCGCCATCCGGCAGCGGGGTCGGGCGGACGGATTTCCTCATAAGCAACCATTAGGTGAACGCAATGAAGACCTTCTCGGCCAAGCCGCTTGAGGTTAAGCGCGACTGGTTCGTGGTCGATGCCAGTGATAAGGTGCTCGGCCGTCTGGCCAGCGAAATCGCGCTGCGCCTGCGCGGCAAGCACAAGCCCGAATTCACTCCGCACGTCGACACGGGCGATTTCATCGTCGTGATCAACGCTGACAAGCTCGTCCTCTCCGCTGAAAAGGCGACGAAGAAGACGTACTACCGCCACACGGGCTATCCCGGCGGCATCATTGAGACGACCTTCCGCGAAATGCAGGAAAAGCACCCCGGCCGCGCCCTCGAAATCGCTGTCAAGGGCATGCTTCCGAAGGGACCCCTCGGCTATGCGATGATCAAGAAGCTCAAGATCTACGCCGGCGCCGAACACCCGCACACGGCTCAGCAACCCAAGGTTCTGGATCTCTAATAGAGGCTTGAAAAGATGATCGGCAACTACAACTACGGCACCGGCCGTCGCAAGAGCTCCGTCGCGCGCGTGTTCATCAAGCGCGGCACCGGCAAGATCGTTATCAACGGCCGTCCGCTCGAACAGTACTTCCAGCGTGAAACCGGCCGCATGATCGTCATGCAGCCCCTTCAGCTCACCGAAAATGTCGAAACGTTCGACATCATGGTGAACGTCGCCGGCGGCGGCGAGTCCGGCCAGGCCGGCGCTGTCCGTCACGGCATCACCCGCGCCCTCATCGACTACGATGAAGGCCTGAAGTCCGTTCTCTCCAACGCCGGCCTCGTTACCCGCGACGCCCGCGAAGTGGAACGCAAGAAGGTTGGTCTGCGCAAGGCCCGCCGCGCGAAGCAGTTCTCCAAGCGCTAATTGCTTCCCGTGCGCCGCTCCCGAAAGGCTTCTTTCGGGAGGGCCTCCAAGAAGAACCGTCCGACATCCTTCGGGATCCGGGCGGTTTTTCTTTGGGGCAAACCCTATCTCCGAGCCGGATACTGGTGTAGGATGAAGGGCTTCAGAGATCTCCGGCAGGTTCCCTTGAAGAAAGCGGCCGGAGAAGCTATTAGGATTTAAGAAGAATGACCGAAGCGACTACGACGACGGCCCAGAACCCCAAGACGGAAGAGGCCGTTCCGGAACTGATGCCTGATCCGATCACCTTTACCGATGCTGCTGTGGCAAAGGTGAAGGAGCTGATGGATGAAGAGGGCAATCCCAATCTCAAGCTGCGCGTTTTCGTGCAGGGCGGCGGCTGCGCCGGCTTCCAGTACGGCTTTACGTTCGATGAAACGCAGAACGAGGACGATGCCGTGATGGAAAAGGGCGGCGTGAAGCTCCTCATCGACTCGATGAGCTACCAGTACCTGGTGGGCGCCAAGATCGACTACAAGGAAGGTCTTTCGGGCGAACAGTTCGTGATCGATAATCCGAACGCCGTGACGACCTGCGGCTGCGGCTCTTCCTTCAGCGTTTAATCGCTGAAAGAGAGGCGCCCCCGGGCGTACTTTCCAACACCGCATTCAGAAAAGCCGCCGGAGGCATTGCGCTTCCGGCGGCTTTTCTACTGGCGTTCCGGGATCGCGCTCCTCCCGTCAGGCGGGATAGAGCGCGCCAAGAACTCTCGGGCCCTTCGCCCGCGTGACTGCCGGAAGATTCCCCGGCATTCTGAGGAGGAAGGCGCGTGCGAGCCAGGCAAAGGCCGCACCTTCGACTTCCATCGGATCGAGCCCGCGGTCCGCTGAGCTCAGAAGAGCGCAGCCGGGCATCCGCTTCAGAAGCGCCTGCCCAAGCCGCTCCATCAGGAAGGGATTAAGCGCGCCCCCGCCGCAGACATAAAGCTTCCTCGCTTCGGGCTCGGTCTTTGCGAGCGCATCCGCAATGGTCGCTGCGGTGAGTTCCGTGAGGGTTGCCGCGACATCCTGCGGGACGGCATTCCCTTCGGGAAGCGCGGCGAGGCGCTCCTCGAGCCAGGCGAGCGAAAACCGCTCGCGCCCGGTGGATTTCGGGGCCGGCCGCGCGAAATACGGGTCGCAGAGGCACCGGGAAAGAAGCTCCGGAATGACGGCGCCTGAGGCTGCAAAGGCCCCTTCGGCGTCGTAGGCGCGTCCCGTGCTTTTTTCCATCCAGGCATCAAGGAGCATATTGCCCGGTCCCGTGTCGAAGCCGAGGACGGGTGCATTGCTCCCTTCGGGCGGAATCAGCGTGAGATTTGCGATTCCGCCGATATTGAGTGCGGCCGCAGGGGACTTTCCCCGGAAGATTCCGGCATGAAAGGCGGGAACGAGCGGCGCGCCTTCGCCGCCCGCGGCGACGTCGCGCGACCGGAAGTCGGCGACGACGTCGATTCCGGTAAGTTCGGCGACCCGGGCCGGGTGGTTGAGCTGGAGCGTGAAGCCGCGCTCGGGGCGGTGGCGGATGGTCTGACCGTGAAGACCGACGGCCGCGACTTCCTCCCGCCCGATGCCTGCTTCCTGAAGCGCTTTTTCGATGACGGCGGCATAGAGATCGGCGAGCGCCACTGAGGCGTCGCCCGCCCGCTCGATTTCGTTCGTCGTGCCGAGGGCGAGCGCCTTCAGTTCCTCCCGGAGTTTCCCGGGCATCGGAAGGTAGGCGCGGCCGAGGGTCGCCATGGGCGCCCCTTCATCTTCGGGGAAGGACGCAATGACGGCGTCGGCGCCGTCAAGGCTTGTTCCCGACATGACGCCGATCGTGATCATTTGCCGCTCCGGCCGAGATGTTCCGCCCGGGCTTTCCCTTCCTCGAGCGCCACCGGACGCACGCGTCCGCCCGCAGCGGGCGCCTCGCCCTGGTTTTCGGCAGGAGCCTCTTCGTCCGTGAGGTCGTCCTTATTCTCGCGGGCCGCGGCTTCGGCAGCGGCTTCTTTCTTCTCGCGCGCTTCGGCGAGGAGCTTCTCGGGCGAGGGAAGACCCTCTTCCCGCGCCGCATCCTCAAACATCTTCTGAATGGGGAGCGCCCGGGCGCGGAGCTGCGCGAGCTGATAGGCGGAGAGGTTTTCCGTGTCGGGGAGATCCGCGGTAGCCGGATTGATCTGCACGCCGTCGATCATGAGTTCGTAGTGAAGGTGCGGACCGGTTGCGAGACCCGTGCGGCCGACCAGGCCGATGAGCTGGCCCTTCTTCACGAGAACACCCGGGCGGACCCCTTTCTGAACGCGCCGCATGTGGGCGTAAAGCGTCGTGCGTCCGAGCCCGTGGTCAATCTGCACGTAGTTGCCGTAGCCCTTCGCTTCGTAGGCCACCTTCGTCACGCGCCCGTCAGCGGCGGCGAGAACGCGCGAGCCCTGGGGCGCGCGCAGGTCCGTGCCGTTGTGGGGGCGCAGAACCCCCGTCACCGGGTGGCGCCTCAGGGGCGCGAATTCGGAGCTCACGTCCTTGATGTCGAGCGGCACGCGAAGGAAGGTCTGGGAGGCGGAGCGGCCGTCAAGCGTATAGAAGCTCCCCGGATGGGTGCCGTCCGAAAACCAGAAGGCTTCGTGGACGCCCGCCTCGTCGACGATCTGGGCGGCGAGCAGCTGCCCGTCCTTCACGAAGCGCCCGTCGGCGTATTTCTTTTCGAATACGAGGCGCAGCGTGGCGCCGGGCTTGAGCGCCGCCACCGGGTCGTCCGCGCCGTCCCAGACGGCGAGAAGCTGGTCGGCGATGCTCTCAGGGATGTTGAGGGCCTTCGCCGTGGCGTTGAGCCCGTTCTTCGCTTCTCCGGACACGAGCGCGTCCATGGTGGAGAAGGTGAAGGGCAGCACGTCGGAAATCAATTCGCGGCCGATGCGCGAGACTTCAATCGTGCGCGAGTCGGCCTGGCGCGGCCCGTCGAGGTAAAGGCGCAGGAATTCGAGTTCGCCTGAATCCGCAACGCCCGCCGTGATGTGCTGACCGGGCTGCAGCGCGAGAAAGGGCTCGAGGTGGGGCGCCGCATCAAAGAAGGAAAGCGCCTGCGGATCCTGAATGCCGAGGTGCGCAAAAAGCGAAATCAGGGTGTCGCCCGGCTCCACGTCGTAGTGGCGGGGCGTATAGGCGCCCAGACGCGCGAGTTCAGCAATTTCGGGCGTCAGATCCGGAGTCTTCACGTCGATCGAGATCGTTTCGGCTCTCACGGGCGAAGGCGCAAGCGCCGGGCCGAGCGCGGAAAGAAGTCCTGCGGCGAGGCCGGTGCCGACAATGAGAAGACCGAGCGCAAGCGCACGGGGTTTGGCTTCATCCGGGCGCAGGCCGAGGCGGATGAGCCGCGTGCGCGAGGAGAGAAGTGCGGCACGGCCGAACGCGCAGAGCACGTTGGCAACGAGAGACGGAGCCGGCATCAGAAAGTTCTGAGGAGAAATAGAATGATAAATTCAGGTGAATCTTGGATTTTAGACGCCCTGCGGCGCAACCTGCTAAAGTTTTCCGATTATTGAGCATAACCGGCGGCCGCCCGGATGAAGGCGAGAGGCGCTTGCATTCCCCTCATGCGGGGGGTCCCCGGGCCTGAAAGGCCGCCGCCGCCCGATTTCTCACTGCCAGAAACACTGTTTTCCTCGAATACAAAATGACACAAGAAACTGCGCCCGAAAAGAAGGATCCCGAACGCTTCCCCGTGACGGACGACATCCGCGAAGCCATGGCCACCATTGCCCGCGGAACGGACACCTTCCTCATTCAGTCCGAGTTCGAGCAGAAGCTCGCCCGCTCGAAGGCGACGGGAACGCCGCTTCGCTGCAAGCTCGGTCTCGATCCGACGGCGCCCGACATTCATATCGGCCACACGGTGGTGCTCAACAAGCTCCGCCAGCTTCAGGATCTCGGCCACACGGTGATCTTCCTCGTGGGCGACTTCACCGCCGCGATCGGCGACCCGTCCGGACGCAACACGACCCGCCCGCCTCTTTCGCGCGAGCAGATTGAAGAGAATGCGCAGACCTACCTCAATCAGGCGGGCTACATTCTCGACCTCGACAAAACGGAAGTCCGCTACAACTCGGAATGGAGCAATGCGCTGGGCGCGACGGGCCTCATTCAGCTCGCGAGCCGCTACACCCTCGCGCGCCTTCTTGAGCGCGACGACTTCGCAAAGCGCTTCAAGGAAGAGCTTCCGATCGCGATGCATGAGCTTCTCTACCCCCTCATGCAGGGCTACGACTCGGTGGCGCTCAAGGCCGACCTCGAGCTCGGCGGCTCCGACCAGCGCTTCAATCTTCTCGTCGGCCGCGAACTTCAGCGCCAGTACGGCCAGGAACTGCAGTGCATCCTCACGATGCCGCTTCTCGTGGGCCTCGACGGCGTCGTGAAGATGAGCAAGAGCAAGAAGAACTACATCGGCATCACGGATGCGCCCAACGACATGTTCGGGAAGGTCATGTCGATTTCCGACGACCTCATGTGGAACTGGTACGACCTTCTTTCTCTCAGGGGCAACGACGAGATCGCGAAGCTGAAGAAGGAATGCGCGGAAGGGCGCAACCCCCGCGACGCGAAGGTGCTCCTCGCGCGCGAAATCGTCGAGCGCTTCCACAGCGCCGGCGCGGCCGACGAGGCCGAAAGGGAATTCAATGCCCGCTTCCAGAAGGGCGCGGTGCCGAACGACATCCCCGACGTTGAGGTTCAAGCTCCCGAAGGCGGCATCGGCATTCTGCAGATGATCCGCGCGGCGGGGCTC
>OJOM01000942.1_pt1 | contig 12158 bp, 8 predicted proteins | sample 1598231 | NCBI WGS metagenome assembly OJOM01 (sample SAMN03922465, study PRJEB24848) | human gut metagenome | isolation source: stool sample | host: Homo sapiens | place: Germany | collected 2010-11 | reverse complement strand
AAGTACAATAATTTCATCAGCATACTTTACGGCATTCTTTTCTCCCTGATGAATAAACTTTGAACCAAATCCACCCTTCCATTTTTCACGTTGCCAGTCCAATCCATGTATTGTAACAATTACTTTTTTACCAAACATTTTTGGTAGCCAAGCAAAAAAAGCCGGTCCCTCTGCATGAATATGAACAACATCATACTTACCAAAAGCACAACATAATGCTGCAAAAAAAGAGGACGAAACCGCCGCAAGACCTTTCTTTTCTATTGTTGGAACTGTCTTAAGCTTTATTCCTTTATATTCTTTAAGTCGTTTTGAATCATACTCTGAACCGCTCACATGATGGCCACCTCTGTTATAGCAAGTTACATTATGTCCTTGTGCAACCATCCTGGTGCAAAGTTCCTCAACAACTATCTCAACTCCGCCTTCTCTTGAAGGAATCCTTTTTTGTCCAAACATTGCAATATTAAGTTTTTCCTTAGGCTTACTCTTTCGTCTGTTCACGTCTTTAAACTGCTCCATCACTCTTTAATACGCCTGTAATTGTCTTAAAGAGAATCTTCATATCCCCCTTAACACTCCACTCCCCAATATACTTAGTATCCAGCTTTACCACTTCCTCAAAGTCCGTGATATTGCTTCTGCCACTCACCTGCCACAGTCCGGTCAGTCCCGGTCTGAATGACATTCTGGCTCTGTGATGTGGTTCATACTTTTCCCACTCATCGAGTGTTGGTGGTCTGGTGCCCACCAGGCTCATATCTCCCACTAGTATATTGAAGAATTGTGGAAATTCATCCAAGCTTGTTTTCCTGATAAACTGTCCAATTCCGGTTTTCTTCTTTCCGTTTGGCAGCAACTTATTGCCTATGATTCTCGGGTCGAAGTCCATCTTAAACATCATTCCGTCGCCCACTTTATTCTGTGCCGCAAGCTCCTTCTTTCGCTCCTCGGCATCCATATACATGCTGCGGAATTTGTACATCTTGAATTTTCTTCCGTTTCTGCCGACTCTCTCCTGCGCGAAAAATATAGGTCCAGGCGATGCTATGTATATCATAGGACCCACAAATATCATTATGATAAGTGTGAACAGGCAGCCCACCAATCCTCCGACTATATCCATGCCTCTCTTTACCAGAAGCGCGCTGGTGTTGGCATAGTTCACGCTTGATGTGACTACGGTATAGTCGCCTATCTTTTCTATCTGCTTGTAGCCTCCCTGGGCTGTGCCATTTTTGGTTATTCCTGTATGTACCGCTATTCCCATCTCAAGGAATATATCTGCCATCCGCTCTGGATATTCATCCTCGCTACAAGGCGGGATGAGCACCTCATCCACCCACTCATCACACGCATAGTCCACTATACCATCGTGGTTTGCAACTATAGGTATGCCACATATAGTCATACCCTTCATGTCTGTATCCAGTGAAGCTGCTACTATCTTTGTATAGCCTATACAGCTTTTCTCCACTGTGCACAGTGTATCACGAAGCATGGCATCAGGTGCTATGACAAACAGCGATTTTCTTGATGCTCCAAAGCCCTTTTTCTTAAGGAAGCTCTTGAGCGCTAGTCTTGCTACATATGTTATTGTCACATAGATTGGAAACATGATATAAAATGATAATCGCGAGTATATATCAGCCATCTGTGTGGTGAACAGAAATAGCGCTGTCACCAGAAATACAAGCACTGCGTGCTTGCAGGTCGATATGAATTCATCCAGATATCCGCGTTTTAGGACGTTCTTGAATGAATCTGCCATTATCTCCACAAAGAAATCTATCAGAAGAAATGCTACACCCAGTATACGGTAGTCCTTGTCCACATATGGGTTATTAAAGCCGAAGCGTATCACATATGAAATAAAAAATGCTATAACAATGCATGCGATATCTATAAGCATAAAGTCTATATGCTTTGTCCATCCTCTGCCTTTCTTTCTGTACATTCTTTCCAAATTCTCCTTATGGTATCTTTTATTTTCCTTTATACCTGTTCTAGGGGAGGTACCTTTGTACCCCCCCCCCGAATTATTTTAGCCTATTCTGTTTTACGTATGTTTTATTCGGTTATTTGTATCTTTTTCTGTATCTAATCAGGGTTTTCAATAATATATTTTCACCCATTTTTAATTCTTTGTCAATGAATATTAGGTTTTCTTTATAATTTTTGACACATTCGCTAACCGCTATAGTATTACAGCACCCATAATTATACATTATTATATGTCATGCTGCCTATTTTTCCTCAAACAGCCTCTGCTTCCTCTCTATCATCTCATCAATCCTTGCAATATACTGCCCTACATCCTTGACATTCTCGCATCTGTCGATGCGGTGTGTGCCATCCGGATTCGGTACCGACCAGACACGCTTGGTGCTTGCTCCCGCTCCGCATGCCACGATGGTCTGCTTTTCCTCCATGATCAGTATATTGTATACGCCGGCCTTGCCCTTTGCCGCATAGCCCACGTTCTCCATATTTCCAGCCATGCCCTTCTGCCTGTAAAGGTAGTATGGCTCAAGCCCCATCTGCTTACAGTAGGCTGCGCAGAGATCCATATGCTCCTGAGTGTTGACCATCTGCATATCGCTGTAGCGGTCCTTGAAGATGGTAAGTCTTGCAGCTCGCTTTACTGCGAGTGAGTGGATGGTGACGTTGTCAGGTGCCAGCTCCTTCACCAGCTCCATTGTGTGCCTTACATCATCGAGCGTCTCCTCGGGAAGTCCCATGATGAGGTCCATGTTTATGTTGTCAAAGCCCAGCTCACGCGCGAGCTTGAAGCTTTGTATCGTATCGTCTACTGTGTGGTGTCTTCCTATTATATCAAGTGTCTGCTGCTTCATGGTCTGCGGATTGACCGATATACGGCTGATGCCGTTTTTCTTTAGTGCCAGGAGCTTTTCTCTCGTGATGGAGTCCGGTCTGCCTGCCTCCACGGTAAATTCCAGGCAGTCCTTTAAATCAAAGCTGCATTTGATTTTTCTGATTAGCCTGTCAAGCTGCGCAGGGCTTAGTGTGGTCGGTGTGCCGCCTCCTATGTAGATGGAGTTTAGCTTTTTGTGGTAGAATTTCTGTGCCGTGTAGTCTATCTCCTTCTCGAGTGCGTCGAGGTAATCGTCCACGCGGTTTTTCCACACACCCAGCGGGTATGAGGTAAACGAGCAGTATGCACAGGTGCTCGGGCAGAATGGTATGCCTATGTACAGGCTGTAGCCGTTGTCATAGTCCACCTTGTCGAGCAGTGCCTTCTCACGCTTTGCTATGCCTATTGAGAGGTCGATTTTCTCATCGCTTGCCAGATAGGTTTCCTTCAGATAGTCGTAGGTTTCCTTATCGCTCATGCCGTCCTCTATGCATTTCATGGCTATCTTGGTCGGTCTGATGCCTGAGAGTGTGCCCCACGGAAGGCTCCTTCGTGTGCCCTTTTCTATCATGGAATACAGGGCGAGCTTGAGGCGGTTTTTGGTCTCCTTACGGTCTGCGCTGTCTACGGATATTTTTGTGCAGATACTTTTTCCGGCTGTTTTAATGTCACTTTCGTCGGCTTGCTGCATCTCATCTGTCATGGAATTATTTCCGCCGGCTCTATTCAGCGTCCACTCCACTGCAATTTCATCGCCCACATAGTCTATCTTAAATACCTGTGATGCATCCGCAAATTCTTTTACGCCATCGTCTGTCATCTCGTGGTGTGTGCAGGCCAGGTTTTTCCCCTCCACCTCATCAGGTGGGCAGCTATAGTACATCTGCACATCCTCCTGCGGGAAGAACTCCTTGAGCAGTGAGTGCACATCATATTCAAAATCCGGTTTATTAAATACTACTACTATCATAAGTAAGGGTTATACATCCTCTCGTTTTCTATGGTTGTTGTGTCGTTGTGGCCCGGGTACACCTCTGTATGCTCAGGCAGTGTCATGATTTTTTCCTTCACTGTGCGCACAAGGTCTGACATGCTGCCGCCCTTGAAATCTGTACGTCCGATTGAGCCGCAAAACAGCGAATCTCCTGTAAAGATCACGTCCTCATACGGGAAATAATAGCAGCAGCCGCCCGGTGTATGCCCCGGTGTGTGAAGCACTACTATATGAAAGCCTGCGATATCAAGCTCCTGCTTATCCTTCAAAAATACATCTGCATAAAATGTTTTTGACTGTCCCATCATGTAGCTGACATTAAGCTGCGGGTCATCGAGTGTAGCTTTGTCTGCCTCATGGATATATATCTTGATGCCGTAGCGGTCTGCGAGCGGCTTTGCATCAGTGGCATGATCAAAGTGTCCGTGTGTGAGCAGTATTGCTACAGGCTTTGCGCCTGACTCATCCACCTTTTTGGCGAGCTGATTAGCACACGCGCCCGGGTCTATTATTATCATTTCCTTTGTCTTTATATTGGTGACAAAGTAGCAGTTGGTCTGCACCGGTCCCACTACGAAGTGGTCTATCTTCATATTTACCATATGAGTGTACTCCTTGTCTGTTATATGTTATGCTTCACGCAAGAACCACCGGGATTTAGCCGGTGGTCCTCTCTACGTCTATTACACTTTCTATCTGTCTGAGCTTCTCCACTAGAACCTTTATCTGGTCCCTGCCTTTGATATTAAAAAATACCTCGATTGTAGCGATGCCCTGCTTGCTGGTCTTGGACTGGATACCACTGATATTGATTTCCTTCTCGGTAAATATCTTTGTGATATCTACGAGCAGTCCCGGCCTGTCATGACAGAATATCTTTAGGTCTGCCTGATACTCGGCACCATTGTCCATGAGGGCTGTATCCTGCCACTCTGCTTCTATGAGCCTGTCCTTTTCTATCTTGGACAAATTGATGATATTCACACAGTCTGTCCTGTGGATGGAGATACCTCGGCCTCTTGTGACAAAGCCCACGATTTCATCTCCCGGAACAGGATTGCAGCACTTCGAGAAGTGCACAGCCACGTCATAGAGTCCGTGTACCACAATACCGCTCTTTGACTTGTGCTCGGGCTGTGTGCCTGCTGCCGCCTGCTGCTTTTCTGCGATGCTGCCAAGCACATCTGCATCTGTCACCGGCACCACATGATCCTTCTTGTACTCGTCGTACATCCTGTTGACTATCTGGCTCTCCTTAAGTCCGCCGTGGCCGACAGTTGCAAGGCATGAGTTCCAGTCGTGAAAGCCGTATTTGCGGCGTATTTTCTCCTGATACTCAGGCTTGTTTATCTCAGCAAAGTTGATACCCTTTGCCTTGGCATAGGCTGCTATCAGATCCTTGCCGTGCTGTATATTCTCCTCCTTGAGCTCACTTCTGAACCACTGGTTGATCTTGTTCTTGGCCTGTGTGCTCTTTACGACCTTGAGCCAGTCACGGCTTGGTCCCTTGGAGTTCTGTGAGGTGATTATCTCTATCTGGTCACCGTTTTTGATGACATAGTCTATCGGCACCAGCTTGCCGTTTACCTTGGCACCGACCATCTTGTTGCCGACCGCAGAGTGTATGCTGTAGGCAAAGTCTATAGGTGTGGAGCCCTTTGGCAGGTTCTTTACATCGCCGGACGGTGTGAATGCAAATACATTGTCGGAGAATAAATTTAAATCACTCTTTAATAAAGTCATAAACTCCTTATTATCCGACATGTCCTGCTGCCACTCGAGTATCTGGCGCAGCCAGCTGAGCTTCTCCTCCTCGGTGACAGTGGTGGTAGTGGCATTGCCGTTGTTTGTTTCCTTGTACTTCCAATGTGCCGCGATACCGTACTCAGCTGTACGATGCATCTCATAAGTACGTATCTGTATCTCAAACGGCTGTCCGCTCGGACCTATGAGTGTCGTGTGAAGCGACTGGTACATGTTCTGCTTCGGCATGGCAATATAGTCCTTGAAACGGCCCGGTATAGGCTTATACTTCTCATGTATGATACCAAGCACTGCGTAACAGTCCGGTATGGTATCCACCAGAATCCTGATGGCAAAGAGGTCATATATCTGGTCTATAGTCTTGTCCTGATTGACCATCTTCTTATATATACTGAAGAAATGCTTTGCCCTGCCGTATATCTCTGCCTTGATACCGGCATCTGAAACATACTTCTTGACATCGTTTACCAGACCCTGGATGTAGGTATCGCGCTCTGTCTTTCTGAGGGCTACCTTCTCTACCAGATCGTAGTAGGCATCCGGATAGAGGTACTTCATACAAAGGTCCTCGAGCTCTATCTTTATCTTGCTGATACCAAGTCGCTGTGCGATAGGGCAGTAGATATCCTGTGTCTCTCTGGCGATACGCTGCTGTGCCTCCTTGGACTGGTACTTGAGTGTACGCATATTGTGCAGTCTGTCTGCCAGTTTTATGAGGATGACCCTGATATCCTTTGCCATGGCGAGAAACATCTTACGCAGATTCTCAGCCTGCATCTCAAGCCTGTCCGCATTCTTGTCCTTCGGATCCTTGGTGCTGTCTGTCAGGTGCAGGTGCTTCAACTTCGTGACACCATCCACCAGATGTGCGACATCGTCTCCAAACTCTGCACGCATCTCATCCATGGTCATGATGGTGTCCTCCAGCACATCATGGAGCAGTCCTGCTGCAATGGTTTCCTTATCCAGCTCGAGCTCGGCGAGTATTATGGCAACACAAAGCGGATGTATGATATAAGGCTCTCCTGACTTACGCGCCTGACCCTTATGAGCATCATAAGCTACCCTGTAGGCTTTGTCCACAAGGCTCGTATCATCCGACGGATGGTACTTTTTGATTTCCTTTTTCAGCTCATCGTAAAGCTCCTCTGGGCTCGTAAAATCCTTTGTTCCCCTTATACCGCTGGTATCTGAGCGAAATTTGTCCGCTATTTTTTCTAATTCTTCTGTTGAGTAATCTGCCAATAGTCTCACCTCGATTGTAGTGTATCTTTAGTAGCCATTATATTTTATTTCTTTAAAAATTGCAATCTTATGTTGTTAGCCGATAACCATCTTTACTCCGCCATACATGCCGGCTGAGTTGCCGAGTGTGGCAAGCTTGATTTCTGTCTCACGGCTTGCATGGAAAGCATACTCTTTATAGTACTTTGCTGCTGTATCGATGATGATGCTGCCTGCCTTTGAAAGGCCTCCGCCTACAACAAACACCTCAGGGTCCATAACGCATGCTACTGCTGCCATTGCCTTGCCGAGAAGCTTCATAGACTGCTCTACTGCTGCAATGCCTGCTGCATCGCCAGCCTTTGCCGCATCGCATACATCCTTTGCTGTGAAGCCTGCATTTAAATCAAGCTTTGTTGCCACATCCCTGTGTGCTGCAATGTATCTCTCTGCCACTCTTACGAGTCCGTTTGCTGATGCATACTGCTCTAAGCAGCCCTTCTTGCCGCAGCCACAGCACTCTGACTCATCATCTACCATAGGCATATGTCCTATCTCTCCGCCTGCTCCGTTTATTCCGGCTACGATTCTGCCCTCGCGGATGATTCCTCCGCCTACGCCTGTGCCGAGTGTGATCATGACTACATCCTGATGGCCCTTTCCACCGCCCTGCCACATCTCACCGAGCGCAGCTACGTTGGCATCGTTTCCGGCCTTTACCTTGATGCCGCCGCACAGTACTGAGAGTGACTGTGCCACGTTGAACACGCCCCAGCCGAGGTTGACACACTTCAATACTGTTCCGTCATCCTTTATAGGTCCCGGCACTCCCATGCCTACGCCCTCGATGTCACCCATCTCGATGCCGTGCTTCTCGTTATTTTCCTTGATGGATGCTGCAATATCAGGCAGGATGAGCTCGCCTGAATTCTCTGTGCGTGTAGGAATCTCCCATGTATCGACAAGCTTTCCTGTGGTCTCGAAAAAGCCTATCTTTACAGTTGTTCCACCTATATCTACTCCGTATGCATATTTCTTCATTTTTTCGTCCTCCAAATCGTTAAACTATGTTTATATTTTATTGCCTAATTGCATATTTTTCAATGTTTTTCATTGTTTTTTATATTTTTTCTATATATAGAAGCGTTTATATCATCATCCATATGCCCGCTATTTGTAAATCCAAGCCTTTTTGCAAGGCGAACCGATGCAGTATTTTTCTCGTCTATCCGGCAGTAAAGCTCTTCAAAGTCTGTGTTTTCGCGCGCGTAGTCTATGATGAAGCGGCACACCTCCGTGGCATAGCCTTGGTTCTGAAATTTCGGTGCTATCATATAGCCCATTTCATTGTGCTCAAGCCCTGCCCGTCCTATCAGCTTCCCTGTTTCCTTGGAAAATACAAGCCACATGCCATACTCGTAAAAGCCATACATGTTCTCTATATATGCTTTCTGGTATTCAAGCTCTGTCTCGTAGTCATAAAGCGGTTCCACAAAGTCTGTCATGCCAGGCTTGTCATAGAGCTCATAGAGCGCAGGAAGGTCTGACAGGGACAGCTCACGTATCAGACACCTGTCTGTCTCACCGATGTCCCACGGGATGTGATTATACCGCCTGCGCACCCGCTCCAGATACTCAATATCAAGCTCTGCAAGGCTCTCGACTGCATAGCGCGTGCCGCACTGCGGTTCTCCTACTGATGCTATGCCGAGCGAGTCAGCTATTTGCTTCTGCTGCCGGTTTGAGACTATCCAGATGCAGTCTGTGGGAGCTTTCGGGATTCTTTGATTTCCCATATTAGCTTTCGCGGTGTTATCTGCATATTCTTGTATCGTTGTTTTTTGGAAGTCATTAATTGATTCACCAGCCGGTAGCGCAACATACAGTTTTTCCCGCAGCTCATCAGGTAGTTTTTCTTGCAGTTTTTCCTGAAATTCATCATGCAACTCGTCTGACGCAAATGACATATTGGCTGCGCGCTTCCACTGCAGCTTTAATATCTCGTCATGATAGTAAAAAGAGGCAAGTTTTGCGCTTGCCTCATCAATAATTATTATCATTAAACTGTCTCCGGCTCCGGATAGTCCACTCCGAAGGTCTCAACTGTAACTGTCTTCATGACCTGAGCCTCAAGTGGTTTGTCCATGTAGTCTGTGCGCACCTCTGCGATCTTGTTTACCACATCCATGCCCTCGATTACCTTGCCGAATGCCGCATACTCGCCGTCGAGATGTGGTGCATCCTGATGCATGATGAAGAACTGGCTGCCTGCTGAGTCAGGTATCATGGTACGTGCCATTGAAAGTACACCGGCTGTGTGCTTTAAGTCATTTTTGAAGCCGTTGTGTGTGAACTCGCCCTTGATTTCATAGCCCGGGCCGCCTGTACCGTTTCCGTCAGGATCTCCTCCCTGAAGCATGAAGCCCTTGATTACACGGTGGAAGCATACTCCGTCATAGAAGTTGTGATTGATTAAGCTGATAAAGTTGTTTACTGTGTTTGGTGCGATTTCCGGATAAAGCTCCGCCTTGATTACATCGCCGTTTTCCATTGTGATTGTTACGATTGGATTCTGTGCCATTATTTTTCTCTCTTTCTTTTATAATATTATGAGGCTTGGAGAATATCCATTCCTTGCAATTATTAAATATCGAATTAATTTCTACCCGATTGATTTTACCTAATTTTACTCACTCAGAGCCTCGACTACCTTCGGAAACTCCATGAAGTGTGATGCCTTCACCAGTATGGTGTCGCCCTCCTTCACATATGAAAGAAGCTCCTGTGTCATAGTCTCCCTATCCTCGAAATAGTGGATGTCTACATCGGACGATTTCTCTGCGGCTCCGGCTGCATATTCCTTTGCCAGCTCTCCTGCGGCAAAAAGTGTATGGATATGATTCTCTCCAACTGCTTCGCCTACCTCATGGTGCAGCTTTTTCTCATCGCTTCCAAGCTCTCCCATGTCTCCAAGCACTGCTATTGTCCTGCCCTTTGCATGTGAAAGCACCTCGATAGAGGATTTCATGGATACAGGATTTGCATTGTAGCAGTCATCTATCACTGTCATGCCGTGTGTTTTGATGAAATTGGTACGACCTGCGATTGTCTCTGCTTTCTCGATTCCTGCCTTTATCTCTGCTATTGTGAGGCCAAGCTGCAATCCGACAGCCGCTGCCGCCATGGCATTGTATACATTGTGCTCACCCGGGATATGGATTTGTGCATCAAACTCACCCTCCGGAGTGACAAAATGAGCCTTCATGCCGTCAAAGCCCAGGTTTTCAATATTTGTGGTATATACTGATTTATGAACGTCCGAAGCTGATTCCTTGCCATAGTATATGGCAGGCTTTCCATTTACCGTCTGCACTGTGGCCAGCTTGTCGTCATCTGCATTCAGCACTGCGACCGCATCCGGCATCATATGCTCAAAGCACTCTGTCTTTGCTTTAAGCACACCATCCCTGTCACCCAAAAACTCCAGATGGCAGTAGCCTATATTGGTGATGACCATAACATCCGGGCAAGACATAGTAGAAAGTCTGTGCATCTCGCCAAAATCAGATATGCCCATCTCAAGCACCGCTACCTGATGGCTTTCCCTGATTCCGAAAATGGTGAGTGGCAGGCCAATCTCGTTGTTGAAATTGCCTGCGGTCTTGTGGACGCTGTATTTCTGCTCAAGGACTGATGATATCATCTCCTTGGTGCTGGTCTTGCCGACACTTCCGGTGATGCCCACCACCTTGATATCAAGGCTTTTTCTGTAAAAGGCCGCAAGCTTTTTCATGGCATCGGTGGTTGATTCAACAAGCACATATGGGCCTGCCGGATCCGTCAGCTCATGCTCAGAGAGCACAATTGCCGCCCCCTGCTCAAACACAGTCGGAATGAATTTGTGTCCGTCCACCCTTTCTCCCTTTATCGGGATAAAAAGATAGCCTTCCTTCACCTGTCTGCTGTCTATGACGGCGCCGGTGATTGTCGTATCAAGCAGTGTCTCATCGCCTATGTATGTGCCATCGCAGGCCTTTGCGATATTTGCAAATGTAAGATTCTTCATGTACTTATCCGACATGCTACACCTCATATTTTTTCAAAGATATGTCAATCAGATGCTCACAGAGCTGATTAAAGCTCATACCGATAACCGCTGCCTCCTGTGGCAGAAGACTGGTCGGAGTCATACCCGGCAGTGTGTTTGCCTCGAGGCAGAACATCTCATTTTTGTCATTGAGCAAAAAGTCTGAGCGTGAATATGTGTCAAGCCCGATAACACGCGCAACCTCCTCTGCATAGTGCTGCATATCCTTTGTCACCTGCTCAGGAAGCTCGGCCGGACATGTTTCTACTGTACTGCCCGCCTTGTATTTATTCTTATAATCGTAGAAGCCCTCCTTCGGTGCAATCTCTATAATAGGAAGAGCCTTGCCCTCGATAACGCCGACAGAGAACTCCCTGCCCTGTACAAATTCCTCGATAACCAGCTCATTTTCCCACTTGAAGGCATCGTCAAGTGCCGCCTTGAACTCTGCCGCATCCCTAACGATGGTGACACCGATGCTTGAACCGCCGCAGCATGGCTTTACCACGCATGGAAGTGTCAGGTCAAGCTTTGTGATATCGTCCTGTCTGGTCGCTCTTGTCATGGAAATACCCTTTGGAGTAGGGATACCGTTTGCAAGGAAGAACTGCTTTGATGTCTCCTTGTTCATGGCGATGGCTGAGCTTAAATAATCGCTGCCTGTATATTTGACACCGAAAAGATCAAATGCTGCCTGTATCTTTCCGTTCTCTCCGTTTTCTCCGTGGAGTGCCATGAAAACAATGTCCGCCATCTGACACATTTTGATGACATTTGGTCCGAAGAAGCAAGGTGACTGGTCCTTTCTGGAAGCCTTTACCTTTGCGAGGTCAGGTGCCTCTGTCGGAATATCACTGACCTGCACGCTTATCTCGTCCGCGCGGTCAAATATACCTGTCAGGTCCTCCTCCCTGTCACTATATCCCATAAATACATCCAATAATATAACTTTGTGGCCGTTCTCTTTGAGCGCTTTAGCTACCATGCTTCCTGTCTTGAAGGAAACATCTCTCTCTGTGCTGAGCCCTCCGGCAAGTACTACGATGTTCATTTTTGTCCTCTTTTCACATTAACTATATTTCTGATAACACTCCTAAATCCAATTAAACATACGGACTCCGGTAAGTTATCAATTTTTTAAAATTATAACACCATTCATATAAAAAAGAAAGACCGGTTGCCCGGTCAAAAAAGAAATTCTCATTTTATTTTAA
>OJOM01000902.1_pt1 | contig 12572 bp, 10 predicted proteins | sample 1598231 | NCBI WGS metagenome assembly OJOM01 (sample SAMN03922465, study PRJEB24848) | human gut metagenome | isolation source: stool sample | host: Homo sapiens | place: Germany | collected 2010-11 | reverse complement strand
ATGTGTATAAGAGACAGGGTCATCAATGCTCGCCGTGCTAAGGGCCGCAAGAGCCTGACCGTCTGATCCCGCTTTGCCAGGGATCCGGCGCAGAATTGAACATGCGCACAAAAGACTGCTGATCCAGAATTGGCGGTCTTTTTCTTATTTTGGACGTTCTGCGCGCGGAATGACTAAAAATTTGGCAAAAGATTTGGCACAAAAAACGCCCGGACAGCCTTTTCATGTCGGCGTTTTTTTGCTATACTGAATTTTGAACTTTGCCTTTAGGGAAGTTCTGCGATTTTTTAACCGAAAAGGAGGCGACGGAGCAGTGCGCTATCGTCCCATCCGCCGCAACAGCGAGTTTGGCCGCGTGTATGCCCGCGGCAAGTCCTATGTGAACCCGGCGCTGGTGCTGTATGTGCTCAAGACCCGCGGCAAAAAGACCCGCGTGGGCCTGACAGCCACCAAAAAGATCGGCCATGCCGTCCAACGCAACCGCGCCCGCCGCGTGATGAAGGCTGCCATTGATGAGCATCTGGATCAGAACATCGGCGGCTATGATCTGGTGTTCGTGGCCCGGGGCATGACCCCCCGCCTGAAGAGCTGGCAGCTCAGCGAAGTGGTGGCCAGGCTCTTTGCCCAGGCCGGCCTGCCCGACAAGGCAAAGCAGCCGGGCGCAAAGCCCCCTGCCACGGTCCCGCCCGCAGACCGGGCCGCAAAACAGTGAATCCCGTCTCCCGCGTCTGCCGGAACGCACTCTGTGCGCCCATCCGGTTCTACCAGCGCTTTATCAGCCCGGGGCTGGGCCGCAACTGTCGCTTTACCCCCACCTGCAGCCAGTATGGCATAGAAGCCATCCAGACCCATGGCTGCATCAAGGGCTTGCTGCTCACCGCCTGGCGCATCGCCCGGTGCAATCCGCTTGGCCGGTGGGGCTTTGACCCGGTGCCGCCCAAAGGCCGCTGGGTGAGCCCGGAGCGGAGACTGTCCCCGGCAAAGCTGTTCCGGGGGCGGCACGGTTAAGCAGCGTGCTTATGATACACGGCTCCTTTGTACAACCTCTCCGTCATTGCTTCGCAATGCCACCTCCCCTGGTAGGGGAGGCTTTGGCAGCCCGATCCAGTTGACGGTTTTGCCAAGGGCTCCCCTATTAGGGGAGCTGGCAACGCCGCAGGCGTTGACTGAGAGGTTTAATCCGTTCTTATGCTTCTTGTGACGCTCCGCACTGTGGGCGGGGTGTCCTTCTCATAAAAATCTAAACGTCCCGCACCACAGGCGGGGCAGAATGGACGAAACTATGAATCCTTTGTACATCCTGGGCTGGCCCTTGGGCTATGTAATGGAGTGGATCTACAAGCTGATCCCCAACTACGGCTGGGACATCATCCTGTTCACCCTGCTCATCACCGCGATCAAGATCCCCCTCCAGCTCAACCAGCAGAAGAGTATGGCCCGCATGAGCGCTTTCCAGCCTATGGTGGCCGAGATCCAGAAAAAGTACCGCGACAAGCCTGAAAAGCAGCAGGAAGAGCTGATGAAGCTGCAGGAGCAGGGCTACAAGCCCACCGCAGGCTGTATGCCCATGCTGGTCAACTTCCTGGTCATGTTCGGCGTTATCGAGGTGGTGTACCGCCCGCTGCAGCGCATCTTCCACATTGGTGCCGATGCCCTGACCGCCGCAGGTGAGGCCCTGACTGCCATGGGCATCAGCTTTACCACCGTGACCCGCGATACCAACATCATTGCACAGGTCATTGCAGGCGAGAGTACCGTTTCCTCCTGCTTCACCCCGGATCAGGTGGCTACCATCACCGAGTTCGGCCAGCACATGGATTTCTTTGGCATCGACCTGACCCGTGTGCCCCAGTACAGCCTGGCTGCAGAGAATCTGCCCCTGCTGATCCTCCCGGTCCTGGCGATCGTGACCATGTTCCTGTCCACCCACATCAGCATGAAGGCCAGCGGCCAGGAGATGCAGGGCAGCATGAAGCTGACCATGTATATGATGCCGCTGATGTACGTCTTCTTCTGCTTCACCGTGCCCAGCGCTTTCTCTCTGTACTACGTTGTTTCCAACATCCTGATGACCGTGCAGAGCCTGTTGATGAAGAAGATCTACGACCCTGAGAAGATGAAGGCAGAGGTCGCCGCCGAGATGGCTGCCCGCAAGAAGGAGCAGAAGCGCGGTGTAAAGAGCACCACCATCAAGGTCACGGATGAAAAGACCGGCGAGGTTGTGGAGAAAAATATCTCCGCCAGCGAAATGAACAAGCGCCGCCTGGAGTATGCCCGCAAGCTGGATGAGGAGCGCTATAAGGACGAGCGCACCGTTCCGCTGAGCGAGCTGGAAAACAAGAAGGAGGATTGACGGTTATGATCCGTACTCAGGAAGCGACCGGCAAGACGGTCGATGAAGCCCGCGCAAAAGCCTGCGCCCTGCTGGGCGTGCAGGCCGACGACCTGAATGTGAGCTATGAAGTGCTCGAAATGCCCCAGAAAACCGGTTTTCTGGGCCTGAAGACCACCCCCGCCAAGGTGCGTGTGAGCGTGGAAGAGCCCGATGCCCCGGCCGCTCCCGTGGTGGAGGAGAAGGTGGAGCCTGAGGTGAAGCCTGTTGTGGAGGAAACTCCCGCTGAGGAACCCAAGGCCGAGGAGCCTGCCGCTGCCCCTGTGGCAGAGGAGGCCGCTCCTGCTGAGGAGACTGCTGACCCCGCCGCAGAGGGTGAGGAGCCGGAAGTTCCCATCAACATCGAAGAGAACGCCAAGGTCAAGGCCGCTGTGGACTACCTGAAGGAAGTCATTGCCCTGATGGGCGTGGAGAATGTTACCTTCAGCGCCGTGCAGAAGGGCGAGGCTACCATCATCCGTCTGGATGGTGAGAAGCTGGGTGCCCTGATCGGCCGCCGCGGCGAGACCATGGAGAGCCTGTCCTATCTGGCAAGCCTGGTGGCCAACCGTCTGGAAGGCGATTACATCAAGCTGGGCCTGGATGTGGCCGGCTACCGCGACAAGCGTGAGAATGACCTGACTGTGCTGGCACAGCGCATTGGCAACAAGGTGCGCAAGACCGGCCGCAGCTTTGCCATGGAGCCCATGAACCCCTACGAGCGCCGCATCATCCACTCTGCCATCGGCAAGATGGAGGGTGTGCGCAGCGAGAGCAAGGGGGAGGGCCGTGACCGCCGTGTGGTCATCTACTCCACTGCTCCCGATGCTCAGACCGACAACACCTACGGCGAGCGCCGCCCGCGGGGCAATGGCCGCCGCCCCGGCGGCAACCGCAATGGCGGCTTCCGCGGCGGACGTGGCAGCAGCCCCCGGAATGGAGGTCCCCGCAATGGCCGCCCCGCAGGCAGCCGCGGTCCCCGTCCTTCCAGCGTGCCCGAGCGCACCTATGCTCCCCGTGACGCAGAGACTGCCGCACCCGTGGCACCCAAGCGCACCGAGCGCGTGGATGATTTTGCCGATTTCAGCTTCGGCAAGATCGAACTGTAAACTCCGCTGAGTTTTGCACAATGCTGCCCCCTTCCGGTGGAAAACTGGAAGGGGGCTTTTTGTCTCTTTCCTTTTTCGTCGCTTCGTGATACAATAATTCTGATTTGAGAGCGGAGGGAGAGCACCAACATGGAACATTCAACGATCGCGGCCATTGCAACCGCGCCCGGCGCAGGCGGCATTGCCGTGGTGCGTCTTTCCGGCCCGGAGAGCTATGCCGTGGCGGCAAAGGCGTTCCACCCGGCCAACCCGGCAAAGCGGGTAGAAGATGCCAAGGGCTACACCGCTCTGTTTGGGCATTTCATGGAAGGGGAGGAGGCCTTTGACGAGGGCGTGGCCCTCTTCTTCCGGGCTCCCCACAGCTACACCGGCGAGGATGTGGTGGAGCTTTCCTGCCACGGCGGCAGTGCGGTGGCCCGGCGGCTGGTGGAAAGCTGCATCGCAGCTGGTGCCGCCCCCGCCGCCCCCGGCGAGTACACCCGCCGTGCCTTCCTGAACGGCAAGCTGGGGCTGACTCAGGCCGAGGCCGTTATGGACCTGATCTCTGCCGATGGCCGACAGGGTGCGGCGCTGGCCAATGCCTCCCTGAACGGCGCGCTGGCGAAGAAGATCGGGGCTGAAAAGGATGCCCTGACCGCCCTGCAGGCCCATCTGACTGCCTGGGTGGATTTCCCCGAGGAGGACGTTCCCGCGCTGGAGAATGCCCAGCTGGTATCCACCCTGACTGCCGTGAAGGAAGAGCTGGACACCCTCATCCGGAATTATGATGCCGGTGCTGTCCTGCGGGAGGGTGTGGACTGTGCCATCGTGGGGCGGCCCAATGCGGGCAAGTCCACCCTGCTCAATCTGCTGGCCGGGTTCGACCGGGCCATCGTCACCCCCGTGGCGGGCACCACCCGGGATGTGGTGGAGCAGGCCGTCCGGCTGGGGGACATCCGGCTGAACCTGTTCGACACGGCCGGTCTGCGGGAGACCGAGGATGCGATCGAGGCCGAAGGCATCCGCCGCAGCTGGAAAAAGCTGGAAGAGGCGGGGCTGATCCTGGCGGTGTTCGATGGCTCTGAGCCCCTGACCCGGGAGGATCTTGCGCTGGCGCAGCGGTGCGCTGGCCGTCCGGCCATTGCACTGGTCAACAAAGAGGACAAGCCCACTCAGTTTGACGCAGAGATCATTGCAGGCGATTTTGCCATGGTGATCCCGGTCTGCTGCCAGGAAGAGGGGAGCCGCAGGGTGATCGCTGCTGCCGTTGCCCGCCTGCTGGGCACCAACAACATCGACCCCCACGCTGCCAGCCTTTCGGGCCAGCGCCAGCTTGCCGCCGCCACCCGCGCGCGGGATGCAGTGGCCGGTGCGCTGGATGCGGTCAGCGGCGGGTTCGGGCTGGATGCCGTATCGGTCTGTGTGGACGATGCGCTGGATGCCCTCTGTGACCTCACCGGCGAAAATGCGTCGGAGAATGTCATCAATGAAGTGTTTGAGCGGTTCTGCGTGGGGAAGTAATGAGGAATGTTCTCTTTTGCGTGTCAAAAGAGAACCAGAAAAGCACCCGCTACTTTCGAAGCGCGGGAGGCACGAACCAGGGGCTGCTCGCCCCTAGTGACCCCAAAGAAGTGAGCTCCAAACAAAAATGCTGGAGATTCGCGCTCCCGCGCGAAGATCTCTTAACCGCATTTTTGCTTTCCACCGATTTGAAGTCGCTGCGCGACGGGCTGTGCAGGTACAGTTTCGATTGTTCCATTGACAATAGAGGGAATCCGAAAAAGTTATGAACCATTTAGGAGATTATGATGTGATCGTAATAGGCGCGGGCCACGCTGGCATTGAAGCGGCCCACGCTGCTGCCACGCTGGGTGCCAAAACGGCGGTGTTTACCATGAGCCTGGATGCCATTGGCAACATGCCCTGCAATCCCAGCATCGGCGGAACTGCAAAAGGAACGCTGGTACGTGAATTGGATGCGCTGGGCGGTGTGATGGGCCTTGCGGCGGATGCCACCTACCTGCAGAGCCGGATGCTGAACAAGGGCAAAGGCCCTGCCGTTCATGCCCTGCGCGTTCAGACCGACCGCAAGCGCTACCACGAATATATGAAGCACGCCCTTGAGCTCACACCCGGCCTTGCCATCCATCAGGCCGAGGTGGTGGGCATTGAGGTGGAAAACGGCCATGTCAAGGGCGTTGTGACCCAGCTGAACGGGGAGTACAGCGCAAAGTGTGTGGTCATTGCCACGGGCACCAATCTGGGTGGCAAAATTTTTGTCGGTGATGCGTGGTATGCTTCCGGCCCTGACGGGATGCACGCCGCCAATGCCCTGACCGAAAGTCTGAAAGCCGCCGGTTTGCCCCTGCGGCGGTTCAAGACCGGTACTCCTGCCCGCGTCCACCGGAGAAGCATCGACTTCTCCAAGCTGGAATGCCAGCCTGGCGACCCGGACAGTGAGCTGCAGCCCTTCAGCTTTCTGACGGATGCACCCATGCACAACAAGGTCGAATGCTGGATCGCCTACACCAACCCTGAGACCCACCGGATCATTCTGGACAACATCCAGCGCAGCCCGCTCTATGGCGGCATGATCGAGGGGGTTGGCCCCCGGTACTGCCCCTCCATTGAGGATAAGGTGGTGCGCTTTGCGGGCAAGGACCGGCACCCCATCTTTGTGGAGCCCTGCGGCGAGAACACCGAGGAGATGTATCTGCAGGGTGCGTCCAGCAGCCTGCCCGAGGATGTGCAGAACGCCTTTTACCGGAGCATTCAGGGCTTTGAACACATTGAGATCATGCGCCCGGCCTACGCCATCGAGTATGACTGCGTAGACCCGACCAGTCTGGAAGCCACACTGGAGAGCAAGGTGGTGCGGGGCCTGTATGGCGCGGGCCAGTTCAACGGCACCTCCGGCTACGAGGAAGCTGCCGCGCAGGGTCTGCTGGCTGGTCTGAACGCTGCCCGCAGTGCAAAAGGGGAAAGTCAGCTGATCCTGGAGCGTCAGACCAGTTATCTGGGCACGCTGGTGGATGACCTTGTCACAAAGGGGGTCATGGATCCCTACCGCATGATGACCAGCCGGAGCGAGTACCGCCTGACCCTGCGGCAGGACAACGCCGATCAGCGGCTGACCCCCATTGGCCGGGAGTATGGTCTGGTGCAGGATGACCGCTGGGCAAAATACCAGCACACCCAGAGCATTCTGGAGGCGGAGCGCCGCCGCCTGCACGAGACCCACCTGCGCACTGCTGACCTGCGCGCTGCCATGGAAGCAGCTGGGCTGACCCCTGCCGCTGAGGGCGGCATTGCCGAGGAGCTGCTCCGCCGCCCCGAGATCAGCTACCCGCTGTTGGCGGGTGTGATCGGCTGGGGCGAGGGCATCACCCCCATGCTGGCCGAGCGGCTGGAGACCGAGATCAAGTACGCAGGCTACATTGCCCGGCAGGATCGGATGATCCGTGACGTGGCCCGCCACGAAAAGACCCTGATCCCCGCAGATTTTGAGTATGCTGACCTGACCGGCCTGACGCTGGAGGCCCGTGAGAAGCTGACCCGCATCCGCCCGAAGAATCTGGGGCAGGCGGGCCGCATCCCCGGGGTTTCGCCCTCCGATGTGGCGCAGCTGAGTATTGCGCTGGCTGCTGCAAAACGATAAATGGGGTCGCCCTCTCCGTCAGTGCTTTGCACTGCCACCTCTCCCAAAGGGAGAGGCTCTGGCGGTTTGATCAGAACGTAGAATCAACCCTGCCAATGGCTCCCCCTTTGGGGGAGCTGGACGCGAAGCGGCCTGAGAGGGCGAGGATGGCAAGAAAGAAGGGTTACTTTATGGAATTGGTTCTATACAAGGGCCGCCCTGCCGATTGTACAGGCCGGCTTGAAAAAGAGATCCGCACCTATGATCTGCTGGACGCGCTGGGGCTGGAGTACTGGCGCACCGACCATGCCTTTCTGCGGGCCGACACCATGGAGGACTGCATGGTCATTGATGATTGCCTGGGTGCCACGGTCTGCAAGAACCTGTTCCTTTGCAACCGGCAGAAAACGAACTTTTACCTGCTGATGATGCCGGGGGACAAGCCCTTCAAGACAAAGGAACTCTCCCATCAGCTGGGCATTTCCCGTCTGAGCTTTGCCTCCCCGGAGGATATGGAGCAGTATCTGGATTGTACACCGGGCTCCTCGTCTGTTATGGGGCTGGCGAACGACAAGGAAAACAAAGTTCAGCTTCTCATGGATGAGGATGTGGTCAAGGGGGAGTTTCTGGGATGCCACCCCTGCATCAACACTTCTTCCCTCAAACTGTATACGAAGGATATTCTGGAAACATTTCTGCCGGCGGTGAACCACGAGCCGGTGTATGTGCATCTGACAGGAGAATAATATGATCGAGAAACAACGCCTTGCAGAAAAATGTTCCATGTGGAACATTGCGCTGACCGGGGACCAGCTGGACCAGCTGGATGCCTTTGCGCAGATCCTGGTGGACTACAACCAGAAGGTCAATCTGACCGCCATTACCGACCCGGAGGGCATTGAGGACAAGCACTTCCTCGACAGCCTGCTGTTTGCCAGCCAGCCCGAGGTGGCAGGGAAGATGGTGGACGTGGGTGCCGGTGCCGGATTCCCGGGCATCGTGACAAAGATCTACAAGCCCGAGCTGGAGCTGACCCTGATGGAGCCCACCGGCAAGCGGGTGGAGTTCTTGAAGTATGCCTGCGCTCAGCTGGGCCTGACCGGGGTGGAGTTTGCCAAGGAGCGCGCCGAGGAAGCCGCCCGCAAAGCATGGCGGGAGCAGTTTGATCTGGCCTCTGCCCGTGCGGTGGCGGCTCTGCCCATGCTGGCCGAGTACTGCTTACCGCTGGTCAAGGTGGGTGGCAGCTTCCTTGCCATGAAGGGCGCTTCCGGCGAGGAGGAGCTGGCTGCAGCCCGCGGTGCCATCCGGAAGCTGGGCGGCGAGTACAAGGAGACCCGCACCCTGCATCTGCCGGGCGGCGATACCCGCACCCTCATCCTCTGCAAAAAGATTTCGCAAACTCCGACAGCCTACCCCAGAAACGGTGGAAAGATCGCAAAGTCTCCGCTGAAATAACGCAAAACCGCAAGATAAATGCCAAGCCCTGCCGAACGATTCTTCTGGCAGGGCTTTTTGATTTCTGGTACACTGGAACTGCAATGAGTGAGTTTTCCACCGTTTCCCGGGAGACAGTGGAAAACTGTGTCACATTTCAGCGAAAGGGGAAAGAATCATGTTTGAATGGAAGAAATCTGCCGGAAAGATCTACACCCTGCCTGTGGAAAGCATCCGTCCCTCGCCGTTTCAGGCCCGGACTATTTTTGATGAAAAGGAGCTGGCGGGGCTGGCTCAGAGCATCCGGGAAAACGGCCTGCTGCAGCCCATCTCGGTGCGGAAGGTCGAGGACGGTTACGAGCTGGTGGCAGGGGAGCGGCGGCTCCGCGCCTGCAAGCTGGCCAAGATGGAGACCATCCCGGCCATCCTCTGTGACTGCGGCGACCAGCGGACTGCGGCGCTGGGTCTGCTGGAAAACATCCAGAGGGAAGACCTGAACCCCTTTGAGCAGGCACAGGGGCTGCGGGATGTGATCGCCCTTTGGGACTGCACCCAGGCCGAGGCGGCCAAGCGGCTGGGCATGGCACAGCCCACCCTTGCCAACAAGCTGCGGCTGCTGCAGTTGACCACCGACCAAAGGCAGTTCGTGCTGGACAATGGCCTGACCGAGCGCCACGCCCGGGCTGTCCTGCGCCTGCCCGAGAACCGGCGGAGCGAAGCCCTTATCACCATTGCCAAGCGGCGGATGAATGCCCGGCAGACCGACCTGTACATTGAGCAGGTGCTCAATGCCGCCGCCCCGGGCAGACACCGCATCTCCATGGTCAAGGATGTGCGCATCTTTGTCAACACCATCGACCATGCTATCCGGCTGATGACGGACAACGGTGTGCCTGCCACGGCCCACAGGGAAGAGCGGGACGGCTATATCGAATACACGGTGCGCATTCCAACCGCAGCCGCGCAAAGATAAAACGCATCGCAATTTTCACAAAAAATGCAATTCCACAGGTTTTTTACGCAAAATAATCGGGAAACCGGTTCAAAAAGCCGCGCTGATGTGCTATACTAGTCTTTAAAGGGGCTTTGCTGGTGGGAAAACAGCGGGGCCCGGCCTCGAATGTTCCACGTGGAACAAATAATTTTCCCGGGAGGAAACAAAGAGCGTGGCTAAAATCGTTGCAATTGCAAACCAAAAAGGCGGCGTGGGCAAGACCACCACGGCCGTGAACCTTTCGTCCTGCGTTGCGGCTCTGGGCAAAAAGACGCTCATCGTCGATCTGGACCCGCAGGGCAATACCACCACCGGTTACGGCATTCCCAAGCGGAGTGTCGATGTGGGTACTTATGAGCTGCTGATCGGTGAGGCGGAGGCAAAGGATGCCATCCGCAAGACCGAGTTCCGCACCGATGTCATCGGTTCCAACACCCGGCTTGCGGGTGCGGGTCTGGAAATGATCGATCTGCCGGGCCGCGAAAGCCGCCTGCGCAAGGCACTGGCCTCGGTGCAGAAGGACTACGACTTCATCTTTGTGGACTGCCCGCCCAGCCTGGATCTGCTCACCCTGAACGGTCTGTGCGCCTGCGACAGCGTGCTTATTCCCATCCAGTGTGAGTATTACGCACTGGAGGGCCTGTCGGAGCTCATCAGCACCCTCAAGACCATCCGCAAGAAGTACAACCCCTATCTGGACATCGAGGGCGTGGTGTTCACCATGTTCTCCGGGCGGTTCAACCTGACGCTGCAGGTGGTGGATCAGGTCAAAAAGTATTTTGGCTCCAAGGTCTACAAGACCACCATCCCGCGCACCATCCGCATCTCGGAAGCGCCCAGCTACGGCCAGCCCATCAATTTCTATGAGCCCAAGGGCAAGGGCAGCGAGGCCTATATGGATCTCGCCATTGAGTTCGTAAAGAACAACCGCCCGCATGAACCGGCACGCCGCCGCACAAAAGGGAACAGTGCCCCCGCCGAGCAGAAAAGCGCACTGGAACAAGTGAAGCAGGGGGAAGCGTAACCTATGGCAAAAAAAAAGAGGAGGACTGGGCCGGGGCCTGGAAAGTCTGTTTGAGGACACAGCCCCCAGCTTTGAGTCCGATAATCGGATCGAGACGCTGCCCCTGCGGGAGATCGAGCCGGACCCGGCCCAGCCCCGCAAGACCTTTGATGAGGAAACGCTGGCAGAGCTGGCGGCCAGCATCTCAGAGCACGGTTTGCTGCAGCCCATCGCGGTGCGGCCCCACGGGGTGGACCGCTATCTCATCGTGGCCGGTGAGCGCCGCTGGCGTGCCTGCCGGATGGCGGGCCTGACCGAGGCACCCGTCGTCGTGAAGGATGTCACGGATGAGCAGGCCATGGAGCTGGCGCTGGTGGAAAACCTTCAGCGCGAGGATCTGGACCCGGTGGAAGAAGCACTGGGCATCCGGGAGCTGATGACCCGCTGTGACCTGACCCAGGAGCAGGCCGCCCGCAAACTGGGCAAGAGCCGCAGCGCACTGGCCAACAGCCTGCGTCTGCTCAACCTGCCCGAAACGGTGCTGGAGCTGCTGAAGAGCGGTTTTCTCACCACGGGTCACGCAAAGGTGGTGCTGGGCCTGCCCACCCCGGAGCTGCAGGAGCAGGCGGCACAGATCATTGCCGACCATGAGCTGAACGTCCGGCAGGCAGAGGCCTTGTGCAAAAAGCTGGCCAAGCCCCCCAAAGAGCCTGTGGAGCCTGCCCCGCGCGGCACCCTGCCTGTGGAGGTGGAGGAGAGCCTGAAGCAGGCGCTGGGCAGTGAGGTCAATGTGGCCTACCACGACGGCAAGGGCAAGCTGACCGTCCACTTCTACTCGGATGAGCAGCTGAAGGCTTTTGCAAACTTATTAGGGCAATATCAGGTTGAGGATTAAATCTCTCCGTCATTGTTGTTGCCCAGTAGGAGAGGCCTTGGCAGCCGATGGAAGCTTTTCGTATACGCCAGAGGCTCCCCTACTAGGGGAGCTGGCGGGCGCAAGCCCGACTGAGAGGTTGTACGAAGGCAAGCCTGCCCGAGAAGAAAAACATAGCGATCTAAGGCGCACGCCGCCTTTGAACGGCATGGGAAAGGGCCCACCCGCCTCATGCGAACCGAAATAGAGTAAGGAGAGTAAATCATGCTTGATATCAAATTTGTCCGTGACAACCCGGATGCTGTCAAGGAAAACATCAAGAAGAAGTTCCAGGATGCCAAGCTCCCTCTGGTGGATGAAGTCATCGAGAAGGACGCAAAGTACCGCGAGTGCCTGAAGGAAGTTGAGAGCCTGAAGGCTGCCCGCAACAAGCTGAGCAAGGCCAACGGCCCCCTGTTCGGTCAGCTGAAGAAGTGCACCGACGAGGCCCAGAAGGCCCAGCTGCAGGCACAGATCGATGCCAACAATGCCGCCGTCAAGGCCGATGCGGACAAGATGGCAGAGCTGGAAGCCGAGGAAGCCAAGCTGGCTGACCGCATCCAGGAGATCATGTACACCATCCCCCAGATGATCGACCCCAGTGTGCCCATCGGCCCCGATGACACCTACAACGTGGAGGCTCAGCGCTTTGGCGAGCCTGTGGTGCCCGATTTCCCCATCCCGTACCACACCGAGATCATGGAGAGCTTTGACGGCATTGATATGGACGCTGCTGGCCGCGTTGCGGGCAATGGCTTCTACTACCTGCTGGGCAACATTGCCCGCCTGCATGAGGCTGTGCTGGCCTACGCCCGCGACTTTATGATCGACAAGGGCTTCACCTATGTCATTCCTCCCTTTATGATGCACGGCAACGTGGTGCAGGGCGTGATGTCCTTCCCCGAAATGGATGCCATGATGTACAAGATCGAGGGCGAGGATCTGTACCTGATCGGTACCAGTGAGCACACCATGATCGGCCGCTTCATCGACCAGACCCTGGACGAGGCCACTCTGCCCCTGACCCTGACCTCCTACAGCCCCTGCTTCCGCAAGGAGAAGGGCGCACACGGCATCGAGGAGCGCGGCATCTACCGCATCCACCAGTTCGAGAAGCAGGAGATGATCGTGG
>OJOM01000900.1_pt1 | contig 12583 bp, 9 predicted proteins | sample 1598231 | NCBI WGS metagenome assembly OJOM01 (sample SAMN03922465, study PRJEB24848) | human gut metagenome | isolation source: stool sample | host: Homo sapiens | place: Germany | collected 2010-11 | reverse complement strand
TTGCCACTCCATGAAAGGTTGAAGGGGTGGCGAAAGTTAGTATGACATCTAATGGTTTCGCGCGCGTAGCGCACGAAGTAGATACGGTTGTCGGATGCCGCCGCCCATTCGCCTGCACGGTTTCGCGCGAGAAACGACCGGAACCCGAGGAGCGCCTTCATTTGAGGAGTCTCAGTGAGCGCTTCCCGGCTGCGGGCCTTCTCGCGGAGCGCCTTATAGGCCTCGATAGATCCGTCGGTTCCGAGCGTCTCCCTGGGGTAGCGCGATTCGAGAACGGCAAGCTTCGCAGAAATCGCCGCATCAAGGTTCACGCCGAGCCGGTCGGCAATCAGAATGAGATAGGAAGCGACGTCGGCGATTTCGGAAGCGGCCGCGGCTTTTTCGCGCGGCGTAAGTTCGGCTTCCGGCGCCTTCCACTGAAAGCATTCGAGAAGCTCGGCGGCTTCAATGACGACGGATTCCGCGAGGTTTTTCGGACTATGGTGCCGCGCCCAGCCGCGGGAATCTCTAAAGCTGAGAAGCGCTTCAGCCGTAGCGGGGGAAATGCCGTTGGGAAGTGATGACTGCATGTTCGAAGGATCGTGAGAAAGGCCGCTCGAATTTTGTTACGCGCTTTGCGCCGCAGGCGCTCTAATATTCGCTCTCCGAATGGGAGCGCGGACGGAAGCGTGAGGCTTTCGTCCGGCGTTCCTCCAAGAGTTTAGCTTCCGGGACAGATTTCCAAATGCCGCTTTTAAAGAAAACCGCTTTCGGCCTTCTTCTCGCCTTTGCTGCGGGACTTGCCGCCGCAGCCGGGAATACGCAGATCGAATCCTTCAATCAGGCGAAGAAGACGCTCGAGCGCGAGGTTTATCAGGACCACCGCATTACGTTCTACTGCCAGGCGCCCTTCGACAGCAAAAAGAACATCACGCTGCCCGCGGGCTTCACGACTCCGAAGCACGAGAAGCGCGCGCACCGCATTGAGTGGGAGCACGTGGTCCCGGCGGAAAACTTCGGGCGCGCCTTTAGCGAGTGGCGCGACGGCGCTGAGGTCTGCGTCGACAACAAGGGCCGGAACTTCAAGGGCAGAAAGTGCGCTGAAAAGGCAAACCGCGAATACCGCCTGATGCAGAGCGACCTCTACAACCTCTATCCGGCGAGCGGCGCCGTGAATGCGCTCCGCTCCAACTACAACTACGCGCTCCTCCCCGACGTGCCGGCCACCTTCGGCTCCTGCCCGATGAAGATTTCCGGCAACCGCGCGGAACCGCCGGAATATACGCGCGGCGCCATTGCCCGCACGACGCTCTACATGGCGGAGAGCTATCCGAAATACCGGCTCTCGAATCAGCAGCGTCAGCTCATGGAAGCCTGGAACCGCATGTACAAGCCCGACGAGTGGGAATGCCTGCGCGCGAAGCGCATCGAGCGCATTCAGGGGAACGAAAACCATTTCGTGACGGACGCCTGCCGCGCGGCCGGGATCCGCTGACGGATGCTTCGGGGACCGCTCTGAGCCTTTGAGGAAACGCCTTTTAACGCTTTTTCCTCCTGCGGGCGCACATAGAGGCGCCCGCAGAGCGCGGCCCTCGCGTAAGATTGAGGCCGTTTTTCAGGGTTCGGGCGAAATGTTCTTCCCGAAGCCTGAGGCTTAATGAAGGTGGCTTTTCGCATGCATCGGCTCTATGGATTCATTCGGGCGCACTCCGGTGCCGTTCTGGTTGTCCTCGCGGCAGCGCTGGCGGCTGAGGCAGGCTTCGTCTGCTGGCAGCGGTCCGTGCAGGCGGAAATCATCAACCGCATCGTCGAAGGGGACGATCTCCCGCCCGAAGTGCTGATAACGTCCACGCCGGTGGAGGAGAGCCTCTTCGTGAGGCGCGACCGCCTTCACGTCATCGTCGCCTCGAGCGTTTTTTCGTCGGATTCCTCAGCGGCGCCTCTGACGCTCGACTTCGACGTCGTGGCGCATTTCGGCCCCTTCGGGCTCAACGGCGACATCTATCCCCTTAATTCCACGGCGAGCACGGCGGAGCTTCTCGTGAAGCTTGCAGGCACGCACCCGCGGCTCGCGATCCGCTATCACTACGCCGTCTTCGCGCAGGAACTGCGCATTACCGCGACGGCCACGCCCTTCGACATGCAGCTCGATGCCGTCGAACGCGGGGTCGGCCCCGTCTCCTGGAGCCTTGCGGCGAGAAAGCCCGTTGCGCTGAGACTCGCCTTTACGAAGAAAGACGGTCTCCGGGCAGAGGCGGAAGCGCCTGAAGTTTCGGGAAGCTTTACGGATCCTGCCGCCAACATCCTCAAAGGGAGTGCAGAAAACGTGAAGGTCTCGGCGAGCCTCCAGCTTGCCGGAAAAACGCCGGGCGACTGGTACATCAGGACGCTTCGCGGGACGGCTCAGAAGGGCGGCTTCGACGCCGGCGACTGGCGCGGCGCGCTCACGGGCAAGTTCACCGGAATTACCGGTTCAGTCGAGGAAAATCCTGCCGGCCTTGAGGAAGGACGGCTTTCAGGGAGCTACGACCTGCGGGCAGGAACCTTCGACGTCGGCGTCGATGCCTCGCACCCGGGCCTTGACAAGCACGTCTCCGGTGAGGGCTTTATTCTGAGATTCACGGCCGACCGGGTTCCTTCGGAGCTCTTCGCATCGCTCGACGAATACCGGATCGGGAGGCTTCTCACGGAGTCGGGGCCGATGCACCTCAGAATTGATGAATTCGCGATGCGCTCCATCGGAAAGGAAGGCGGCGCAAAGTTCACGGCCGACCTTGCCGCCCGGGAGCCGCTTAAGTCTCAGAAGCCGTCGGCCCTTCGCGCAATGCCGCTCGCCGCTGCGGACGGGACGTTCGCATCCGATGAGAAAGCGGCTGATCTCGACTGGAAGTTCTCCGTCGATGCGCCCGAGTCTCTCGTCGACCTCGCCGAAATCATTCTTCACGGCGCCCGGCCCGACATGCGCAGCCTTTCCCTCAAATCGCTGATGGAGCCCTCTCAGGAAAAAGGCGTGTGGCATTACCGCGCGGAACGCTCCGGCGCCGCGGCGCCCTGATCATTTTTTTGGGCGGCATACGCAATTTCCGAAGTCTCATCTGTAGAGATTAATCCGGGGTGACTTGAAAAAGCATTGAAAAATCAAACGGGTATTGAAACACGCGGGTTTGCCGCGTGTTCAGGGAATTTTGCGCAATGTTAGAATGCAGGGTATAAAAATAAGTAAATCCCCTTAATGCATCCACGCGGTACCTTTGGGCGCGGATGATTTGGAGCTTACCCCAATGTCCCCAGCCCGAATTCAGACAACAGAACCCTCCGCGGATCCGGCGCCCGCTCCGGTGCGCACGCGGTCCCGGCGCGTTCAGAAAGCACAGCCGCCGGCGCCTCCGGCTGAACCGAAGACAACAGAGGAAAAGCCGGCTGCGACCGTTTCCGATCTGATGAATCGTCCGCACCTCCTTCCCGGCTGGGTCGATCCGGTAACGTTTGAGGATCTCGTCGCCGCCCGGCGCGACATCCACAGAACGCCCGAGCCCGGCTGGAGCGAATTCATCGCGACGGCAAGGCTTGCAGAGGCCTTCCGCAGCGCGGGCTTCTCGGTGACCTATGGTCCGCAGTTCATCGCGCCGCAGTTTGTCCGCGGCCGCGACCCGGATGAGGTTGAAAAGGGACGGCGCTTCGCGCTCGAGGTGGGCGTGCCGCCCGAGGAAATCCGCCGCATCGGCGACTATCCTGGGCTTCTTGCCGCCTGGGACACCGGCCGGCCGGGCCGCACGATCGCGATCCGCATCGAATTGGACGCTCTTGCCGTTGAGGAGCCCGAAAGCCCGGCGCATCTCCCTTTCAGGGAAGGGTTTGCGTCCGTCAGGCACGGCGTCATGCATGCCTGCGGCCACGACGGCCATCAGGCCGTGGCGATGGCGCTCGCGCGCTTCATCGGCGCCAACGCAGAGCGACTCGCGGGGAAGATCATCTTCATCTGCCAGCCCGCAGAGGAAGGCTCCCGCGGCGCTTATCCGATTCTGCAGTCCGGGGTGCTTCACGGCGTCGACACGATTTTCTGCGGCCATATCGCGCCGGAGCTTGAGGTCGGGGACGTGGTGGCCGAGCCCACGAAGCTCCTTTCGACCACGAAGATCGACTTTGAATTCACGGGCCGCGCGGCCCACGCGGGCGCCCACCCGCAGGCCGGCCGCAATGCGCTTCTCGCGGCGGCCAATGCCGCCATCAACATCATGGCGCTCCCGCGTCACGAGGACGGCATGACGCGCGTGAATGTCGGCCAGCTCCACGCGGGCGAAGGCCGGAACATCGTTCCCTCGCACGCCTGGATGGAGGTCGAGGTGCGCGGCGAAAACGCCGCCGTCAACCGCGACCTTGCGGCCGACGCGCTCCTGCGCGCTCAGGGCGCGGCGATGAGCTACGGCGTTGAATGCCGGCAGAAGATCGTGGGCGAGGCGATCGACTTCGTCCCTGATGCGGCGATTTCCCAGCTCATCACCGTCTGCGCAAGAAGAGCGAGAGGCTGCGCGAAGGTTGTTCCCTACTGGGCCGTCAACGGTTCCGACGACGGGACGCTCCTCATGCGATCCGTCCAGGATGCGGGCGGAAAGGCCGGCTACTTCATCGTGGGCGGCGCCTTTGCGGGCAATGCCGTAAAGCCCGCAGTTGATTTCGACGAACGCGCGCTCGTGACTCTCTACGACACGTGGACCAACCTTATCGTGGCGCTCCTCGGCAACTGGCGGTAAAGATCTGAGAGGCGGGCTGAGAAGCGGCGGAACGGAAGCGAAAAGCCGCCGCATTCTGCTTTCGATCTAGTCTGTAAGGTTGGCTAAATCTTCTCCGCGTATAAATCCTTCCATTCAGGGTTCCCGTCCGGAGCGGCTTCTCAGAGAGGCCGCTCTAAATTCAAGAGACCCGCGGGAACTTCATAAGGGATGTTCACCAGAAGGATCAGACACAAAATGATGAAGACTACGATCGCCGCTGCGCTCGCCCTCGCTCTTGCCTCCGGCGCCGCCATGGCCGAATTCAAGGACTTCACGGTCAACGGCCAGCTCGTCACCAAGGCCCAGCAGGAAGCGCTTGCGAGCGAAGCCATCTCGAGCAATCCCAATCCGCATGAAATGATCTCGAACCCGCAGATCGAGGATCAGGTCCGCCAGATGATGATCGAGCAGGTCGTCATGGGCGAATATGCCCGCAAGCAGGGCATCGACAAGCTCCCCGAAGTGCAGGCCGACGTTGCCCGCGCGACCAACATGGTTCTTGAAAACCATGCCGTTCGCGAATTCCTGAAGAAGAACCCGGTCACCGAAAAGGAAATCGAGGCTCAGTACAAGCAGGAAGCCGACCGCTGGGGCGATAAGGAAGTCCGCGTCCGCCACATCCTCGTGAAGTCGGCCGACGAAGCGAAGAAGCTCATCGCCGAAATCAACAAGGGCGCTTCCTTCGCGAAGCTCGCCGCCGAGAAGTCTCTCGACGACGGCTCCAAGGACGTTGGCGGCATCCTCGACTGGCAGTCTCCCTCCGTCTACACGGGCCAGCTCGCCGAAGCGATCCGCGGCCTGAAGAAGGGCGAAATGGCCAAGGAGCCCGTGCAGTCGCCTGCCGGCTTCCACATCGTCAAGGTTGAGGACGAACGTCCCGCCCAGCTCTTCCCGAAGTTTGAAGACCGCAAGGAAGAGCTCCGCCACCTCCTCATGCAGCGCAAGGTCCAGCAGTTCATTCATGAACAGATCCTTCGCGCTGACGTCAAGGACGTTGCCGCCAAGTAATGTCTGATGAGCGGGGAGGCTCATCGGAAGCCTCTCCGGAGTCAGATGCCTCGAGCGCCGTCCGCGCCGCATTCCCGAATACGGATCGGGGCGGAGCAGGGCGGCGTTTTCGTGTTTGATCAATCCCAAGAACTCCCCGGAGAAGAGGAGATCCACCGTGACAGCAGAGATCGGGCATTTCGCCCTTATCCTGGCGCTTGTCATCAGTGCCGTAGGGGGCCTCCTGACGCTGGCGGGCGCGCAGCTTGACGTGAGAAGCTGGATGCGCACCGGTGCGGCGGCCGCCATTACGCTTGCCCTTGCCGCAACCCTTTCGATCGGTTCGCTTGCCTACGCATTTGTGACGAGCGATTTTTCGATCCTCAACGTAGCGAAGAATTCCAACGACGCGCTGCCGTGGTTCTACAAGCTCGCCGCCGTCTGGGGCTCGCACGAGGGCTCGATCCTCTTCTGGGTTTCGACGCTCACCTGGTGGATCCTTGCCGTGGCGCTCTCGGCGAGAAAGCTTCCCGAGAAGGTGCTCGCGCGCATTCTGGGGACGCTCTTTCTCATCGCGTTCGGGCTCTACCTCTTCATCCTCACGACCTCGAACCCGTTCCTGAGGCTCTTTCCGCCTGCGCCCCAGGGGGCGGACCTGAATCCGCTCCTGCAGGACCCGGGGATGATCTTCCATCCGCCGCTCCTCTACTTAGGGTACGTGGGCTTTGCGGTTCCCTTCGCCTTCGCGGTTGCGGCGCTCCTCGGCGGGCGGCTTGACATCGCCTGGGCGCGCTGGATGCGTCCCTGGACGACCGCTTCCTGGGTGCTTCTCACGCTCGGCATCAGCCTCGGCTCCTACTGGAGCTACTACGAGCTCGGCTGGGGCGGCTGGTGGGCCTGGGACCCGGTGGAGAATTCGTCCTTCATGCCGTGGCTTACCGGCACGGCGCTCATGCATTCGCTTGCCGTTACGGAAAAGCGCGGCGCCTTCAAGATCTGGACGGTCTTCCTCGCGATCCTCACCTTTTCGCTGTCGCTTCTCGGCACCTTCCTCGTGCGTTCGGGCGTTCTCACATCGGTTCACGCCTTTGCGTCCGATCCGACGCGCGGCATGTTCATTCTCGTCTTCCTCTGCATCGTGATCGGGGTGTCGTTCCTCCTCTTTGCGTCTAAGGCGAGCTCGGTGGGGAGCATCTCGACCTTCGGGTGGATCTCGCGCGAGTCGCTCCTCATGGGGAACAACCTCCTCCTCGTGGTCGGGATGGCGATCGTCCTCCTCGGGACCCTTTATCCGCTCTTCCTCGACGCCGTGGGCGGCGGCAGGATCACCGTGGGCGGGCCGTACTTTGATGCGGTCTTCGGAAGCTCCATGGTGCCGTTGTCGCTCCTCCTCCCGATCGGGGCCGTCTGCGCCTGGCGCATGCAGGACGCAGGGAAGCTCGGCCGGATGCTTGCGCCCGCCTTTGCGGCTTCCGTCATCCTCGGCATTGCGACCCCCTTCATGCTGGGCAACTGGGACGCCGTCATGGCGCTCGCCGCCTTCCTCGCCTACTGGATTCTCTTCGGCGCCGTCACCGACTGGGTGCGCTACGCCCGTACGGCGCGCGCGCAGAAGCGGAGCGTCTTCGGGCAGACCTTGCCGTGGTGGGGCATGCATTTGGCGCACCTCGGGCTCGCCATGCTGATCTTCGGCGCGGTTGCGGTCTCTGAATATCAGGTTGAGCGCAATGTGACCATGAATCCGAAGGACGTGGTTACGGTGCGCGACGTCACCTTCCAGTACAACGGCTGGGTGGAGTACCGCGGTCCCAACTACACGGCCGCGAAGGGCTCGATCTCCGTGCTCGACGCTTCGAGCGGAAAGGAAATCGCGCTCCTTGAACCCGAAAAGAGAAACTACGACTCCGTCACCTCGATGTCGATGACGGAAGCCGCGATCATTCACCGTCCGCATGAAGACGTCTACGTGTCGCTCGCGACCCCGACGCAGGACGGGAACGGCTGGGTCGTGCGCGCCTACGTGAAGCCTTTCGTGCTCTTCATCTGGATCGGCACGCTCTTTATGGCCGCGGGCGGCATCCTCGCCATGTTCGACCGCCGCCGCAGAACCGACGACAGGAAGGGAGCCTGAAGGAAATGACCATGAATACTTTCAAGGGAAGCATTTTCGCCCTCGGGCTCGCGCTCCTTTCAGCGACGGCGCTTGAAGCGGCGGCCGCGGAAAATTCCGCTCCGCAGATGGGGTCGGTGACGGCAACGGAAAAGTCGCGCTCCGCCCAGGCCTTTATGGATGCGGCCGGAATGGCCGCTTCGGGCGGCGCTCCCTCCGTGGATCTTCAGAGCCTCAAGCCCTCCGAGGCAAGGCCCTCCGAATTCGATCCGAAGGCGAACCCCAGGGTTTATGAAATCAGCACGCAGCTGAGGTGCCTCGTCTGCGCGAATGAAACGATTGCCGAATCGAACGCGCAGCTCGCCATCGACCTGAGGCGCGAGGTTGCCGAACAGGTGAAGGCCGGGAAGACCGATGACGAGATCATCGACTTCATGGTCGACCGCTACGGCGACTACGTGCTCTTCAAGCCCCCCTTCAAGGCGAAGACGTGGCTCCTCTGGCTCGGGCCCGGCGTCTTCTTCCTTCTCGCCCTCTGGGGCATGACGCGCATCGTCGTCACCCGCCGGGCGCAGGCGCTTCAGCGCCGCCGCGAGGCGACGCCGGAGGCGGTCGAGCGCGCGAAGAAAATCCTCCGGGGCGAACTCATCTTCGAGAAGGGCGAGGTGAAGCCCAACCCGAACTATCGACCTGAAATCTGACGAGGCGGCAAGATGAAGTACGAAATTATTTTCTGCATTGTCGCCATCCTCCTGATGGCGGGCGTGATCGGGCTCTTCGCCTGGCGGCTCCTTTCGGGGAAGTCGAACAAGGAAGGCGAATGGACGCGAACGGCCGAAAACATCGCGAGCCTCAGGGACGAATACGATCATCTCGTGGAGCTCAGAAAGGCCGGCCGCGTTTCGGACAAGGACTTCTTCGACCGCGAGGACGAGCTTGCGCTCCGCGTGATCGACGAGACCGCGCCTGAGACGGCCGAAAAGCACCGCAACGTCGAGCATTTCCCGCTCGTTACCGCGGCGGCGCTTGCCGTCATCATTCCGGCGACCTCAATCGGCGCCTACCTCTGGTACGGCGACTTCTCGTCACTCGACGAAAAGGCGATCGAGCAGATCCGCACGACCCGCGAGCAGGCGAGGTCGGAGCGCAATATGACGGAAACGGTGGCGTCGCTTGAAGCCTCCGTGGAAAAGAACCGCGACAACCTGGAAGCGTGGGAGATTCTTGCCGAGCAGTACAACGCCACGGGAAATCTCTCTCAGGCGGAGCTTGGTCTCGTGGGCTCGGAGATGTGTATAAGAGACAGCTCTCAGGCGGAGCTTGCGTACGAAAACGTGACGCGGCTTGCGCCAAAGAACGCCAACGCCTGGGCCGAGCTCGCGGACATCAAGATTGCGCTTGATCCCTCAAGCCTCGTGAAGGCGGGGGAACTTGCCAAAAAAGCGCTTGAAATCGATCCCTGGCACCAGAAGGCGCTCATGATCGGCGCCGCGGCGGCCTTCGAAGAGGGCGACTATAAAAATTCCGCGATCTACTTTAACCGTCTGCTGACACAGATTCCGGAAGGAAACGAGGTTCATGACGCATTGGCGCAGCAGCTCCAGATGACGCTCGATGCGGGAGGCCTCAAGTCCGTTCCGCCGGATCCGGCAGGAAAGAAGCCTGAGAGCGACCTCGACAAGATGATGAAGATGGGCGGCGGCATGTCGGCCGCTCCTGAAATGGGCGAGGACGGCGTGGGTCTCAACCCCCTGAAGCGCTGACGCTTTGCGAGGAGAAAAGAAAAACCTCCGGACGGATCTGATGGTCTGCCGGAGGTTTTTTTCGGTCAACGCGGGTCTTTTTTAAGCTTTTGCATGATCCCTGACCGGGAGCATCGGGTCGGTCGCATCCGTGCCGACGAGAGCGAGCGCCGAGAGCATGATGATCTGCGGCCCGAGATGAATGTCGACGGCGTCGAAGTATTCATGAATCGTATGGGTTCGCATCTGCTTTCCGCCCGCGGAGAGGCAGGTGGAGGGAATCCCCATGCTCATGGGCTTGTTGGCGTCGGTGGAGGAGAAGCCGTAGTTGGTGAGCGGAATGCCGAGCTCGGCTTGAGCGGCGCGCGAAGCCTGGAGCACCGGGCAGTCGTGGGGCCTGAGCCCCGCCGGACGGTCGCCGATCATCTCCTCGACGAGGCGGAGCTTCTTTTCGGGGTCCGTAATCCCCCAGATGCGGTTTTCTTCCTCAACGCCGGCGGCGAACGCTTCGCGGATTTCCTTCTCGAGCTTAAGCATCGGCTCCATCGCGAGGCTGCGGATGTCGACGTCGACGGAGCATTCCGCGGCAATGGTGTTGACGGACGTCCCGCCCCGGATCGTGCCGATCGTGAAGGTGGTCTTCGGCTCATCGGGGACCTTGAGGTAGGCGACCTTGGCGCCCGCAATGCAGATCGCGTGAATGGCGCTCGGCGTGACGCCGAAGGCGCCGTAGCTGTGGCCGCCCGGACCCTTCACGGTGAATCTCCAGCGGTGCGAGCCGATGGCGCCGTAGAGGATGCGGCCCACGTCCGTGTTGTCGACGGCGAGAAGCCCGTCGACGGGAAGTCCCGACTGGTCGAAGAGGTACTTTGATCCCCGGATGTCGCCCAAGCCCTCTTCGCCCACGGTGCCCATGAAGAGAATGCTCCCTTTCGTGCGGATGCCCGCCGCCTTCATGGCGCGAAGGGTCTCGAGCACCGCGCGCAGTCCCGCGCAGTTGTCGCCGATCCCGGGCCCGTAATAGCGGTTTCCTTCCTGTCGGACCGTGACGTCGGTCCCTTCCGGGAAAACCGTATCCATGTGCGCGCCGATCGCGAGAAGCGGCCCATTCGGATCCGTTCCCTGCCAGCGGCCGACCACGTTTCCGATGCCGTCGATCGCTACATCCTCGAGCCCGCATTCGTGCATGAGCTCGACGATGCGCTTCGCGCGCACTTCTTCCCTGAAGGTGGGGGCCGGAATTTCGCAGAGCTCGACCTGGAGCCGGATGGCGGCGTCCGTGCGGTCGTGAATGTATTCGAGCGCCTTCTGAACTTCGGGGAGTCCCGCAATGGTCTCGAGCGCATCCCGGGCCGCGGGTGAAATCGGAGGAATGTTTGCCTGCGTCATCTTGAGCTTCTCCTTTTGAGTTTCCAAAGCATGAATTGCGGATGGCAAAAATCATGCACTCTCGTCGGATGTTTTTCCAGAAGAGAAATTCCCGGGGAGACGAGTTTACATATTTAGAGGTAGTCAATTAGCATTTTCAATCGATAGAATGGCCTTTCGCCATCTCCGGCAAGATTTCCCTGACCCCCCATGAGCTCGAGCCTTCTTATTCTGCTCTCTGCCTTCTTCGGCGCCTGTGAAACGGCTTTGATCCGCAGCATCGGCACGACGCATGATTTTCTTGAGCTCATGACGGCGCAGTATCTGGGCGTCTCGATTCTCTGCACGTTCTGGATGATCAGAACCCGGACGCCTTTTCTGGCTCCCTGCTGGCGGCTTCACCTTGCAAGAGGCTGCACGGGGCTCTGCGCTTCCGTCTCGGCCATCATCCTCGCGCAGGAGATTCCGGTCTGCTCGGCCGAATGCATGCTCTATACGTCTCCCTTCTTCATCCTTCTCATCATGCGGGTGATGAAGCAGGAAAGCCGGGTGAGCTTCCTCACGCTCGCCGCCATTCTCACGGTCGGGTTCGGGGGCTGCATTCTCGTTCTCAATCCGACCGCGGACGGCCTGACGATCCGGCATCTCATCCTCGGCGGCATTCTGGGCTTCTCCGCCGCCTGCTCGACGCTCCTTCTGCGCACCGTCGGAAAGCGCGGGGAGCCGGTGGTCCGCACGACCTTCTACCTCTCGACCTTCTGCCTTGCGGCCGGCCTCATCGGCGGATTCTTCTACCGCGGGGGCGCTGAGGGCCTCATCTCAACGGAACCGAAGGTCCTTCTCATCGGCCTCATCGTCCTCATCGTGCAGCTCTGCCGCGCGGGCGGCTGGAAGTACGGGAACTGGTTCGTCAATTCCGTCTTCTACTTTTCGGGCATTCCCTTTGCGGCCATGCTCGGCTTCCTTCTCTTCGGCGAAAAGGTCGGCGTCGAAGCCCTGATCGGGATCGTCCTCATCATCGGCGCATCGGCTGCGGCCACCATGCTCGAACGCCGGAAGACCCGGAAAAGCGCATCCTCCGCCGGGTAGAAAAGACCCGCGCGAAACGCTGGAAAAGAGACGGAAACGGAGGCGTGCACTCCTGAGGTGCAGAGCGGAAAAAAGTCCCGACTCCCTCCAACCGCGTTCGCCGCTAACCCCTTCAATTGTCGACAAAAAATCAACACTAAGGAGGGCGTTGACGGCGTTGAAGCGGCCTAGGTCTTTTTACCTAGGTGGCACCAAATGATGGCAAATATGGCGCCGATAGACTTCCCGGAATGCTTTTAAACAGGGCTTCTCCCGGCAGGTCTCCTGCGCTTCCCGAAGCGTTTCCGAGCACGCCCGCCGGTTTCCGAGAACCTCTGCAATCCCTTGATACCCCAGAGAGGAAATCCATCGTGGCACTTATTCAAAGAACCCGGCCTGAAGCTCTGCTCGTCCTCGCCGACGGCACCGTCTTTCACGGCGAAGGCATCGGCGCGAGCGGCATGACGACCGGCGAAGTCGTCTTCAATACTTCCATGACCGGTTATCAGGAAATCCTGACGGATCCGTCCTACACCGGGCAGCTCGTGACGCTTACC
>OJOM01000891.1_pt1 | contig 12718 bp, 7 predicted proteins | sample 1598231 | NCBI WGS metagenome assembly OJOM01 (sample SAMN03922465, study PRJEB24848) | human gut metagenome | isolation source: stool sample | host: Homo sapiens | place: Germany | collected 2010-11 | reverse complement strand
GCGTCAGATGTGTATAAGAGACAGCAGCAGGACAGACCGGACCACCCGCCGGTCCACGCCCCGCGGCCCCGCTGCCCCAACCCCCAGCAGCGCCGCCGTCCTGGTGTGGGTGGTGGAGACCGGAAGGCCCAGCAGGGTGGCCACCAGCAGGCACAGGATGCCCGCCAAATCGGCCGAAAAACCCTCCCGCGGCCCCAGGGAGACCATCTCCCGGCCCACGGTGTCAATGATCCGCCGTCCCCCCAGGGCGGTCCCCGCCGCCATGGCGGCGGCGCACAGCACCATCAGCCAGAGGGGGACCCGGAGGATCTGCGTCTCCTGCCTCCCCTGGGCCAGGGCCGACCCCAGGAGGAACACACCGATGAACTTCTGTCCATCCTGGGCCCCGTGAAAAAACGCGGTCCCCGCCGCCCCCGGGATCTGACACAGGCGGAACAGCTTGGAGGACAGGGGCCAGCGCCGGGTCAGCCGCTCCGTCTGCCGCCCCGCCCAAAGCCCGGCGGCCACAGACAGGACCAGCCCCAGCAGCACCGCACCCCACCGCTGCCAGCGGATGCAGCCAAGGCTCCCCTCCAGGGCCAACGCCGCCCCGGACAGTCCCGCCGCCAGGGCGTGGCTCTCGCTGGTGGGGATTCCCCACCACCAGGCCGCCGCCGCCCACAGGACCACCGCTCCCATTGCGGCGCACAGGGCCAGGGAGGCCGCCCTGGGCCCACCGCCGAAGGCGGCGATGGAATAAATGGTCTCCACCACCGATGGGTACACCGCTGTGACGCACAGCACCCCCAGAAAATTGCACACCGCCGCCAGGGCCACCGCCCTTCGGAAGGACAGGGCCCCGGTGACCACCGCCCCGGCGATGGCGTTGGGGGCGTCCGTCCAGCCGTTCACCACCAGCACCGCCAGGGTGAGGAGCACAGAGACTGTCAGAGCCGGGTTTTCCACCATCAGGGCAAAAAATGTGAAAAAAGAAGCAGACATGAAGCTTCACCTCATGCCCACTGTATGCGCCGCCCCGGCCGGATAGCCCAGGGCGCGGGGACGCCTGTGTCAATCCTCCCCGCGCCCCGCCCCAGAGGGAGGAGGCGCGTGCCGCTCCCGGGCGGCGTCCCGTGGCTCAGAGGCTATCCCGATGGCCCCCTGTCCGTATTTGGCCCGGATGGCGTCCGTGGTCCGGGCCAGACGCTCCAGACGCGCCCGTTTCTCCTCTCCCCCGCCGCTGAACAGCGTCTGCTGAACGGACGCTTCCTCCTCCGGGATGAGGGCAATGGCGGTGACCGTCAGGGCCCGCACCGGCCGCTCCATGGTCCAGCAGCCCTCCGCCAGCTCCATTGCCGCCCGGGCGATCTCCCGGCCCAGGCAGGTGGGGACCTCCAGCCGTTTCTGGCGGCTTAGATCCCGGAAGTCCGGGTCCCGGATCTGGAGGGCCACCCCGGTACACTTCATCCGGTGCCGCCGCAGACGGGCGGCCACCTGTCCGGCCAGCATCCCCACCCCGGCCTGGAACTCCTCCCGGCCTGTCAGGTTCCGGGCGAAGGTGTTCCCGCTGCCCACCGACTTGGGCGGGGTATACTGCCCCGCCGGAGCCACCGGGGCCCGGTCCAGGCCGTTGGCATAGTCGTGGAGCTGCGCTCCGTGCCGGCCCAGCAAGTGGAACAGGCTCTCCCGGTCAAAGCGGGCCAGGTCCCCAATGGTGCGGACGCCGAATTTTTTCATGGTCTCCGCCGCCGCACGGCCCACATACAGCAGATCTCCCACCGGCAGGGGCCAGACCATCTGCCGGAAATTCTCCCGGGTGATGCAGGTGGTGGCATCCGGCTTTTTATAGTCGCTGCCCAGCTTGGCAAACATTTTATTAAAGGAGACTCCCACCGAGATGGTCAGACCGAACTCCTGGCGCATCCGGCGGCGGATCTCATCGGCCAGAGCCGTGGGATCTCCTCCGAACAGGTGGAGGGTGCCGGACACATCCAGCCAGCTTTCATCGATGCCGAAGGGCTCCACCAAATCGGTGTAGTCCTGGTACATCCGGTTGATCCGCCTGGAAAACTCCCGGTACACCCGGTGGTGGGCGGGAAGGAGCACCAGGTCGGGGCACTTCCGTTTGGCCTGCCAAATGGTCTCCGCCGTCTGGACCCGGAACTTCTTGGCCGGCTCATTTTTGGCCAGGATGATGCCATGGCGGCTCTCCGGGTCGCCGCACACCGCCACGGGAAGATGGCGTAGCTCCGGGTGGTCCAGCAGCTCCACCGAGGCGTAAAAGCTATTCAGATCGCAGTGAAAAATGATCCGCTCCATGGTCCTCCTCCTCTCCCGTTCCCGGAGCTCCGTCCTCCTGTCTGAGGAGGCTCCTTCCGCCAACATTATACCGCCTCCCGCGCGGAAAGTCAAACGTCCGTTCTATTTTTTGTTGACAGTCTCCGCCATCCCTGATAGGATAGGGACAAGAACAGGAGCCGGGAGGGAGCGCCATGGAATATATCCCCGCCAAGCACATTCTGATTCGGACCAAGTCTACTGCCTGGTTCGGCACCGACCACACCATGAATCTGTACCGGGGCTGCTGCCACGGCTGTCTCTACTGCGACAGCCGCAGCGACTGCTACCACATCCCGGACTTTGACCGGGTGACCGCCAAGGCGGACGCGCTGCCCCTGCTCCGGGACGAGCTGGCCCGGAAAGTCCGCCCGGCCTTCATCGGAATGGGTTCCATGAGCGACCCCTACACCCCCTTCGAGGAGGAGCTCCTCCTCACCCGCCACGCCCTGGAGCTCATCGACGCCTACGGCTGCGGCGCGGCGGCCGCCACCAAGAGCGACCTGATCCTGCGGGACACCGACCTGTACCAGTCCATCCAAACCCACTCCCCTGTTGTCTGCAAGGTCACCGTCACCACAGTGGCGGAGGACCTGGCCGCCAAAGTGGAGCCCCGCGCTCCCTCACCCGCCCGGCGACTGAAGGCGGTGGAGGGCCTGGCCCGGGCGGGGATCTTCTGCGGCGTGCTGCTGATGCCTGTGCTCCCCTTCCTGGAGGACCGGCCGGAACAGGTTCTGGAGGTGGTGGACCGGGCGGCGGACGCAGGGGCCCGGTTCGTCTATCCCGGCTTCGGGGTGACCATGCGCCAGGGACAGCGGGAGCACTTCCTGCGGCAGCTGGACCTGGCTTTTCCCGATCAAAACCTCTCACGACGGTATCTGGCCCGGTACGGCAACCGGTACCAGTGTCCCAGTCCCCGGGCACGCCAGCTGTGGGAGGTCTTTACCCGCCGCTGTCAGGACCGGGGCCTTTTGTACCAGATGCCCCGTATTATTTCCGCCGCCACCCGGAACTATGGAGACCGCCAGCTGAGTTTCTTTTCCTGACCCGCACCCGTGCCGTTTTCTCTTTACGTCATTCGCCAAGCATGGTATGATAGAGGTCACAAAAACACGCAGGCAGCGGCTGTCCCCGCCCGCTCCACTCCGCGGCAGCACAGGGGACACCGCCCATGGAGGAGCAGACAATGACAGAATGGAAGAAAAACGCGGTCCACCCCCTCCGCATCGAGGGCTATACGGCGGAGGGAATGGGAGTGGCCCGGCTGGAGGGCCGGGTGGTCTTTGTCCCCTTCACCGCCCAGGGGGAGCTCTGGCGGGTCCGTTTGGAGAAGGTGCGCCCCCACATGGCCTGGGGCCGGGGTTTGGAGCTGTTGGAACCCTCCCCAGAGCGGTCTGAAGCAGACTGCCCCCTGTTTAGTCGATGCGGAGGCTGTCAGTTCCGGCACCTCACCTATGCCGAGGAGCTGCGGGCCAAGGGCCAGCGCATCGCCGACGCCCTGGAGCGGGTGGGCGGGGTCCGGCTGGCCCTGCCCCCGGTGCTGGGTGCGGAGTCGCCCGACCGCTACCGCAACAAGGTGCAGTTCCCCGTGGCCCCCGGACGCCGGGGCCCTGCGGTGGGCTACTACCGCCCCAGAAGCCACGACGTACTGGATGTGGCCGACTGCCTCCTCCAGCCGGAGACCGTCACCGCCCTGCGTCTGGCCTTTCTGGGGTGGATGGAGGACTTCCACGTCCCTCCCTACGAGGAGACGTCCCGCTCCGGCCTGATCCGCCACCTGTACGTCCGCACCAACCGGGCCGGGGAGGCCCTGTGCTGTGTGGTGGCCAATGGAAGCTCCCTCCCCCATACCCATGAGCTGGTCCGGCGGCTGCGCCAGGCTGTCCCCGCGCTGGCCGGGGTGGTGCTCAACCAAAACACCCGGGACACCAATGTGATCCTGGGGCCGGACTACCACACCCTCTGGGGGCGGGATTTTCTGGAGGAGACCCTGTGCGGCATGACCTTCCGCCTGTCTGTCCCCTCCTTCTTCCAGATCAACCGGGCCCAGACTGAACGCCTGTACGCTCAGGCTCTGGACTTCGCCGGGCTCACCGGAACGGAGACCGTCCTGGACCTCTACTGCGGCATCGGCACGATCTCCCTGGCGCTGGCCCAGCGGGCCGCCCAGGTCATCGGCGCGGAGATCGTCCCCCAGGCCATTGAGGACGCCAGGGCCAACGCCGCCCGGAACGGCGTGGACAACGTCCGCTTCCTCTGCGGTGACGCGGGACAGACCGCCGCCCAGCTGGCCCGGGAGGGCATCCGCCCCCAGGTGATCTGTGTGGACCCGCCCCGGAAGGGCCTGGCCCCGGAGGTGCCCGCCATCCTGGCCGGGATGGCCCCGGAGCGCATCGTCTACGTCTCCTGTGACCCCGCCACCCTGGCCCGGGACGTGAAGCGCCTGGCGGAGCTGGGCTACCGGACGGTCCGCGCCCAGGGGGTAGACCTGTTCCCACGAACCGCCCATGTGGAGACGGTCGCGGAACTGGTCCGCACCCCCTTCCACTCCCCCTGCCATTTGGAACAAACGCCTTAACTTTTTGTAAAAGCTCCCTGCATTTCTCCCTTGTTACGGGTTGCCAGCCGCAGGATTTTGGGATACAATAAAATATCACCACATCACCACAATCACACCGATCCGGTGCAAAGGAGGGACGTCCATGGAGATCACGCGGTATGAGCGCCATGGCGTCCTTTTTGATTCCTGCGCCGCCATGGAGGAGGCCGGCTTTCCAAACGGCTTTTCCACCCGGGTGGGGGGCGTCTCCCCCCCGCCGTGGGACTCGCTGAACCTTGGGGCCTCCTGCGGCGACCAGCCGGAGCGTGTGGCGGAGAATTTCCGCCGCTTCTGCGGCGCTGTGGGGACGGACGCGGACGCTCTGGTGAAAAATCATCAGGTCCACGGGGATCTGGTCCGCCCGGTCACCCGGGCCGATGTGCTCCCCTCCCCGGGCGCGCCCGGTACTGTAGAGGCCGACGGCCTGATCACCCGGACCCCCGGCCTGTGTCTGACCGTCTTTTCCGCCGACTGTATCCCGGTGCTGCTGTGCGACCCCAGGAAGAAGGTGGCCGCGGCAGTCCACGCCGGATGGCGGGGCACCGCCCTGGGCATCGCCGCCCGGGCCGCGGAGGCCATGATCCGGAACTTCGGCTGCCGCCCGGGCGACCTGATGGCGGCCATCGGGCCGGGCATCTCCCTGTGCTGCTTTGAGACCCACGGGGATGTCCCCGCCGGGCTGCGGGCCGGTCTGGGGGGCGCCGCGGAGGCGTTCATCCACCCGGTTCCCGGCACGGACCAATACCATGTGGACCTGAAGGGCGCCAACCGCCGGTGGCTGCTCCAGGCCGGCCTGTCTCCCCACCGTATCGCGGTCTGTTCGGACTGCACCGCCTGCGACAGCGCCGCTTTCTGGTCCCACCGCCGGCTGGGCTCCCACCGGGGCAGCCTGGCCTCTGTGATCCAGATCCGCTGAGGTGCCCATGAGACGACAAATTTTCATTCTCTTTCTCGCCTTCTCTCTTCTGCTGTCCGCCTGCGGCTCAGAAGGCGGAGCCGCCTCCTCCTCTTCCGCATCCTCCCCCCCGGCGGAGGACCACTCCGTTGGCGGCTCCCCCGCTCCGGAGGAGTTTGCCGCCCCCCTCACCCTGGCCGCCTATCCCACAGCCAGCTTTCACCCTGTCCTCTCCGGGAACAAGGCCAATCTCACCCTGGCCCCTCTGCTGTACGAGGGGCTCTTCGCTGTGGACAGCCAGTTCCAGGCCGTCCCCCTGCTGTGTGAGGGCTACACGGTCAGCGAGGACCGGCTCACCTGGACCTTCACCCTCCGGTCCGGAGTTACCTTCTCCGACGGCACTCCCCTCACCGGGGAGACGGCGGCCCAGGCCCTCCAGACGGCGCTGGATCCCTCCTCCCGGTACGCCGGCCGCCTGTCCGGCGTCCAGTCCATCCGGGGCGGTGAGGGACAGGTGGTCCTCACCCTCAGCCAGCCTAACAGCTCCCTCCCCCTTCTGCTGGACATCCCCATTGCTCTGGGGACCGGGGCGCGCCCCCTTGGCACCGGCCCCTATCTGCTCACCGACAGCGGTGGAAGCCTCAGCCTCACCGCCCGCTCCGACTGGTGGCAGGGCTCCGGCTCCCTCCCGGTCCAGGAGATCCGCCTGGCGTCGCTCACCAAATCGGACGAGCTGGTCTCCGCCTTCAATTCCGGAGAGGTGAGCCTGATCGACGTGGATCTGACCGGAAACAGTGAGCTGGGCTCCTCCGGCAGCTATCAGGTCTGGGACTACCCCTCTACCGACCTGCTCTATCTGGGCTTCAACGCCTCCCAGGGGCTGTGCCGGGACCCGGAGGTCCGCCGGGCCGTGGCCCGGGCCATCGACCGGGATTCCCTGGCGGAGACTATCTTCGCCCGGCACGCGGCGGCGGCGGCCATCCCGGTCCACCCCGTCTCTCCCCTTTACAATGAGGAGCTGGCCAAGCGGCTGGCCTACGACCCGTCCATCCTCACAGATCTGGACCTGAAGGGGCGCTCCCTGACACTGCTGGTGAATATTGAAAATACCGCCAAAAGCGCGGCCGCCAATGAGATCGCCCGGCAGCTCCAGGAGGCCGGGCTCCGGGTCACGGTGGAGCGCCTCCCCTGGGAGGAATACACCACCGCCCTGGCCGCCCGGGACTTCGACCTGTATCTGGGGGAAGTCTATCTCACCCCGGACTTCGACCTCTCCGCCCTCATCGCGCCCGGCGGCGCGCTGAACTACGGCGGCTGGGAGGACAGCGTCATCTCCGGCCTGCTCTCCGCCTTCCGCACCGCGGAGGGGGAGCTTCGGCAGTCCGCCGCCGCCTCTCTGTACCGCTATCTCTGCCAGCAGGCGCCCATCGCGCCCATCTGCTTCAAAAACGGCTCGGTCCTCACCCAGTACGGGCGGCTGGACCAGCTGAATCCGACCCAGTACAACGTCTTTTATGACCTGTCCCACTGGACAGTTCCATAAGAAAAGATCCCGGCCATCCCGCGGGGCGGAGCGGACCTTCTGCACCGACTCCGGCCTCCGCAGCGCGTATCCGGGAATCAACAGAAAAAACGTGGAGGAATGGTTATGAGCGTTTTTCGATGCTACTCAGAAAAGAAGCCCGGCTTTGACGTAGAGGCCCAGGGCCTGTGCCATCAGCTGCGGGAGCAGCTGGGGGTGGCGTCCCTGGAGTCCGTCCGGATCCTGAACCGCTATGACGCGGACCACATCGATCCCGCGGTCTATCAGGCGGCCAAGACGGTGGTGTTTTCCGAGCCCCAGGTGGACGACATCTGGGACGAGACCTATCCCGCTCCCGACACGGTCCACAGCGTTCTGGCGGTGGAGGCCCTCCCCGGCCAGTTCGACCAGCGGGCCGACTCCTGCGCCCAGTGCATCCAGCTCCAGTCCGGCGTGGACCGCCCCCTCATCGCCTACGCCAAGGTCTACCTCCTGGGCGGCCAGCTGTCCCAGAACGAACTGGAGAAGATCCGCAAGTACCTTATCAACCCGGTGGAGAGCCGCGAGGCCTCTGTGGACAAGCCCGCCACCCTGGTCCGGGAGCACGCCGCCCCCGACCGCGTGGCTGTGGTGGAGGGCTTCACCGCCCTGGACGAGAAGGGGCTGGCCCATCTTCTGTCTGAGCTGGGCCTGGCGATGGATCTGGATGACCTGAAATTCCTCCAGACCTACTTCCGGGACGAGGAGAAGCGGGACCCCACCATTACCGAGGTGCGGGTGGTGGACACCTACTGGTCCGACCACTGCCGCCACACCACCTTCTCCACCCATCTGGACGCGGTGGACATCGGCGCCCCCGCGGTCAAGGCCGCCTATCAGCGGTATCTGGACGCCCGGGTGGAGGTCTATGGGGAGGAGAAGGCCGCCAAGCGGCCCCAGACCCTGATGGACATCGCCACCATCGGCACCAAGGCGCTGAAAAAGCGGGGCCTGCTCCCCGAGCTGGATGAGAGCGAGGAGATCAACGCCTGCTCCATCAAGGTCCCCGCCGTGGTGGACGGCAAGGAGCAGGACTGGCTGCTCATGTTCAAGAACGAGACCCACAACCACCCCACCGAGATCGAGCCCTTCGGCGGTGCGGCCACCTGCATCGGCGGCTGCATCCGGGATCCCCTCTCCGGCCGCGTGTATGTCCACCAGGCCATGCGCTTCACCGGCGGCGGCGACCCCCGGGTATCCTTTGACCAGACCCTGGAGGGCAAGCTGCCCCAGCGGAAGCTGGCCCAGACCGCGGCGGCGGGCTATTCCTCCTATGGCAACCAGATCGGCCTGGCTACCGGCCATGTGGCCGAGGTGTACCACGAGGGCTACATCGCCAAGCGCCTGGAGTGCGGCGCTGTCGTTGGCGCTGCTCCCGCGGAGAACGTCCGCCGGGAGCGCCCCGCCCCCGGGGACGTGGTCATCCTGCTGGGCGGCCGCACCGGCCGGGACGGCATCGGCGGCGCCACCGGCTCCTCCAAGAGCCACAACAAGAAGTCCCTGACCACCATGGCCTCCGAGGTCCAGAAGGGCAACGCCCCCGAGGAGCGGAAGATCCAGCGTCTGTTCCGGAACGGAGAGATCACCCGCCTCATCAAGCGGTGCAACGACTTCGGCGCCGGCGGCGTGTCCGTGGCCATCGGCGAGCTGGCCGACGGCCTGGAGATCCAGCTGGACGCAGTACGCAAGAAGTACGAGGGCCTGGACGGCACGGAGCTTGCCATCTCCGAGAGCCAGGAGCGCATGGCCGTGGTCGTCGCCCCGGAGGACGCAGCCAGGTTCATCGCCGCCGCTGAGGCGGAGAACCTGGAGGCCTATCAGGTGGCCGTGGTCACCGAGAGTCCCCGGATGGTCATGCACTGGAAGGGCCAGACCGTGGCCGACCTCTCCCGTGAATTTTTGAACACCAACGGCGCGGTGAAGCACGCCGGCGTCTCGGTCTCCCAGTCCAAGGGAGCAACTGCGCAGGCCCCCGCCTCCCTGCGGGAGATGGCCTCCAGCCTGAAGTGCGCCAGCCGCCGGGGACTGACCGAGCGGTTTGACGGCTCCATCGGGGCGGGCAGCGTCCTGATGCCCTTCGGCGGAAAGACTCAGCGCACCCCCGCCCAGGCCATGGCCGCCCTGTTCCCCGTCCTGCCCGGCCAGGAGACTGACCAGGCCAGCGTCATGTCCTGGGGTTGTGACCCAGAGGCCCTGTCCGCCGATCCCTACCAGGGGGCCCACGACGCCGTCTATACCTCCGTGGCCAAGATTGTGGCCGCCGGCGCCGATTATAAAAAGGCCTACCTGACTCTTCAGGAGTTCTTTGAGAAGCTGCGGGACGAGCCTCAGCGCTGGGGCAAGCCCTTCTCCGCCCTGCTGGGCGCTCTGGACGCCCAGCTGGAGCTGGGGGCGGCCGCCATCGGCGGCAAGGATTCCATGTCCGGCTCCTTCCTGGACAAGGACGTGCCCCCCACCCTCATTTCCTTCGCCATCGCCCCCGTGAAGGCAGAAGAGGTCCTCTCCCCCGAGTTCAAGGCCGCGGGCCATTCCGTTTACCTCTTCGGTTCCGGCGATGCGGAGACCTGCAAGTCCTCCTGGGAGCAGTTCCACGCCCTGTGCCAGGCCGGGAAGGTAAAGGCCGCCTGGGCTGTGGAGAACAGCCTGGCCGAGGCCGTGATGAAGATGTCCTTCGGCAACCGGATCGGCTTCCAGGCCGGTATGGAGGACGTCAGCTGGTATCTTCCCCAGGTGGGCGGCATCGTGGCTGAACTGACTGAGGACGTCAATCTGCCTCACGTCCGCCGCATCGGTGAGACTACTGAGGTCCCCATGGTTGCCCTGCCCGGCGAGGCCGTTTCTATTGACGAGCTGCTGACCCTGAACGACGCCGTCCTGGAGCCCGTCTACCCCACCAAGGCGGGCACTGCCGAAACCGTGGCCCCCATCTCCTGGGACAAGCGCTCCATCGCCGTCTGCAAGCACAAAGTGGCCCATCCCAAGGCGGTCATCCCCGTGTTCCCTGGCACCAACTGCGAGTATGACACCGCCCGGGCCTGCATCCGTGCGGGCATCGACCCGGAGATCGTGGTGGTGCGCAATCTGACCACCGATTTCCTCACCCAGTCCGCCCAGGCCCTGGAGCAGGCCATCCGCGCGGCTCAGATGGTGGTCATCCCCGGCGGCTTCTCCGGCGGCGACGAGCCCGAGGGCTCCGGCAAGTTCATTGCCTCCTTCCTCCGCTCCCCCGCCCTGGCGGACGCCATCATGGACCTGCTGAAAAACAGAGACGGCCTGATGCTGGGCATCTGCAACGGCTTCCAGGCTCTGGTGAAGCTGGGTCTGGTCCCCTACGGCGAGATCCGGGATATGGATGAGACCTGCCCCACCCTGACCTATAACCTCATCGGCCGCCACCAGTCCAGCTATGTGACCACCCGGGTGGCCAGCGTGAACTCCCCCTGGATGCTCAAGAGCCAGGTGGGCGACCTGCACACCATCCCCATCTCCCACGGCGAGGGCCGCTTCGTCGCTCCCCAGTCCGCCCTGGAGTCCCTGATCGCCAACGGCCAGGTCGCCACCCAGTATGTGGACGCCGCCGGCCAGCCCACCATGGACATCGCCTTCAACCCCAACGGCTCCATCAGCGCCATCGAGGGTATCTTCTCCCCCGACGGCCGCGTGATGGGCAAGATGGGCCATCTGGAGCGCCGCGGCCAGTATGTGGGCGTCAACATCCCCGGCAACAAGCACCAGCCTCTCTTCGAGTCCGGCGCCGAATACTTCAAATGATCTCTTCCAACTGCCGCTCTCCGGTCCACGCCGGGGGGCGGCAGTTTTCCACCGTCCGTCCGGTTGCTGGGGATAAAAATTTTTCTTGTCCGCTATCCAAGGGCAGAAAAACGTAGTATAATAGCTGTGCTGGATGCGCCGGCAGGGGCCGGCGGCCTTCATGCGCAACGCCCAAAGGAGGGATCCATCCCATGAAAACAAAATTTACCCCGGAGTACAGCGGCACTCTGCGGAGCCACCTGCTCACCGTCCCCAAGTGCATCTCTGAGTGCGGTGGGATCCGGATCTTCGGCCGGCGGATCAAATCCCTGGTCTTTTCCACCGATGTGGCCATCATCAAAAACGTCAACGCCGACGCCATCATTGCGGTCTACCCCTTCACCCCCCAGCCCTCCATCACCCAGGCCATCATCAGCGTGTCTGAGGTGCCGGTCTTTGTGGGCGCGGGCGGCGGCATGACCAACGGGGACCGCTCCGTCCGCCTGGCAGAGTTTTCTGAGCACCAGGGCGCCTCCGGCGTGGTGGTCAACGCCCCCATCTCCAACGAGACCATTGCCAAAATGAAGGCGGTGGTGGACATCCCGGTGGTCACTACCATCGTCTCCGGCGATATGGACATCGCCGGACGGCTGGCCGCCGGGGCGGACATTCTCAATGTCTCCGGCGCGTCCAGGACCCCGGAGATCGTGACCAAGATCCGGGCCGAGTTCCCTACCGTCCCCATCATCGCCACCGGCGGTCCCAGGGAGGAGGACATCCTCCGCACCATTGAGGCCGGAGCCAACGCCATTACCTACACCCCCCCCACCACCGGACAGCTCTTCGCCGACATCATGATCAGCCACCGGAAAAACTTCAGCCACCAGGACTGATGCCCCCCGGTCTCCGGCCCGTTCCGGAGGCCGGGAAAATTTTTTGATTTTTTTCAGAAAAAGTGTTGACATTTTCCTTGTCATCCTGTATACTCATCCTTGCCCTGTTCGAGAGGACAGGCCAACAAGGCGGCATAGCTCAGGTGGCTAGAGCATGCGGTTCATACCCGCAGTGTCCCCGGTTCGAATCCAGGTGCCGCTACCATTTTACTAAAGTTCGGACTACGCGTCCGTTCCCATATAGAACGGCCCGGTGGTCAAGCGGTTAAGACTCCGCCCTTTCACGGCGGCAACACGGGTTCGAGTCCCGTCCGGGTCACCACTTCTTCACTGCCGTTTCTCCTATATGGAGGCATAGCTCAGCCGGTAGAGCGTCCGCCTCACACGCGGAAGGTCACAGATTCGAGTTCTGTTGTCTCCACCAGAAAGAAAACCACGACGAATGTCGTGGTTTTCTTCATTTTGCCTTCAAAGCAAACAGCCCGGCCACGCGCCGAAGGCGCGTGGCCGGGGCTTTGCTCTCCGTCGGGATCACTTGTCCGCCGCTTCAAAATCCGTTTTATTCCCGGTGGTCCTCCAGCACCGCGCCGGCCCGGTAGGCCTCCAGCAGGTCCCGCAGGGCGTCGGCCTGGGCTTGTAGTTTTTTGCCCACATCGGTCTGTGCGATCTTGATCCGGGCCTCCATGCGTTCAAACACCTCGGAG
>OJOM01000874.1_pt1 | contig 12904 bp, 12 predicted proteins | sample 1598231 | NCBI WGS metagenome assembly OJOM01 (sample SAMN03922465, study PRJEB24848) | human gut metagenome | isolation source: stool sample | host: Homo sapiens | place: Germany | collected 2010-11 | reverse complement strand
GTATTAGTTTTTTTTTAAGGTAAAAAGATTGTTTTCAGGATAACGATGCAAATATCGAGCCTTTTTTTAAACCAGCCAAATAAAAAACTATGCCATACAACATGTTTTTAGACTTTTCTGTCTTTTTTGGCTATTTACAAACCGAAAAGCTCTTTATCTGCCTCATTACATAGACAAAGATAAGATTTTTTTGGGAGAATGAAAACATTTTATCGTTTTTATTCCTTCCCTATAAAGCGCTCATCCACTTTTCTGCTATGCTTTAACACTTTGGCATCAATGAAAAAAACTATCTCTTCGGCAATATTCGTTATATGGTCTCCTGCCCTTTCAAGCTTGCGAATCACAGTCCCCAGTTCCAGACAAGTCAAAAAACAATCGGGATGCTTTCCCAAATATTTAGTCAGCACCCCCGGAGCATCCGCATTAATCTGATCCAACAAATTGTCCTTGCCGAAGACAGCCAATGCCAAATCCAAATCTTCTTCATTCAATGCAGTCTTGGTCATTTCAAGCATACCGAGTACTTGTCTTTGCATCTCCTCTATCCGCAGTTCACGGAGTAATTCTCCATCAAGTGCTGTTTCATCGCTTCTCACCACAAAACGGGCAATGCCTTCGGCAAAATCTCCCAACCGCTCTAAATCGCTGTTTATCTTGAACATGGCCAACACAAATCGCAGGTCTATCGCCACCGGATTATAAAGAGCAATGGTATCTTCCACATCGCTGTCTATCTTCAGTTCGAAAGCATTAACCCGTTTCTCTCGAACAATCACCTGTTGCGCCAGGTCACGGTTGAATGTCAATACCGATTCCCCGGCCCTGTCCAACTGGTTATACACCAGTGTCCACATTTCGTTCACCTCTTTTTTCAGCGAGGTAAGCTCTGATTCTATAAATTTCACCATAATATCATCTTTCTTTTTGTATTCTTTTTTTTCTGACGGTACCCCCATCATCCGAAACGTCCCGTAATGTAATTTTGAGTGGCTTCTTTGCTGGGGTTTGTAAAAATCTTCTTCGTATCGTCATATTCCACCATCGAACCCATGTAGAAGAAAGCGGTTTTGTCACTGACCCGTGCTGCCTGCTGCATATTATGGGTTACAATAACAATGGTATATTCCTTCTTCAGTTCGTGAATCAGTTCTTCCACCTTAGCGGTAGAAATGGGATCGAGCGCCGATGCAGGTTCATCCATGAGCAAGACGGAAGGCGACACAGCCATGGCACGCGCTATGCACAAACGCTGTTGCTGTCCGCCCGAAAGAGCAAAAGCGGACTCTTTCAACTTGTTCTTCACTTCATCCCACAAGGCAGCTCCTTTTAATGTTTCCTCCACCCGATGACGGATAAATTCATTATCCTTCACTCCATTTACCCGCAACCCATAGGCAACGTTCTCAAAAATACTTTTCGGAAAAGGATTGGGACGCTGAAACACCATTCCCACATTCTTGCGAAGTTCGTCCACCTGCACAGATTTATCATAGATATTCACGCCATCTATCTGTATCTTCCCCTCAAGGCGTGCACCGGGGATCAAATCGTTCATACGATTAAAGAGACGGAGAAAGGTAGACTTTCCGCAGCCCGACGGACCGATAAAAGCCACTACCGCTTTTTCTTCAATCGCCATACTGATATCTTTCAATGCCTGGAAATCTCCATAGAAGAAATTCACATGTTGCGCATCTATCTTATTCATATATTATAGATTAATTCGTTTTTAATTTATTCGAGAAATACCTGCGAAGTCCGTTCGCCAGCAAATTGACCACCAGAATAATAAGGATAAGCACTAAAGCAGTTCCGTAAGCAATGGGCAATTGTGACTCCATATCGGTTCCACTGGTCGATATGACATAAAGATGATAAGGGAGGGCCATGCATTGGTCCAATATGCTATGCGGCAACTGCGGCAGGAAGTAAGCGGCACAAGTAAACAGAATGGGTGCGGTTTCTCCCGATACCCTTCCCATTGCAAGAATAAGCCCCGTGATAATATTAGGCATCCCCATCGGAAGAATCACGTAGCGGATAGTTTGCAATTTGGTCGCTCCCAACGCCAGGCTGCCTTCGCGGTAACTATCCGGAATAGCTTTCAAAGCCTCCTCGGTAGTACGGATAACCAACGGCACACAAAGCAAACCCAATGTGAGTGAACCCGCCAGAATACTATCGCCAAAACCCAGGTACTTCACAAACAGCGCCATACCAAACAAACCGAAAACGATAGATGGGATGCCGCTCAAATTATTCGTCATCACCCGTATGAAGCGGACCAATTTACCTTTCGGAGCATATTCGTTCATATAAATACCGCTCATCACGCCCACAGGAAAAGCAAACAATGCACTGCCTATCATCAAATAAAAAGTACCCACGATGGCCGGCCAAATGCCTCCTCCCGTCATTCCGTCGCTGGGAGGCAAAGTGAGAAACTTCCAGTTGATAACTCCTATACCTTTATATATAATAAAGCCCAAAATACAAAACAAAATCAGTACAATACTATAACTAAGCAGTTTGAACACTCCGAACGCAATCCACTGTGAACGTCTCTTGCGTACCCCTTGTCGGGCATTAAATATATTTTCTTCCATATTCTATCGTATTATGACTTTCTTCCGAAACCCGCTCCGGTTTTGGATGATATATACTCTACACTAAAATTGATAATCATGGTAATCAGAAACAGCACCACCCCCAGCAGAAACAAGGCCTCATAATGTGCACCACCGGCAGGAGCTTCTCCCAATTCGGCAGCAATCGTCGCAGGAATCGTGCGTAGCGGTTCCAGAATCGTTGTCGGTATCACAGCCGCATTGCCGGTCACCATCAGCACAGCCATCGTCTCACCAATGGCACGTCCGATGCCCAGCACCACTCCCGATGTAATGCCTGAAATGGAAAACGGAATCACCACTTTATAGATGGTCTGCCAATGCGTGGCTCCCAAAGCCAGACTCGCCTCGCGCATGGCACGCGGACAATTACGCATAGCATCCTCGCTGACCGTGATAATAGTAGGCAAAGCCATAATAGCCAACACAATGCTTCCAGCCAAACCGGTCTCTCCCACCGGCAAATCGAACACCTTTTGAATGAGAGGTACAATAACTATCAGCCCGAAGAATCCGTATACCACCGACGGTATACCATTCAGCAATTCAATAACCGGTTTCAGAAATCCGCGTGTGCGGCTGCTTGCTACTTCCGACATATATACAGCCACAGACAATCCGAACGGCAATGCAAAAAGAATCGCAAAGAAGCTCACCCAAAGTGTTCCCATGACCAAAGGAACAAAACCGAATTGCGGGGCCGGAGTTGCTGTCGGGAACCATTCTTTACCGGCAAACACTTCCGAGAAAGAGATATGCTCATCTTTCAGCAAACGACCCGGAAAGTCCTTCTCTATAAACTTTGCCGGGACAAAAGCAATGATACCCGGATGGTCTGCCACTACCTTACCGATACATTCTCCCGCCTTGTCGTATTCCGCCCCCAACTCTTCTTCCGAAAAATAAGAAGTAATATCTTCCAGCCGGAATACCTTAATTCCGATATCGGGACCTCCCACTTCACTCCAATTGGTTATCTCTTCGTCAAACACATCTTTAATTTGCACCGCACTCAGTTCCCTGACCGGATTCTTCCCGTTGACAGCCAGCACATACCCTTCTTCTGTTACCTTGTTACCAAAGAGTCCGAATGCCTCCGTAAACAGAAAAATGACAATCAGCACTATCGTAATACTTGTGATAAAGCCACTGCAAGTCAATATTCCTTCGACAATCTTTTCCCAAACTTGTTTCATACTGTTTTAGTCTTCTATTAGTAATCGATGCAAAAAAAGCTTCTCGATATTAAAATGATATGAAAGGAGCTTGAAGTATTTGCTACAATTATATTACAAAGTTGTTACACCCGGACAGAAAAGTCTACTCCTCCACCTGAAAAGCAACACCTCACCTTGTAACGGAATCGTAATACACAAGTAAAACAAATGACACAGGAAAACGTTTCTTTTGCACATGAATTAATATAATAACTTATGAATCAGTTAAAAGCCCTGTTTTTCTTTGTCTTATCAATTTGCAGCCTGCACACTGCCGCACAACGCATCAAAGGCAGCGACACCGTATTACCTGTCTCACAAGAGACTGCAGAAATATTTATGAACACTCACCCCGAGCAGCGGGTAACCGTCACCGGTGGCGGGACCGGAGTCGGCATATCCGCCCTCATGGACCATACCACCGATATTGCCATGGCTTCACGCCCCATCAAGTTCAGTGAAAAAATGAAGTTGAAAGCTGCCGGACAAGAAGTAAAAGAAGTAATTATCGCTTACGATGCCCTTGCCATCATCGTCCACCCGGACAACCCTGTCAGCCGCCTCACCCGGCAACAATTGGAAGGTATCTTCCGCGGAAAAATTGTAAACTGGAAGCAAGTGGGAGGCCCCGATATGAAAATCATTGTCTATTCTCGCGAAACCTCTTCGGGAACATACGAATTCTTTAAAGAAAGCGTCCTAAAAAACAAGAACTATATGAGCGGCAGCCTCTCCATGCCGGCAACCGGCGCCGTCATCCAGTCCGTCAGCCAAACCAAAGGAGCCATCGGATATGTAGGTCTTGCCTATCTGTCCGACCGTGTCAAGCCGATAGCCGTCTCGTATGACGAAGGAAAACACTATGTACTCCCCACCATGGAAAACGGAACCAAAAGACAATATCCTGTAGTGCGTCCGCTCTACTATTATTATAATGTGTCCGACAAAGCGAAAGTCAGCCCTTTCATCGAGTATGTACTTTCCCCTGCGGGGCAAAATATTATAAAAAAGGGAGGATATATTCCCGTGAAATAACGCATATCCCAAAAAGAATACGTATTTTTGCACCTTAAAGTGTAAAATTAATATCACTATGACTGAAATGAACGCTACAGAAGCTACAGAAAAGAGAAGTCTGAACTTCATCGAACAGGCAGTAGAGAACGACCTGAAGGAAGGTAAAAACGGAGGAAAGGTCCAAACCCGTTTCCCGCCTGAGCCCAACGGTTATCTCCACATCGGTCATGCCAAGGCCATTTGCCTGGATTTTGGGATAGCCGCACGCTATGGTGGAGTATGTAACCTGCGTTTCGACGACACCAACCCGACCAAAGAAGACATGGAATATGTAGAAGCCATCAAGGAAGATATCCAATGGCTCGGATTCCAATGGGGAAATGAATATTATGCATCCGACTACTTCCAGCAATTGTGGGACTTCGCCATCCGTCTCATCAAGGAAGGAAAAGCTTATATAGACGAACAGAGCTCCGAAGTGATTGCCGCACAGAAAGGCACGCCCACCCAGCCGGGTGTAGAAAGCCCTTACCGCAACCGCCCTATAGAGGAGACACTCGAACTGTTCCAAAAGATGAACACCGGAGAAATAGAAGAAGGAAAGATGGTGTTGCGTGCCAAAATAGATATGGCAAGCCCCAATATGCACTTCCGCGACCCTATTATCTACCGCGTAGTAAAAACGCCCCATCACCGTACAAGCGAAACATGGAAAGCATACCCCATGTATGACTTTGCCCACGGCCAGAGCGACTTTTTCGAAGGTGTAACCCACTCTTTATGTACACTGGAATTCGTTCCTCACCGTCCGCTCTACGACCTGTTTGTGGACTGGGTAAAAGAAGGAAAAGACTTGGACAACAACCGCCCTCACCAGTACGAGTTCAACAAACTGAACCTGAACTACACGCTGATGAGCAAGCGTAACCTGCTGATTTTGGTAAAGGAACACTTAGTAAACGGTTGGGATGACCCCCGTATGCCGACCCTCTGCGGTTTCCGCCGCCGTGGTTATTCTCCTGAGTCCATCCGCAACTTCGTTGACAAAATCGGTTACACCACATACGATGCCCTGAACGACTTCGCGCTGTTGGAGAGTGCGGTGCGCGAAGACTTGAACACCCGTGCCACTCGCGTATCCGCCGTAATCAATCCGGTGAAACTTATCATCACCAACTACCCGGAAGGACAAGTGGAAGAGATGGAAGCCATCAACAATCCCGAAGACCCGACAGCCGGCACACATACCATCGAGTTCAGCCGTGAGCTTTGGATGGAACGCGAAGACTTTATGGAAGACGCTCCGAAGAAATACTTCCGTATGACTCCGGGACAAGAAGTCCGCCTAAAAAATGCATACATTGTGAAATGCACCGGTTGCAAGAAAGACGAAGAGGGCAACATAATAGAAGTATATGCCGAATACGACCCCGATACCAAAACCGGCATGCCCGGCAGCAGTCGCAAAGTGAAAGGAACACTGCACTGGGTGAGCTGCGCTCATTGCCTGAAAGCAGAAGTACGCCTGTATGACCGCCTATGGAAGGTAGAAAACCCACGTGACGAAATGGCTGCCATCCGCGAAGCCAAGAAATGCGATGCACTGGAAGCCATGAAAGAAATGATCAACCCGGATTCATTGCATGTTCTGACCGAATGTTATGTAGAAAAATACCTTGCAGAAGCCAAACCACTGGATTACTTACAGTTCCAGCGCATCGGCTACTTCAATGTAGATAAAGACTCCACGCCCGAACACTTGGTGTTCAATCGTACCGTATCTTTAAAAGATACCTGGAGTAAAATTAATAAATAAAAAACTGCTTATGAATAATGACCTGTCTTCCTATTTTGAAGACCCGGAATTTAAAGAAGCGTTAGAAAAATACGAGGGTATGGTGAAAAACCATACCCCCGCTTATTTTGATGCTGACGAACTGACAGACATCGCCGAATATTATGCTTCAAAAGGAAGACAAATAGAAGCAGAAGCCGCAATAGACTTTGCTTTACAACTGCATCCCAACGATACGGATGCCTTGATTTTTCGTGCCCGTTCCCTGGCCATGAAAGGCAGGCTGGACGAAGCATATATGGTTATGGACTTGATTGAAGACCGGTCGGATCGCGAGGTGAGGTTCTTGAAAGCCGATTTGTTGATGGAAGAAAAACGCATGGAAGAAGCCGACCATGTATTCGAAGAACTAGCTGCCTACGAAGAAGGAAAACTGGAAACCCTTATCGATATTATCCTCGCTTATATAGATGCCAATCAGGAAGCTTTGGCAAAGAAATGGATCAAGCACGTGGGCGAAACATACGATCTTGCCTCCCTTTCCCAAAAAAACCAGAAGTTCAGAGACCTATTGTGTGACTTTTATATCACTTTCAATAATCCCGAAGCGGCCATTCCTCTTCTGCAAGCCACACTCGACTGCTATCCCTACTCCATCAATCATTGGAACAGTTTGGGCAAATGCTACTTGAGCACCAATGACTATGAAGAGGCACACGAAGCCATAGACTTCGCACTGGCCATCGATGACAGCAATGCGGAGGCACTGACGCTTAAAGCCTTTTGCTACCAACAAAGCGGTGAACTTCAAAAATCCTGTGATTACTATCTCCGCCTGGCAGAGCAACAGGAAAATAAAACACGTGCTTATCTGGCATTGGCAAAGACCTATTTTGAGATGCAGGATTATACCTCCTCCATCTATTATATAGAAGCACTGCTGGACAATAAAGACGCATTAAGCAAATACGAACTGTCCGAACTATATGGCGACATAGCTTTATGCCATGCCGCCCTGAAGCACATCGGCGTGGGACAAGCATCCATCCGGCGTTCTTTGGAACTGAACGAGAACGACCCCGATACGCTTATCGTTGCAGGACGATTCTTCCTGATGGAAGCCAAAGCATGCAATGACGAGACTGCCAAAGCAGAAAACCAGGCCAAAGGAGAACTATACTTCCGACAGGCATTGAACTTAATCATGGAAGACGAACGGCTGGACTATCTGTTCACTATCGGCGCTGCTTGTTTCGACACACAGAACTTCAAGCTTGCCGCACAATACTACGAACAAATAAACCGTGAGTTTCCCGACAATGCACCCGCCACTTATTTCTTTCTGGCCTATTGCTATTTCTATCTGGAAGAAGCCATCTCCTGCATGCATTACATCGCAAAGATGAAGCACGAACTGCCCGATGCGTACAGCAACCTGGGCACAAGCGACTCTATACTGAGCGATACACGCTTTAACGAATTAATGCGTAACCTGAAAGACAGTGTCAATAATGGAAAAGTAGACTTAGATAATTTCTTATAATTAATTAATCATGGAATCAGTTGCATTTATCCAATGGTGCTTAGATCACCTTAATTATTGGACTATTACGTTATTAATGGCCATTGAAAGCTCTTTTATCCCCTTCCCGTCGGAAGTGGTGGTTCCCCCGGCCGCTTATAAAGCTGCAGGAGGAAATAGTGACCTGAATGTATTTCTGGTAGTTATTTTCGCTACCATAGGAGCCAATATCGGTGCCATCATCAATTATTACATTGCTTACTTTGTCGGCCGACCCTTGGTATACAAATTTGCCAACAGCCGTTTCGGTCACATGTGTCTGATAGACGAGGCAAAAGTACAGAACGCCGAGCATTACTTCGACAAGCACGGTGCTCTTTCCACCTTTATCGGCCGCCTCATTCCGGCAGTACGCCAGTTGATTTCAATTCCTGCCGGCCTAGCCAAAATGAAGCTGTCCACTTTTCTGCTCTACACTACATTAGGTGCAGGCATCTGGAACTGTATCCTGGCGGCAATCGGCTATTATCTGCAATCAGTGGTACCCGAAGAACAACTTCTGAGCACAGTAACCGAGTACAGCCACGAATTGGGCTACTGCTTCATTGCCATTGGTGTATTGGTAGTGGGCTTCCTTATTTACAAAGGACGAAAATAAGTGAACCTTTTTCTACTTACGTTTGTTATAATTACAATATCAGAACTAAAACAATAAAATTATGGCAAAAACAGCATTCAAAGGCACACCGGTAACATTAGCCGGCGAATTTGTAAAAGTAGGAACTCCCGCACCCGAATTTACATTGGTAAAAGGTGATTTAAGTAATTATACATTGAAAGACGGAAAAGGAAAGTATTTGGTACTCAATATCTTTCCGAGTATGGACACAGGCGTATGCGCCACCTCTGTACGTAAATTCAATCAATTGGCAGCCAACCGCCCGAATGTGACGGTACTGGCCATCTCAAAAGATTTGCCTTTCGCACAGGGACGCTTCTGTACCACAGAAGGCATCGCCAACGTCGTTCCCTTGTCCGACTACCGATATACTTCCGATTTCGCACAGAAATACGGCGTACTGATGACAGACGGACCTTTGGCAGGACTTCTGGCCCGCTCGGTAGTGGTCATCAACCCGGAAGGCAAAGTGGTATATACGGAATTAGTACCCGAAATCACTCAAGAACCCAACTACGAAGCAGCCCTGAAAGCTGTGGAGTAAAGTAATTCATAAAGGTGCTTTCACACCCAACAGCACGTTAATCCGCTTATAATAAGCGGATTAACGTGAAACTCTAAATACTCCCGGCACCGGACGATAAGCATCAATACCGACAACCTTCTCTAACATATTCCTCGCCATCCAAGACTTTATACGACGATAAGCCGTACTACGCGTCATGCCGCATACACGCTCCAATTCAAGACGAGTGATGTAACTGTTGTATTTAAAATAGTCACTCAGTATCCCCATCAGTTCGATATCCGAATAATTCTTCGTATGTCCCCCTCTTTCGGAACGGATAAACTTCAGCCCCTCCAATTTACCGCATATAGCCTTCTCCGGCTTATACACCACCGACTTAAAACGGATGGATTCCGCCCGCACCTCTCCTTCCTTCTCCACATCGCCCGGACACGATAATGTCATCTGGAAATAACCTATACCGTCGATATGCACACAATTACCTTTTTGCAATTCCTCCACAAAACGGTCACTCATTTCGCACAACACTGCCCTCAAATCACTCTTTGTCAAACTGGTCGCCTTCTGTATGTCATCCCCCAAACTCCAAATACTAATCGTTTTTGACCTGGCTACACGGGCGTGCAGATGCACCACCTCCTTCCCATCCACTTCACGGGGAGGGCTCTTATACAAATCATATTCCACCTTCATAATCTTCTCCTTTTACTGACTATTTCATACGTTTTTTCCTCATCGTTTCAGCCGGATGAAATGACCATCCCACCCGGCTGACATGCTCGATTCACCCAGGTAGAATGGTCGTGCCAGCCAAGTGGAACGATATCATTTACAGCATAAAGGTAACAAAAAAAAGACAGACAGACACCACGTCAGGCATTTATTTCCGATAAACGGAAAAATATCTGCTAAAGCTGCGAAATATTTGCAAACCCCTCTCCCAAGGTTGTAACTTAGCCGCATAGAAACCCAAAAACAAAGAAAAATGAGCAAAAGGAACTTGAAAAAGCTGAGAAAAGAGAATGAATCTTTAAAAGAAATGTGTGCCCGAAAAATGGCTCCGTCCACTGACCCTATACTGGATGCCATTTTGCAGATGGAATCTTACCTGAAACGCCACTATGATTTCCGCTTTAACCGAATGAACGAAATAACCGAATACCGCACGCACGGTACTTTGCCTTTCGCTCCGCTGAGCCAACGAGACTTGAACTCCATCTGCATTGCAGTCCGCAAAGCAGGAATAAATTGTTGGGATAAGGACGTCAACCGTTTTATTTACTCCACACAAACCGGCAGTTATCACCCTTTCCTGCTCTATATGCAGGAACTTCCGTTGTGGGACGGCACAGACCGGATGACCGACTTGGCACAGCGTGTTTCTACCGATGATTACTGGATACGGAGTTTCCACCGATGGATGTTGGCAATGGTAGCCCAATGGATGGGGCTGGACAACACCCATGCCAATAGCGTAGCCCCCATTCTGGTCAGTCGGAAACAAGGAAAACAAAAATCCACGTATATAAAAATGCTGGTACCGCCCGAATTGCAAAACTATTATACCGATGACTTCAACCTGAATTCCAAGGGACAGGCCACTCGTAAATTATCGGAATATGGGCTGATATGTATGGATGAATTTGACAAGGAAACCACCAAGAAGATGCCTTTATTAAAGAATCTGATGCAGATGGCAAGCCTGAGTTTCATCAAATCATATCAAAAGAGCTTCTCCAAACTGCCTCGAATCGCTTCGTTTGCCGGTACATCCAACCGCAAGGATATTCTGACCGATCCTTCGGGAAGCCGCCGTTTTATCTGTATCGAAGTGGAAGAGAAAATCAATACAGAAAATATCATACATTCACAAATCTATGCCCAGTTAAAAACAGAACTGTTGCGTGGGAAGCGTTATTGGTTTGACAGTGACGAAGAAGCGGAAATCAATTTCCATAACCGGGAATTTTACAGACAATCAACAGAAGAGAGCATATTTAATTGTTGTTTCCGGGCGGCACAATCTGATGAAACGTATATGGAACTGTCGGCAGCAGAAATCTTCCTATGTATCAAGAAGCGCTATCCCCATGCATTAAAGCAGGCATCTCCGGCTAGTTTCAGTAAAGTATTGATGTCACTTGGAGTAGAAAGGATACATACGCGCACCGGCAATCTCTATCGGGTGATAGAAATGAGATAACTCCTTTCACACAAATGCGCTATAAATCAATATTTTACAGCGCATTTTGTGTGAAAGGAGTTTTTCTAAACTTTTCTTTCCGTACTATTTGGGGCTTTATTCTTAGTCAGCAAAGCTCAAGTCACATACCGGTATTCCGACCTGATACTTTCTCAAAGCATTCTCACTCATCTTCCGTTTCACCTTAGAAACGGGTACCAGATAATAGAGCATCGGATTATTCGGTTTCTGTCCGTATCCTATTAATACAAAATCAACTTTCTTCCTTCTCCGGTCAATCAATTCTTTCCGTGAGAATTTATAAGCACCACTTTCTGTAAAAGGATACCAAGTGCACATCACATTCACCGGCTTATCTGCTCTATTCACAAGAGTAAGAAAATTACCCTCACTTACCGTGCGACACTTTATCAAACCTCTCTCATTAATGAACTTGCAAATGAAGGAAGCAAAGGTGTTATTATTGGTATCCTTTACCTGTGCAAATGATATTGTCGGCAAGAAAAAGCATAAAAATATGCTCAACTTAAAATATTTACTCATTGTTGGACCACTATTTATAAATTAAATTGGTAGTCTTAACAATGGAGAGAAGATATTTGTTTAAGAATAGAGATAATTACCATCATTTCAAACACTCTTCACAGCCAAATCCACTTAAAACATAAGACAAGTAAATAAAAACACAACCCCAATATAGCAATTGTTCAACTTATAAAGTCAATATTACTAACATTCATAATACACCTCTTTACATAGAATCAGGTAACCATATTTGAAAGACATGATTTTCCCAAACCAATTTATAATCATGTTTCTTTAAGAATTGATTGATAAGAGCTATTTTCTTACTCTTATAACTATATGTATCAGGTAAGTCTTCCCGATTCCACCCAGCTGCTTCTTCAAGCCAAAGTGAACCAGGCAATACCCCCTTTTCACGGATTACGACAGGAAGTGTATCCCTCTCTTTTTCTGCACGCAAAAATTGCCGTTCCATATTATCAGCATCATACGTCCAAGGCCACGGATTATACAAATATGGCTTAGTTCGAGTTAGATAATGAAGAGTTGCCATATTTTGGAAGAATAATACATAGTCACCTTCTTTTATATAGTTTGCACTATGAATTAATAAAACATCAACAGCTTCTGCCTTTTGCTTTGTTGTTAATGTTGTTGCCAAACTTGAACTATGTATACAATATTTTTTGTCAGCCCTTGAACCCTTATCAAAATAGCACTGTCCTAATATTGTAAATACTGTCTCTTATACACATCTGACGCTGCCGACGAATAGAGAGGTGTAGAT
>OJOM01000871.1_pt1 | contig 12939 bp, 13 predicted proteins | sample 1598231 | NCBI WGS metagenome assembly OJOM01 (sample SAMN03922465, study PRJEB24848) | human gut metagenome | isolation source: stool sample | host: Homo sapiens | place: Germany | collected 2010-11 | reverse complement strand
CATGCCCTATCATCTTCATATGCCATCTTATTTTTTAGAGACATTTACTGAATATCCCAAGATAATCCTTTGCGCTTCCGGTGACACTCCGGACTTACGGATTTTATAAAAAACAGTAGAGGCTTCCTTGTTCAAGGAAGCCTCTGTTTCTCTCTATCTTTTATCTACTGAAATTAGATAATATATTGGTCTGAAATAGACTCGTTATTCATTACGCGGCGGATAGTTTCGGCAAACATGTCGGCGATAGTCAACTGTTTTACTTTGGCGCAACGGTTAGAATAAGGAATACTGTCTGTAAATACCATTTCTTCCAAACCGGAATCTTGAACACGTTCGGAAGCAGGACCGGACATCACACAGTGAGAAGCGATGGCGCGGACAGAAATGGCTCCGGCTTCCTTCATGATATCGGCAGCTTTGGTAATTGTACCGGCTGTATCTACCATATCGTCTACCAGGATGACATTCTTGTCTTTTACGTCACCGATAATTTGCATGGTAGCCACTACGTTTGCTCTTTCGCGAGTCTTGTTGCACAATACCAAAGGCACATCAAGGTATTTGGCATATGTGCTGGCACGCTTGGAACCGCCCACATCGGGAGTAGCGATTACAAGGTTTTCAAGGTTCAGTGACTGAATGTAAGGCAAGAAGATGCCTGATGCATACAAGTGGTCTACCGGAATGTTGAAGAAACCCTGAATCTGGTCGGCATGCAAGTCCATGGTAATCAAACGGTCGATACCTGCCACACTCAGCAAGTCAGCCACCAGTTTGGCACCGATAGAAACACGCGGTTTGTCTTTTCTGTCTTGGCGAGCCCATCCGAAGTAAGGGATAACGGCTACGATGCTCTTGGCAGAAGCTCTTTTTGCTGCGTCAATCATCAGCAGCAATTCCATCAGGTTGTCAGAATTAGGAAAGGTAGATTGAACTAAGAATACATGGGCACCTCTAATTGACTCTTCGAAGGAAACAGCAAATTCACCATCAGCAAAGTGTGTAATATTCATGTTTCCCAGTTCGCAACCGAGGCTGTTGCAAATTTTTTCTGCAAGGTATTTCGAGTTTGTTCCCGAGAATACTTTAAAAGGAGATGTTTTACTCATTTTGTAATAGATATTACCTATTTATTAATTTGCGTACAAAGGTACGTATTATAATTAGAATTTAAAAATCGAACATTAAAAATTAATTCGCGTTTCCTTGAAACGCCTGTTTTTCAGGCAGGAATATGTGTTGTTTTTCTCTGCTTTTAGTTAATCTGCCAACTTTTTCAGTTTGCGGAAGTGTTCTATCAGTAATCGGTAGTCACGGTCGCAGCGTGTATCGAACTTATTCCACAAAGCACCTAAGATGGCTGCTCCGCCAAAGCCGAAGTCTTTTACTTCTAAAATATTGTCCACATCGATACCACCCAGTGCAATCACCTTCTTGTCTATAATGCCGGCTTTGTCGGCGGCACGAAGTTCTTCGGCCGTATATGCGGAGTTATAGTTCATCTTGGAAATGCTGTTGAATACAGGACTCAGAAAAACATAGTCACACGTCTGTTTGCGCTCCTTTACTTCGTCCAAAGAGTGGCATGAACAACTGATATGCCCTTTATAGTTTTCGGGTGGGTTGGGATTGCGGCCGTTCAGGTGGATACCTTTCAACTTATATTCATCTTTCAGGTAGAAATGTCCGTGCACCACGATGCGTTTATGATACTGTTCGGGAATCAAGGTAAGCAGCCGTTCGGCGAACATGGGCGCCGTGTCGGGTTTGCGTAGGTGGAGGGTGTCCAGTCCTTCTTCAAACAAGGCCGTGATTATTTTGTCTTCCTCCACAAAATATGTAGGGGTTGTGATTAGAATTAACTTCATACTTTCCAATTAATTGCTAAGCAAAGATAGTAATCAATATGTAATATTCCTAACAGTTTGCTGTATTTATTTAACGGTTGGGGGAGAGTCATGAATAAAAAAATCTTCGTCGACCTTCACAGGCAAACGAAGATTAAGGGTTTATTATAGTTACAAAGGTAATATAAAAAATGGATAAAGCAATACTTCACATCATAAAAGATTCTGTTTTTATAATGAGAGGATATGCGTTTCCATTGTTTTGAGGTCGATAATCCATAATTTCCCGCTTAGCACTTCACCGTATCCGCCTATTATTTTCAGTACTTCGGTTGCTTCGGTGCATCCCACTATGCCGGGAGTAACTCCAAGTACACCTTTGGGCGGGTGGGGCATGGAGAGCATTTCGTCTTCGTCCGGGAAAAAGTGGCGATAGTCCGGTCCGCCTTGGTAATTGAATACGGATACTTGCCCGTCGAAAGCACGAATGGCACCATATACATAGATTTTTCCCAACTGCACGCAGGTGTCATTAATGAGGTAGCGGGTGGCGAAGTTATCGCATCCGTCTACCACAATGTCGTATTGGCTGATGATTCCGGCGGCATTTTCTGTGGTGAGACGATTGGGGTAAGCATTGATTTGTATGGAGCTGTTCAGGGCTTCGAGACGTTTTTTGGCTTGGATGGCTTTGGGCATACCTACTTCGGCTTCGCTATAGAGTATCTGGCGTTGCAGGTTGCTGATGCTTACCACGTCATCGTCCATCAGTCCGATGGTGCCTACTCCGGCGCCTGTCAGGTAAAGGGCGACGGGAGATCCCAGTCCGCCTACACCGACTATAAGGACTTTGGCGCGTTGGATGCGTTGCTGTCCTTCTTCTCCCAGTTCGGGGAGAATGATTTGACGGTTGTATCTTTCCATATTATCTAACGGTTGATTTTATCGTTTCACTCAGGTGATTAAATTTCTTCACTGCGGTGATATAATTGAATGTCCTAAGTGATAAACTATCATCACTAAAGTGAAACGATTATTATGAAAGGTTGTATGACTAAGTGTAATACTATCTGTATGCTATCGTGTTGATGCAAATTGGTCAAAAGAAGCATCCCAGTCTTTCCAAACCGGTTCTCGTCCCAATGATTTCAGTGCACGTTCCACTTCTACGGCCGTGCGCTCATCGCTTACATGGAATTGCTCCAGGGCTTGCGGATAAGTGTAGTATCCTCCCGGTTCGGTTTTGCTTTCCGCACTCATGGTGGTCACTCCAAGTCCTGCCATGTTGTCGCGGATGTGTGCCGGTTCGCGGGTAGAGTAGGAGATATCCACATCGTGGTCGAAGATGCGCATGGCAAAAGTGAGTTGCGCCAGTTCACGGTCGTTCATGATGACATTCGGTTGGAAGCCGCCGTTCTCTGCCGGGCGCATGCGTGGGAAGTTGACACTGTATTTTGTTTTCCAATACTTTTTCTGAAGGTAGCGCAGATGGTAGGCCATCATGGTCACATCCGTGCGCCATTCTTCCAGTCCGATAAGTACACCCATGCCGATGGAATGGACACCTGCCTGTCCCATGCGGTCGAAACCATTTACCCGCCATTCGAATTTAGATTTCATTCCACGCGGATGATATACGTTGTAACGGGCTTTGTTGTAAGTTTCCTGAAAGCAGATGACACCGTTCAGTCCGTGTTTTTTCAGCTCGGCATATTCCTCGGCTTTGAGGGGCATCACTTCTATCTTCAGGTTGCTGAAGTATTTTTTTGCGATGTCCAGCGCTTTTGCCAGATAGGGAACACCTGCCTTGGCGGGATTCTCTCCTGTTACCAGCAGCAGGTTTTCAAACGGGCCGAGCTTCTTGATGGCTTTGTATTCATCTTCCATCTGTTCGGGGGTGAGGATGGTACGTGCCATCGGATTGCTGATATGGAAACCGCAGTACACACAGGAGTTGGTGCAGGAGTTTGTTATATATAGAGGTATAAACATGGAGATGGTCTTGCCGAAACGTTCTTCGGTGTATTTTTTGCTCAGTTGTGCCATCGGTTCCAGGTATTTGGCTGCCGCCGGTGAGATGAGTGCCATAAAGTCGTCTACATCACAATGTTCTTTGCCGAGGGCGCGAAGCACGTCACTCTCTGTCTTGGAGTAGATGGCTTTGGTGGTTTCCTCCCAGTCTATTTTTTCAAGTTCTTCTGAAAACATGATAGTTGTTATTTTTTTATTGTTCTGTTATTGTTCAATGAATAATAGGTCTTTTTCCCATCGTAATGGGTTGGTGATGATATAATCCGATATTTCTTCGTATGAATGCTGATTTCTACTAACCGTCCCGCTTCATTCAAATACATATTCTCCATTTACAATCTTTCCGGGATTATACATTCTGATTTTCTGATTATTCATTTCCTTATTTTCTTTAGAATGTTGTTGCGTGCACATTGTACGGCTGCGGTATAGTATTCCGGTTCCATATTCTCCAAATAGGCTTCCAGTTTCCCATCAGTTCGGGTTCTTTCAGGCAGATAGCATATGCCAGTTTCATGCATACAGGCTTGTCCGGCTACAGTCTCAGCGGGCGATAACATTCCGTTCAGGCAGAAGTCGAGAAAAGCCACATTGATGGGTTTCGGAACAGGAAGATGAAGAAGTGTGTTCAATAGCAGACGGCGTATGCCCCCATGGGGACATTGCATGGCTCGTTGCATCAGCTCTTCCCTTTTGCTTATCAATAAGGAAGGGGCGAGGATACTCAGTTTCTCACAAGCCCATGTAGCACGCCAAGCTATCTTTTCTTCTTCATGTTCGGTGAGGGCATAGAGGTCATCGAAGCGGGCAGGCGAATCCATCACCTGCTCTACTATGCTGTCTATGTATTTTCTTCCTAAAGTGCTTTCCAGTGCTTTCTTGAAATCTTCTTCCATTTGTCTTCCTATGAGGATTGTTTACCGTAGGGGCAGACACATGGGTCTGCCCCTACGGTGGATGAGAATATGATTTATTCCTTACCTTCTACATTCTTCAGGTCGCGGCTCAGCTTCATGGCGCAGAAGTTCGGTCCGCACATGGTGCAATATTCACCGTCCGTGTGGCGTCCTTCATTGAAGTATTCCAATGCACGGTCGGGGTCGAGACTCAAATGGAACTGGTCACGCCAACGGAATTCGTAACGTGCTTTGCTCAAAGCATTATCACGAATTTGTGCACCCGGATGACCTTTTGCCAAATCGGCGGCATGAGCGGCTATCTTGTAAGTAATTACGCCCACGCGAACATCCTCTTTGTTGGGCAGTCCGAGGTGTTCTTTCGGAGTGACATAACACAACATGGCAGTGCCCAGCCAACCGATTTGTGCAGCACCGATAGCCGAAGTGATATGGTCATATCCCGGAGCGATATCCGTTACCAACGGACCGAGGGTATAGAACGGTGCATTGTGGCAATGTGAAATCTGGCGTTCCATGTTTTCTTTAATCTTATGCAGGGGTACATGTCCCGGTCCTTCGATGAAAGCCTGCACATTCTTGTCCCATGCGCGAAGCACCAGTTCTCCCATAGTGTCCAGTTCGGCAAATTGAGCCTCATCATTGGCATCCTGAATACAGCCCGGACGAAGTCCGTCACCCAAAGATATGGCTACGTCATATTGTGCCAAAATATCACAGATATCATCAAAATGTTCATACAAGAAACTTTCTTTGTCGTGCATCAGGCACCACTTGCTCATAATGCTTCCCCCACGGCTCACAATGCCGCAAAGCCGTTTGTCTGCCAGGTGCACATTCTGCCGGCGGATACCGGCATGGATAGTGAAGTAATCCACTCCCTGTTCGCATTGTTCAATCAATGTATCTTTATAAATTTCCCAACTGAGGTCTTCCACCTTACCGTTTACTTTTTCCAAGGCCTGATAGATGGGTACAGTGCCCACGGGTACGGGGCAGTTGCGGATAATCCATTCGCGTGTCTCATGTATATTGGCTCCGGTAGAGAGGTCCATCAATGTGTCTCCTCCCCATTTGCAGCTCCATACCGCCTTTTCTACTTCTTCATCTATAGAAGAAGTGGTGGCCGAGTTTCCGATGTTGGTGTTGATTTTTACCAGAAAGTTGCGGCCGATAATCATCGGTTCGCTTTCGGGATGATTGATGTTGGCAGGGAGGACAGCACGTCCGGCAGCGATTTCATCGCGGACAAATTCGGGAGTGATGGAGGTTTCAATTCCCAGTTCCTTACAATTCATGTTCTCGCGGATGGCTACATATTCCATTTCCGGTGTAACGATTCCGGCTTTGGCGTATGCCATCTGTGTAATGGCTTTTCCTGCTTTGGCGCGATAGGGCAGGGCGATGTGCTCGAAGCGCAGGTGGTCCAGGCTTTTGTCGTCACGCCGCATTTTTCCGTATTCGGAAGTGATGGATGGGAGTTGTTCCACATCTCCACGTCCGGTAATCCAACTTTCGCGCATACGGGGAAGTCCTTTTTTCAAATCGATTTCGATGTCAGGGTCACTGAAAGGACCGCTGGTGTCGTAGATGTAGACGGGAGCATTGGGTGTTGCCACTTTCTCACCGTTCACGATGTTCACGGTAGGGGTGAGGTTTACCTTCTGCATACCTACCTTGATGTATGGAAACATAGTTCCGCGCATGTATGCTTTCTCGGCATGGGCGTATGCTTTTTTATCTTGTTCTTTGTCCATCATATTTAAATTTTAATCAAGAAATGAAGTTAAAGGTGATGAAGCAGAAGCAACCAAGTTCTGTCCGACAACGCCCAATCCTGCTTCGTAGGCACGGCGGCCGGCGATGACTGCTTCTTTGAAAGCTGTCGCCATCTCTACCGGATTTCCGGCAACGGCAATCGCAGTATTGACCAGACAGGCATCTACCCCCATTTCCATCGCTTCGGCGGCATGGCTCGGAGCGCCTATTCCGGCATCCACTACCACAGGGACAGAAGCCTGTTCGATGATAATGCGCAGAAAGTCACGGGTTTGCAAACCTTTGTTGGTGCCGATGGGCGCCGCAAGGGGCATCACCGTTGCAGCGCCGGCTTCTTCCAGACGTTTGCACAAAGTGGGGTCTGCCTGGCAATAAGGCAAAACGACAAAGCCCAGTTTCACCAGTTCCTCAGTAGCTTTCAATGTTTCTGTAGAATCCGGCAGCAGGTAACGCGGATCGGGGTGGATTTCCAGTTTCAGCCAGTTGGTTCCAAATGCCTCACGTGCCATTTGCGCGGCAAAAACGGCTTCTTCTGCCGTGCGCACTCCCGAAGTGTTGGGTAATAACCGGATATGCGGATGAATGATATGTTTCAGCATGTCATCTTCCTTGTCATCGAGTTCGATACGTTTCATGGCTACTGTCACCATTTCGCATCCTGATGCCAGGATAGCTTCTTCCATGGTGGCGTTTGAATGGAATTTGCCGGTTCCCAGAAATAAACGGGAATCAAATTCTTTTCCGGCAATGATGAGTTTCTTCATTGTGGGTATAGTTTATTTATTGTTTATCTTTTCTATATTTATGATTCGTCTTGTTTCTTCTATGGGGTTGTCTGCACGCAGGATCGTTCCACTAAGGGCGATCCCTGTGACACCGGTTGCCATGATAGAGGGAATATCTTCGAAAGTTATGCCTCCGATGGCAACGATGGGCAGATGTATACCTGCTTCTTTCATCTGCGAGACGATAGAGCGATATCCTTCCAGTCCCAATACCGGTGAGAGGTTCTTTTTGGTGGTAGTGAATCGGAACGGACCGCAACCAATGTAATCGGCTCCGGCTTCGTAGTGCATCTTTACATCTTCAAATGTATTGGCTGTGCCGCCTATGATGAAATCTTTTCCCAAAATTGCGCGTGCTTCTGCTACGGGCATATCTTTTTTACCCAGATGCACTCCGTCGGCATGTATCTTCTTGACCAGCTCTACGTGGTCGTCTATGATGAAGGTCGCACCGTAGTCTTTGCACAAGCGTTGCAGGCGTAAGGCTTCCCGCTCCACTTCGCTGACGAGAGCATCTTTCATGCGCAACTGAATCCAGCGGCAACCGCCTTCGAGTGCCATGCGCGCCGAATCATAATAGGAATAAGTATCGGTGAAATGTGTAATGAATTGAAGTTCCATCGGCCTCATCCTCCACAGGCAGCTTTTATCACTACCAAATTGTCATTGGGTTGCAATATGCGTTCGTTCCACTCTGTGCGGGGAATCATCTTGTTGTTTACGGCGATGGCTACACCTCTTTCGGGGAGTGCCAACTGTGAGGCGAGTTCGGCAATGGTGCATCCGTCCTTTGCTTCTGTTTCTTTGCTGTTTACTTTCAGTTTCATAAGTTAGGAATTTATGAATTTGTATGTAAATACAAAGAGTTGCTTTTAAAATCGGATAGATGTATGATAAGCAGTAACAATCCCTTCGACGGTACTAACCGCATCAGGTTCACAGGGTATAATCTCAGCCCATTCATCGTTATCCGTGAGGCACCCCTTTGTTTTACGGTCACAAAGATATAGGAAAAGAAATGAATAATACTATAAATCAGGCATTATTTTTTTGTTCGGCCGGGCAGACCGGCAATGTAAACACAAAACGTGCTCCCTTCTGATAGTTGCCGTCTATCCATATCTTGCCTCCCAGCTTCGTGATAATCAGCCGGGTGATGGAGAGCCCCAATCCTGTGCCTTGCACATATTCATTGAGTTTCACGAAACGCTTGAACACGTTTTCGTGTTCTTCGGGGGGAATGCCGCATCCCGTGTCGGTAATTGAGAAGACGACCGTTTCGTCGTCCTGGTCGGGCCGGATGGATAATTCTATATAGCCTTTCTTGGTAAACTTGATGGCATTGTTTATCAGATTGATGATAGCCTGTTGCAAGCGATAAGTATCCGTCGTGATGCTGATGTCTTTTTGCGGGACATCTACACGGAGTTCTATCCCTTGAGGAACTTGGGTACTGAAACTGTCCACAATGGTTTGGCAATAGGGCAGGAGCTGACAAGGTTCAAAGTGGAAATTCAGGCTGTCGCTTTCGATGCTCGATATGTCCAATACGTCATTAATCAGCTTTAGCAGCAAATCCGAGTTATGATAAATGATATCTACATATTCTTTTAGTTCCAGATTGCTTTCTACCTGTGACGCCAGTAGATTGGAGAAGCCGACAATGGCATTGAGAGGAGTGCGGATTTCGTGGCTCATGTTGGATACGAACTAGCTCTTGATTCGGTTGGCTTCTTCTGCCTTGTTCTTGGCAATTAGTAAGTTGTGTTCGGACAGTTCCAATACTTTCTTCTCTTCCCGCAGTTGCGCCTCCGATTTTTCAAGGTTCCTTTTCAAGAGGTTCAGTCTGACGGAATAAGAAATGGCAACGATGAATCCTGCCACCAACACGACAAGAAGCACGCCTGCCAATATGATATATCCTTTATATTGCTCAATGAAGGTTGCCAACGTATTGGATTCGTTGATGTATAAGGCATCAGAGGGGAGTTGCTTGTTTTCCAGCCTGAATGCCTTTATCATGTTCATGTCTATTTTGAATTCATTGGGATAACAAAAAAAGTCGGGTTTGGCGTCTATCTTCTTGTCCAGTAGGTCGTAGGCTTTCTGAGCCAGATGGATTTTTGAGTTGACGGCATCGTATCGGGGAATGTTGCCTCCGATGGCCCAATAGCCGATGCCGCTTCCCGTCAGACTGAATACGGGGAGGTTGTTCGCCAATTTGAATACATATTCGGCATTACTTATGTGAGTGACCTTTTTACTGTCATATCGCCAGACGCAGAGCATGGCCGCCGTTCGTTCCGGCAGGGTCTTCATGGCTTGTCTGGCTTGCGCCATATCCATTGTTCGTCCGTCTATATGGATGATTTGCAAGTCGGGAAAGTGTTCGGCTATTTCATTCTATACATATTTCATTTGGCTGAGGCCGGCATAGGAATTGTCGCTGATGATGGCGATGTTCTCCGTTTGAGGGAATAAGTTGCGGATGAACTCAATATCTTCTTTTACGCCGTATTCATAATAATAGCATAGCTTGACATTGAATCCTTTCATGAATTGCAACATGTCCACTTGGCTTTTGGCGTCTGTGTTTTCTTGGTATACGGTAGTAATCCGGGGAGTGTTCAGGGTAGCGCCGTATCGTTGCGTCATCAGGCAGTAGACGGGCAATTCCTTGTATTTCTCGTCTGTCTGCGAAAAGTAACTTATCCATGCTTCCGAACCTAGAAGGATGATAAGCTTTGCATGGGGATGTTTCTCCAGAATGAGGTCCATATTGTCTATCCATTCTGCTTGGTTTTCCAATGTCGTGCAGTTCATGGATTCCACTACGGGAGAATATTTTCCTCCTAGCTTTATATACTCGTCTACAAATTGGCTGATACTGGAATAAGTGTATTTTGTATCTGAATTATAAGAGCTGATGAAAAGTATTTCGTCTTTTGTAAAATGCTGGGGAGATACGGATGCAGTAGCGCTTCCGGCCAGCAAACAGATTATTATGATAATATAGGCACGGATTAGTCGTTTCATCTTTTAGTTGTTTCTCATTGTTTAGTGAGACAAAGATAGAAAGAAATTGCGAAATTCAGGCAGATTTGGGAGGAATAAAACAAATAAAAAAGAGGACCGTCATCCCGACGCTCCTCTTCGCAAACTTAAAACAACCAACAAAAGAAATAGATAATCTTCATGCAGTGATTATCTAATAAAAAGCAATTCACGATATTTAGGTAATGTCCACATCTGGTTGTCTACGATCAGCTCCAGCTTGTCAATATGATAACGTATCTCTTCCAGCATCGGGGCGATGGTATCGTGATAGGCAATGGCCTTTTCGCGCTCGCTCTCTATTTTGTTCGCCACTTTTCGCGCCTCCACCATGGCATTTACATGCTCGGTGATGAAAATGGTTCGCCGGGCAATCTCTTCGATGAGTTTCATGTTCTCGGCCGACAGTTGGGATGCTTTTTCCGCCGGGAAGAGCTCTTTCATTTTATACACATTGTCTATCAGCTTGCTTTGGTATTCGGTGGCTACGGGGATGATGTGGTTCATCGCCAGGTCGCCCAGCACGCGCGCCTCAATCTGGATTTTCTTTGTGTAAGTTTCCCATTTCACTTCATTGCGCGCCTCCAGCTCCTTGCGGGTCATCACGCCGGTGGATTCGAACATGGCGATGCTCGCGGGCTTCAAGTAGTTGTCGAAAATGAGCGGGCAGCTCGTTTCGCAGTCCAGACCCCGGTGGGCGGCCTCCGCCTTCCATTCGTCCGAGTAGCCGTTGCCGTCAAAACGGACAGGCTTGCACTCCTTGATGTAGCGGCGGATAATTTCGATGATGGCGGAGATTTTCGGTTCACCCTTTTCGATGAGCGCGTCCACGTCCTGCTTGAACCGGGCAAGTTGTTCGGCAACGGCCGCGTTGAGCGCAATCATGGCACTGGCACAGTTTGCCTCCGAGCCTACGGCGCGGAATTCGAAGCGATTGCCGGTGAAGGCGAACGGCGAGGTGCGGTTGCGGTCGGTATTGTCAATCAGCAGTTCGGGAATTTGCGGGATGTCCAGCTTCATTCCCTGTTTGCCTGCCAGTGAGACAAGGTCATCGTTGCCGCTTTCTTCTATATGGTCCAGCACTTGCGTGAGCTGTTTGCCCAGGAAAGAAGAAATGATGGCGGGCGGCGCTTCGTTGGCTCCCAGGCGATGGGCGTTGGTGGCACTCATGATAGAGGCTTTCAGCAAACCGTTGTGGTGGTATACCGCCATCAGGGTGTTGACAATGAAGGTGATGAAGCGCAGATTGTCTTCGGCGGTCTTGCCCGGAGCCATCAGCAGAACGCCGGTGTCTGTACCCAGTGACCAGTTGTTATGCTTCCCCGAGCCGTTGACGCCTTTGAAGGGTTTTTCGTGCAGCAACAGGCGGAAGCCGTGGCTCCGCGCCACCTTGCGCATGAGCGACATGATGAGCATGTTATGGTCTACCGCCAAGTTGCATTCTTCGAAAATAGGAGCCAGCTCAAATTGGTTGGGAGCCACTTCGTTATGGCGGGTCTTGACGGGTATGCCCAGTTCCAGCGCCTGTATTTCAAGGTCTTTCATAAAGGCAGCCACACGGGTGGGGATGGCTCCGAAGTAATGGTCTTCCAATTGCTGGTTCTTGCTGGCTTCGTGTCCCATCAGGGTGCGCCCGGTCAGCAGCAGGTCGGGACGGGCGGCATACAGTCCTTCGTCTACCAAGAAGTATTCCTGTTCCCAGCCCAAGTAGGCCACCACTTTCTTCACTTCCGGGTTGAAGTAACGGCACACGTCCACGGCGGCTTTGCCCACAGCACTCAAGGCTTTCAGCAGTGGCGTTTTATAGTCCAGCGACTCGCCGGTGTAAGCAATGAAGACGGTAGGGATGCACAGGGTGTCGTCCACCACGAAGACAGGCGATGAGGGATCCCATGCGCTGTAGCCGCGTGCCTCGAAAGTGTTTCGGATGCCGCCGTTGGGGAAGCTGGAAGCATCGGGCTCCTGCTGTACGAGGAGTTTGCCCGAAAATTCCTCCATCATTCCACCCTTGCCGTCGTGTTCCACAAAGGCGTCGTGCTTTTCGGCTGTGCCTTCAGTCAGGGGTTGGAACCAGTGGGTGTAGTGGGTTACCCCTAGCTCAGTTGCCCAGCGTTTCATGCCTGCCGCCACTTCGTCGGCTATGGCACGCTCCAGGGGGGCGCCGTTGTCCATGGCGTCCGTCAGTTTGGCATAGACGGCGCCGGGCAGATACTTGAACATTTTCTCGCGGTTGAAAACGTATTTGGCGAAATATTCACTGGGCCTTTCGGCTGGTGTCTCCACCGTTGCTGCTTTCTTCTTGAAAGCCGTTTCGACTACTCTGAATCTTAATTTTGACATAATACCTAAATTTGTTTAGTTGTTGATTAGTAGAGTGAATGGAAAAAACTTTTGTATCAAGTAAATTCAATGCAAGCACAAAGTGCTTCAAGGTGTTGCCATGTATTGCTCAGAGCAACCATTTTCTAATCCGTTTCATGGCTTCTTCGCAATCCGCCCGCTCTCCGAAAGCGGTCAAGCGGA
>OJOM01000868.1_pt1 | contig 12973 bp, 10 predicted proteins | sample 1598231 | NCBI WGS metagenome assembly OJOM01 (sample SAMN03922465, study PRJEB24848) | human gut metagenome | isolation source: stool sample | host: Homo sapiens | place: Germany | collected 2010-11 | reverse complement strand
CGTGGTACGCAGCGCGGCGGTTTTTGTTTCCCGGTTGCAATTCCGCTGCAAAAGTTCTACAATAGAGACACATTATAGAATATGGAGGGAAAACCTATGGCTTGCACTACCATTCTGGTCGGCAAGGCAGCATCGTACGATGGCTCTACCATGATCGCCCGCAACGATGACTCCGGCTCCGGCCATTTCACCGCTAAAAAATTTACCGTGATCCACCCGGAGGAGCTGCCCAAGACCTACCGCAGCGTCCTCTCCCATGTGGAGATCCCCCTGCCGGAAGGCGCACTGCGGTTTACCGCCATGCCCAACGCCATGACCGCCACCGAGACCATCACCTCCAACCCCCGCGTGCTGGGGGCAGACCCGCTGGTGGAGTATCAGCCCGCCAAGGGCGAAAAGCCCGAGGTGCCCGGCGGTATTGGCGAGGAGGATATCGTCTATCTGGTGCTGCCCTATATCCACTCTGCCCGTGAGGGCGTGCTGCGTCTGGGCAGTCTGCTGGAGCAGTACGGTACTTACGAGATGAACGGCATCGCTTTTCAGGATGTAAACGAGATCTGGTGGCTGGAGACCATCGGCGGTCACCACTGGATCGCCCGCCGCGTGCCGGACGATGTGTATGTGGTCATGCCCAACCAGCTGGGTATCGACTCCTTTGATTTGGAAGATGCCTTCGGTGCACAGGAAAACTACCTCTGCTCTGCCGACCTGCGGGAGTTCATCGCCAAGAATCACCTCGACCTCTCTTTGGACGGCGCACTGAACCCCCGGGACGCCTTTGGCAGCCACGATGACGCCGACCACGTTTACAACACCCCCCGCGCATGGTATATGCTGCGCTACCTCAACCCCCGCACATGGGTGTGGGAGGGTGCCGACGCCGACTACACCCCCATGTCCGACGACCTGCCGTGGTGCATGGTGCCGGAGCGCAAGGTGACCCCGGAGGACATCAAGTATATGCTGTCCAGCCACTATCAGGGTACCCCCTACGACCCCTACCTGAGCTACGGTGACAAGTCCGCAAAGGGGGCATACCGCTCCATCGGCATCAATCGCAACGACTTTATGGCACTGTTGCAGATGCGCCCCGACCAGCCGGAGGAATCCCGCGCTGTGGAGTGGGTGGCCTATGCCTCCAACGCCTTCAACACCATGGTGCCCTTCTACGCCAACGTGGAGCGCACTCCGGAGTATCTGGCCAACACCACCGGCACTGTGTCCACCGATAACTTCTACTGGACCAGCCGTCTGATTGCCGCCATGGCAGACGCCTCCTATAATAAATCCCTCTTCCACCTCGAGCGCTACGAGGAGGCCGTGCTCTCCGCTGCCCGCGCACTGGTGAACCAGTACGACGCAAAGCTTGCCGCCGAGCCGGACGCTGCAAGCCGCGCCGCCCTGCGGGAGGAAGCCAACACCGCCATTGCCGCTATGCTGCAGGAGAAGGCCGCCGACACGCTGGACAAGGTGCTGTTTGAGCTGAGCAGCCAGATGAAGAACGCCTACTCCCGCTCGGATGCCTGAGGTAAACCAGCCGGAGCACAAAAACCGGTCGCGACCGGTCACATAAACGCAGAAAAGACCACCGCATACACAAGTGCGGTGGTCTTTTTGCGTGCAAAAAGCTCTTGTATCCAAGGCGTTGGAAATTCTGCACAAAAATGATGAAAATTCTTTGTGATCGAAAATGACCGAATCTGATTGATTTTGACAAGATTTTTGCTATAATAAAGATGCAAACAACCAAAACACGCCAAGACCGTGCGGAAATGGTCAGGCGTGGGAAGGAAAGAAGGGAAAAGACACCATGCTGGCGGAGGAACGTTTTGCGCTGATCCTAGAGCAGCTGAACGAGCAGCGCACCGTGACGGTGCAGCAGCTGTGCGAGGCGCTGCACACCAGCGAATCCACGATCCGGCGTGACCTGACCGAGTTGGACCGGCAGGGCAGGCTGACCAAGGTACACGGAGGGGCCACCCTGCCGGACAGCCGCTTTCTGGCAGACGAGCCTACCATGGAGGCTAAGGAGACGCTGGCGGTAGCCGAAAAGCGCAGCATTGCCGCAGCCGCCGCAGCGCTCATTGCTGCCGAGGATTTTGTATTCATTGATGCAGGCACCACCACGCTGGAGCTGGTGCGGGCGTTGACGGGTGTGGCGCTCAAAGCCACCTATGTGACCAATGGCGTGGCGCACGCCCGGCTGCTGGCGCAGAAGGGTTGTCGGGTGTATCTTCCCGGCGGGCTGCTGCGCCCCCAGACCGAAGCCATCGTGGGCGCTCCGGCGGTCAGCAGCATCCAGCAGTATAACTTCACCAAAGCGTTCATGGGTGCCAACGGCGTGGCGCTGGAAGCGGGCTTTACCACCCCGGACCCCGAGGAAGCAGCGGTAAAGGCCGCTGCCGTTCGCCGCGCCCGGGAAAGCTGGTTCCTTGTGGACGACGCCAAATTTGCTAAAATTTACCCGGCGGTCATCACGGATCTGCACGGCGGTGCCATCCTGACCAACCGCTGCCCGAACCCGAAGTATAAACAGTATACCTTTGTAAAGGAGGCAGAAGCATGATTTACACCGTTACTTTTAACCCGGCTATTGATTACGTTGTGCGTCTGGACGCACCGCTGGAGGTGGGCGCAGTGAACCGCGCCCAAGGCGAGGACTGCGTGCTGGGCGGCAAGGGCATCAACGTGTCCGGCGTGTTGGCGCAGCTGGGCTGCGAGAGCGTGGCGCTGGGCTTTGTGGCCGGTGAGACCGGCGCATGGCTGGAGCGCGGTCTGGCGGCACAGGGGCTCAAGACCGACTTTGTGCATCTGGAAAACGGCATGACCCGCATCAACGTCAAGATCAAGGCCGGGCAGGAGACTGAGCTGAACGGCGCAGGCCCTGCCATCCCGGAAAGCGCTTTGCAGCAGCTGGAAGCCCAGCTGGACAAGCTGGCCGAGGGGGATATCCTCATTCTGGCAGGCAGCATCCCGGCAAGCCTGCCGCAGAGCACGGCGTGCATACGGTGGTGGACGCCACCCGCGACCTGCTGGTGAATGTGCTGCCCTACCACCCCTTCCTCATCAAGCCCAACAACCATGAGCTGGGCGAGATCGTAGGCAAGGTGCTGACCAGTGACGCCGAGATCGTGGCCGCTGCCCGTACTTTGCAGGAAAAGGGTGCACGCAATGTGCTGGTGAGCATGGCCGGGGACGGTGCGCTGCTGCTGGACGAGCAGGGACAGGTGCACCGCATCGGTTGCCCCAAGGGCAAGGTGGTCAACAGCGTGGGCGCAGGCGACAGCATGGTGGCCGGTTTTGTGGCCGGGTATCTGCAAAGCCGCAGCTACGCGCAGGCACTGCGACTGGGCACGGCCTGCGGCAGCGCCACGGCCTTCAGCCTTGGGCTTGCCACAAAGGAAAAGATCGACGAGCTGCTGGCGCAGCTTTGATAGGATAAAAGGAACAAAGGAGGAACGTTTATGCGCATTACCGAGTTATTTACCGCACAGTCCATTGCGCTGGACGAAGCGCTGCAGACGCAGGAGCAGATCCTGAGCCGTCTGGTGGAATTGCAGGCTACCCACGGCAACATCACCGACAAAGAGGCTTACAAAAAGGCACTCTACGCCCGCGAGGCCGAGGGCTCTACCTATGTGGATAACGGCATCACTGTGCCCCACGCCAAGACCAATGTGGTCACCCGTCCCAGTCTGGCCGCCCTGCGGCTGAGCACCCCGGTACAGTACAACGCTGAGGATGACGGCACCACCGATCTGCTGTTTGCCATTGCCGCCCCGGAAAACGGCAGCCTGCATGTGGATATGCTGGCGCGTATGATGCAGATGCTGATGAACGAGGACTTTGTGGAAAAGCTTAAAGCCGCCAAGACCCCCAAGGAGTTCTTGGAGTGCATCGACGCACAGGAGGAAGCACAGTTCGGTGCAGAGAGTTTTACCCAGCAGGCTATCCCGCAGGACGGCTACCGCATTTTGGCTGTGACCGCCTGCGTCAACGGCATTGCCCACACCTACATGGCCGCCGAGGCACTGACCAAGGCCGGTGACAAGCTGGGGCTGCCCACCAAGGTGGAGACCAACGGCTCGGACGGTGCAAAGAACATCCTGACCCGCGCCGAGATCGCCGCCTGCGATGGCATCATCGTAGCAGCGGAGAAAAAGGTGGAAACCGCCCGTTTCGACGGCAAACCGGTGCTGTTCACCCGCGTGGACGACGGCATCCATAAGCCGGAGGAGCTCATCAAGAAGATTGCCCACGGCGAGGTGCCTGTGTTCCACGCCGAGGGCGGCGCAGCAGCCGAGGACGACACCGCCGGTAAGGACAGCTTCGGCCGCAGCCTGTACAAGAACCTGATGAACGGCGTTTCCCACATGCTGCCCTTCGTGGTAGGCGGCGGCATCATGATCGCGCTGGCCTTCCTGCTGGATGATTACAGCATCAACCCCGCAAACTTCGGCATGAACACCCCCGTTGCCGCCTTCTTCAAGACGGTGGGCAACGCAGCCTTCGGCTATATGCTGCCCATTCTGGCAGGCTTCATTGCCATGTCCATCGCCGACCGCCCGGGCCTTGCCGTAGGCTTTGCCGGCGGCGTGCTGGCTATGAACGGCACCAACTTCACCGACCTTGCCGCAGGCAGCACCACCGGCATCTCCGGCGGCTTCCTTGCAGCGCTGCTGGCCGGTTTTGCAGCGGGCTACATCGTGCAGTTCCTTAAAAAGATCACCGAAAAGCTGCCCGCCAGCCTGAACGGTATCCGCCCCATGCTCATCTACCCGCTGGGCGGCATTCTCATCGTAGGTGCGATGATGTGCGCCGTGAACCCGGTCATGGGCATGATCAACACCGCCATGACCGACTGGCTGAACGCACTGGGCGGTAGCTCCAAGGTGCTGCTGGGTGCTATCGTGGCCGGTATGATGAGCGTGGATATGGGCGGCCCGGTCAACAAGGCAGCCTACGTCTTTGGCACCGCAGCTCTTGCCTCCGGCAACTACGAGGTGATGGCCGCCGTCATGGTGGGCGGCATGGTTCCTCCCATCGCTATTGCCCTGTCCACCACCTTCTGCCCCCGCAAGTGGACGTTGGACGAGCGCCGCAACGGCATTGTGAACTACGTCATGGGTCTGTGCTTCGTGTCTGAGGGCGCTATCCCCTATGCAGCAGCCGACCCGCTGCGCGTCCTGCCCAGCTGCGTCATTGGCTCTGCAGTCGCCGGTGCGCTGTCCATGACCTTCGGCTGCGCACTGCGCGCACCCCACGGCGGCATCTTCGTGTTCCCGGTGGTGGATCACGCCGTGCTGTACTGTGTGGCGCTGGCTGTGGGCAGTGTGCTGGGTGCAGTGATCCTGAGCCTTGTCAAAAAGACTCAGCCCGTCGAGGCAAAGTAACAAGCCATTTTCTTTCTCCATACGGATAGTTCTTCATAAACGCAAAGGGGACTGCCGCACACCGCGGCAGTCCCCTTTGCGTTGTGCGCAGGCACCATTTTCACAAAAAACAGGACAATATACCGCCCAAAACGACCTATCCTGCCGGAATTGCGTTCAGCGCTTTGTTTTGCATTGCACCCCACCCCGGGCTGTGGTATACTTATATTCGTGATTTTAAAGCCCGGGTATGGTGTGCCGGGCCACCAGAGAGGAAACGAACGATGAAAATAGGATTTGACAACGACAAATATCTTGCGATGCAGTCCGAGCATATCCGCGAGCGCATCAAGAAGTTTGACAATAAGCTGTATCTGGAATTCGGCGGCAAGCTGTTCGCCCGGCTTTCAGCCGGCCTCCAAGCTGCAGATGCTTTTGCAGCTCAAGGAGCAGGCCGAGATCGTCATCGTCATCAGCGCCGAGGACATCATCAGCAGCAAGGTGCGCGGCGACTACGGCATCACCTACGATCTGGACGTGCTGCGTCTCATCGACGCTTTTCAGGAGATGGGGCTGTATGTGGGCAGTGTGTGCGTGACCAAGTACACCGCCGCCGCCGAGGTGGAAGCCTTTGAAAAGCGGCTGAACAGTCTGGGCATCCGCACCTTCCGCCACTACAAGATCCCCGGCTACCCCAACGATGTGGCCCGCATTGTCAGCGACGAGGGCTACGGCCGCAACGAGTACATTGAGACCGAGCGCCCGCTGGTGGTCATCACCGCGCCCGGCCCCGGCAGCGGAAAGATGGCCGTCTGCCTGTCCCAGCTGTATCATGAATATAAGCGGGGCGTCAAGGCCGGTTACGCCAAGTTCGAGACCTTCCCCATCTGGAACATTCCCCTGAAGCACCCGGTCAATTTGGCCTACGAGGCTGCTACCGCCGACCTGAACGATGTGAACATGATCGACCCCTTCCATCTGGAAGCCTACGGCGTGACCACCGTGAACTACAACCGCGACATCGAGATCTTCCCGGTGGTGAACGCGATGTTCGAGTTGATCGCAGGCCAGAGCCCCTATAAGTCTCCCACGGATATGGGCGTGAACATGGCCGGCAACTGCATCGTGGACGACGCAGTCTGCTGCGAGGCCTCCCGCAAGGAGATCGTGCGCCGGTACTACAAGTGCCTGTGCGAGCAGAAGATCACCGGCACCGCCAAGGAGAGCGAGCGCTACAAGCTGGAGCTGCTGATGAATCAGGCCGGGCTGACCATGGGGGCCCGGGAAGTGGAAAAGCAGGCACACGCCCGCAGCGAGGCCACCGGCGGCGCACCGGCTGCTGCCATTGAACTGAGCGACGGCACTGTCATCACCGGCAAGACCGGCCCGCTGCTGGGTGCTACCGCAAGCGCCCTGATCAATGCGCTCAAGTATCTGGCGGGCATCCCGCAGGAGACGGATCTGGTCAGCGCCGCTGCCATCGAGCCTATCCAGACCCTCAAGACCAACTATCTGGGTGGCAAGAATCCCCGTCTGCATACCGACGAGATCCTGATCGCCCTGTCCAGTTCTGCCGCTTCCAGCGAGCTTGCCGCAGCAGCTATGCACCAGCTGCCCAACCTCAAGGGCTGCGATGTGCACTCCACCGTGCTGCTTTCCAGCGTGGACAGCAGCACCCTGAACCGTCTGGGCATGTACCTGACCTGCGACCCCGTCTACGAGGAAGAGGATCGCAAGTACCATAAGCTGTAAAAATAAAAAGAAACTGGTAAACACCCCGGTCAGCGCCTTCAGGCGCTGACCGGGGTGTTATTGCTTGCCAGTTGTACGCAGTTGTGGTACACTTGTTTTGCTTAATTTTTATAGCAGATAGGAAAAGAGGAACAACAACATGGAACAACAACACAAGCGCAGCGCATTCTCCGGTAAGATCGGGTTCGTGCTGTCAGCCGCAGGCGCTTCGGTGGGTCTGGGCAACATCTGGCGCTTCCCGTATCTGGCAGCCAAATACGGCGGCGGCATTTTTCTGCTGGTATACATTCTGCTGGCAGTCACCTTTGGCTATACCATGATCGTGGCCGAGACCGCGCTGGGCCGTATGACCCACAAAAGCCCGGTCAGCGCCTACGCCCACTTCGGTAAGGGCAAGGGAATCCGGTTTGGCGGTTGGATCAACGCCATCATCCCCATTTTGATCGTGCCGTATTATTCGGTCATCGGCGGCTGGGTCATCCACTATCTGGCCGAGTATCTGTGCGGCCGCGGCAGTAATCTGGCGGCAGACGGCTACTTCTCCGCTCCAAGGTGATGATGCCGGTGCTGGTGGTGCTGTCGCTGGTCATTGCGGGCTACTCTGTCACCCGTCCCGGTGCACTGGCGGGTGTGAAGTATTTTCTGGTGCCCAACCCCAAAAACTTCTCCTGGATGACCGTGGTCACCGCCATGGGGCAGATGTTCTATTCTCTGTCCATTGCCATGGGCATTCTGGTCACCTTCGGCTCCTATATGAAGAAGGACGTCTCTATCGAGGAGTCCACCGAGAACGTGGAGGTGTTTGATACCGCCATTGCCATCATGGCGGGTCTGATGATCATCCCGGCGGTGTTCGCCTTCTCCGGCGGCGACCCGGACACCCTGCAGGCCGGTCCTGCGCTGATGTTCATCACCATCCCCAAGGTGTTTGCCAGCATGGGTCTGGGCACCGCAGTGGGTGTGCTGTTCTTTGTGCTGGTGCTGTTTGCAGCCATTACCAGCTCCATCGCCCTGACCGAGAGCGCTGTCTCCACCTTTGAGGACGAGCTGGGCTGGGACCGCACCCGCTCCACCGTGCTCATCGGCGCCATCATGGTGGCGCTGGGCAGCCTGTCGGCACTGGGCTACGGCCCGCTGGCCGGGGTGACCGTGTTCGGAATGCAGTTCTTGGACTTCTTCGACTTTTTGACCAACTCGGTCATGATGCCTATTGCAGCCATTGCCACCTGCCTGCTGGTGTCCCGCGTCATCGGCGTGGAGCAGATCGCGCAGGAGGTGGAGCAGGACGGTCAGCGCTTCCGCCGCAAGCCGGTGTTCAATTTTATGATCCGCTGGCTGTGCCCCATTTTTGCAGCCATTATTCTGGCAAGTTCGGTGGCAAACGCCTTTGGCTGGATCGCCATGTAAACCCAAAACAGTATTTCCGGCAGCAGAACGCAAGTTTTTGACAGTAAAAGCAGGACAAGGGGGCCCTTATGAAAATGGAAACCTTGAAGCAGCAGATCCTGACAGCAAAGGGGGACGTGCGCGCAGAGCTTGTGCTGAAAAATGCCCGGGTCATCAACGTGTTCACAAACGAGATCGAGCAGGCCGATGTAGCCATCCGTCAAGGGGTCATCCTTGGCGTGGGACACTATACCGGCGAGACCGAGCTGGACTTGCAGGGCAAGTATGTCTGCCCGGGGCTTGTGGATGGGCACATCCACATTGAAAGCTCCATGCTCTGCGGCCCTGCTTTTGAACAGGCGGTGCTGCCCCACGGCACCACGGCGGTGGTCACCGACCCGCACGAGATCTCCAATGTGGCCGGTACGGCGGGGCTGGACTTTATGCTGGAGACCACAAAAGATCTGGCGCTTTCGGTCTACTTTATGCTGCCCTCCTGCGTGCCTGCCACCGGGCTGGACGAGTCCGGCGCGGTGCTGGAAGCGGAGCAGCTGCGCCCCTACTATCAGCAGCCCCGGGTACTGGGGCTGGCTGAGCTGATGAACGCCTACGGCACAGTGCGCGCGGACGAAAAGATCCTGCAGAAGATCTGCGACTGCACCGCTGCGGGTAAACGCATCGACGGGCACGCACCCTTCCTCAGCGGAGAGGAACTGAACGCTTATATCGCCGCCGGGGTGCAGTCCGACCATGAGTGCTCGGACATCCATGAAGCCATGGAAAAGCTGCGGCGCGGGCAGTACATCATGGTGCGGGAGGGTACCGCAGCCCAGAACATGGAAAGCCTGCTGCCTCTGTTCCGGGAGCCTTATTGTAACCGCTGTATGCTGGTGACTGACGACAAGCACCCCGGAGACCTGTTGCAGGGTGGGCATATCGACTACATCATCCGCAAGGCCATTGCTGCCGGGGTAGACCCGGTGGTGGCGGTGCGGATGGGCACCCTTGTCCCGTGCCAGTACTTCGGTCTTGCACACAGCGGCGCGGTAGCTCCCGGTTACACCGCTGACCTGATCGTACTGTCGGATCTGGAACAGTTCACGGTGGAGCAGGTGTACAAAAAGGGCAAACTGGTGGCGCAGCAGGGCAGAATGCTGCACCCCGCCGCCCTTACCGTGGACAAGGCACGCTTTGCGAGGGTGTTCGATTCCTTCAACATGGATGAGATCACCCCGGAGCAATTGCAGCTGAAGCAGACCGGCACCCGGCAGCGGGTGATCTGCCTGACCCCGCACGCCCTGCTGACCACGGAAAAAATTGTTCCGTTCTGCCAGCATCCGGGCACAGCGCCCGGCGTGGATGTGGCGCAGAAAATCGTCAAACTGGCGGTGTTCGAGCGGCATCACCGCTCCGGCCATGTGGGCTTGGGCTTTTTGGGTAACTACGGGCTGCAATGCGGCGCGGTGGCTTCCAGCATCGCCCACGACTCCCACAACCTCATCGTGGCGGGCACCAACGATGCCGACATGGTGCTGGCGGGCAACACGGTGCGCAAAAATAAGGGCGGCCTTGCCTTTGCACTGAACGGACAGGTGGTAGGGGAGCTGCCACTGCCGGTGGCAGGGCTTATGAGCACCGAGAGCGCCGAGACTGTGGAGGAAAAGCTGCAAGCGCTCAAGGCGGCGCTGAAAGCCCACGGCATCTCGGAGGACATCGACGCCTTTATGACCCTTGCTTTCGTCAGCCTGCCGGTCATCCCGAAGCTGCGGCTGAACACCTACGGCATCGTGGATGTGGATGCCCAGCGGATCGTCCCGGCGGTGTTCTGAGAACGCTGCCTGAGAGGAACGGCCTTTAAACCTGACGTTTTGATCGCAATGCCGGACAGTCTGCGGGCTGTCCGGCGTTGTGTTTTTACGGCAAGATAGCTCTTGACTTTTTGACACAGAACCGGTATGTTGATACTGTCCGTCTGACACACAGCATTGCATTTATAATATAAGGAAACTTTATGGAAAAACGCAGTACACCCTCTTTGCAGATCACTGACCGCTTTGGCGCACAGGCGGCCTATGCCAGCCTGCGTCTGCCGGACGGCACCGAAGCCACCGTACCGGCAGAGCACGCCGCCGCTATCTATGTCAACGAGCAGCCCGCCTTCCGGGTGGTATGCACCCCGGCGCTGCTGCCGCAGCTGGCCTTGGGACGGCTGCTCACCGAAGGATGGATCGCGTCTGCGGACGAGGTGGAGCAGATCGCCGTCTGTGCCGAGGGCGCAAAGGTGCAGGTGTATCTGCGCCACCCGCTGTCCACTCGCCGCGCCGCCACGCAGGAGGTTGCCAGCTGCTGCACCGATAATATCGCGCTGGGCAGTCCGGTGGAGCTGCTGCCCCTGCGCCCCGTGCCCGGGCTGGATTTGCAGCCGGAATGGGTGGAGCGCCTGACCGCCGCCATGCACGCCGGGCTGCCGCTGTACCGCGCCACCCGGGCGGTGCACAGCTGCTTTGTGCTGCACAAAGGGAAAATTGTTTTTGCCTGCGAGGATCTGGGGCGGCACAATGCGCTGGATAAGGCGGTGGGCTGCGCGGTGCTGGCAGGGCTGCCGCTGGAAGAATGCGTGCTGTACACCAGCGGCCGGGTGCCGCTGGATATGGTGCGCAAGGCCATCCGCGCCGGGGTGCCGGTGCTGGTAAGCAAAAGCATGCCCACCGTGCAATCCGCAGAACTTGCTGCGGAATACGGCCTGCAGCTGGTGTGCGGACGCAAATTCCCTAAAGTTTAAGCAAATATTACAAAAACAATAGTTACAAAACGGAAAAGCCTGTCTGTTTCTGTTGACATACTCCGCGCACGCATGTTAATATATTATCGAAGAGACCGCTCCGCTGTTGCAGCAGCCAGAGCGGCCTCAATTGTTGTCCGGGAATACCCGGCGAAATAAAAAACAGGCAGGTGATAACATGAAGCAGGCAACCAACCCGTTTGCGCCCGTACCGCTGTGGCGCAAGCGGCTGCCGGGCTATGCAGCCATGGGCGTTGCGACCATCGCCTTGGCGGTCGGTCTGACCACCTTGCAAAGCGCACGCACCACGGTTGCCGGTACCCTGCTGCCGGTGTCGGAGGCGGATGCAGCCGCCTACGGCATCAGCGCAGTGTACCAGCTCGACGATGGCAGCTACCGCGTGGAGGGCTCTCAGAAGGGCTTCCAGAGCGATGTGCAGGCTGCCGTGACCATTGACGCCGAGGGCAATGTTTCCGCAGTAGAGATCCTCTCTCAGGACGAAACGGAAAGCCTTGGCGGCCAGTGCGTCAACCCGGAGTTCACGTCCCAGTATCAAGGCGCAGCTCCCTTCACGCTGGCAGGCAAAAGCTACACCGTAACGGACCCCGTTACCGGTGCCGCCTATGCCGCTGCCGGTGCGGCGGAGGAGCAGCCCGCTGCTGCCGGGGATTTTGACCCCGCACAGTGGCGCACCTTCGATACCTCTCCCGAGGCCGAGGCTACCCGCAAGATGTATGCTGCGGGGCTTACCTTCTCGGCGTTGAAGGGCGAGGCACTGGGCGATGAGCTGGCTCCGCCGCTGGATTCCAGCGCAGAGGCCGTGGCACGGCGCAAGCTGTACGCAGCCATGCTCAGCAAGAGCGCACTGGACGGCGAGCCGATGGCGATCCCCTTTGCGGATCTCTCGGCAGAGGAGCAGTCCAAGGCGCGTCTGGAGCAGGCCAGCCTGACCACCGCCGGCAATGCGTCCGGTGCCGTCAGCGCAGACCTGACCGAGGTGGACGCCCTTTCCGGCGCAACCATCACCTCTTCGGCTGTGACGACCATCGTCAACAACTCGTATTTCTATGTGACCGGGGTACTCTGCGCAGAGTGACCTCAACGGAGGAATGGAACCTATGGCAAAAACTGATTTCCTGACGGCTGACATGACCCGCCGTCAATTCATGAAGATCTCGGGCAAGAGCCTTGCAGGGCTCACCCTGTCCGCTTCCATGCTGTCCCTGTTCGGCTGCTCTCAGCAGCAGGTGGACTCCGGCGCAGTGGCCACTTGGGCACTGCCGCAGGGCCTGCTGGTGGTCAACGCAGACCTGTGCACCGGCTGCCAGCGCTGCGAGATCAACTGCACCCTGACCAACGATGGCGTGTGCTCCTCTTACATCAGCCGCGTCAAGATCCAGCGCCGTCTGAATCTGGACGGCGCAGGCAACGGCCTGCTGTCCGGTACCGATAACTGCTTTGTCTACTTCCCGGACACCTGCCGCCAGTGCGAGGACCCCGCCTGCGGCAATGCCTGCCCGCAGAAGGCCATCACCACCGACGACCGCGGCATCCGCGTAGTGGATACCGACAAGTGCATCGGCTGCGGTGCCTGCCATGATGCCTGCCCGTGGCACATGCCCACCGTCAACCCCGAGACCGGCAAGTCCTCCAAGTGCATCGCCTGCGGTGCCTGCGTGGC
>OJOM01000851.1_pt1 | contig 13163 bp, 7 predicted proteins | sample 1598231 | NCBI WGS metagenome assembly OJOM01 (sample SAMN03922465, study PRJEB24848) | human gut metagenome | isolation source: stool sample | host: Homo sapiens | place: Germany | collected 2010-11 | reverse complement strand
CAAGGAGACCGTCAGCCTGGAGCCGGTGGAGCACAAGTACGATGTTGCCACCCTGAAGGAGCTGATCCGCGCCCATGTGGAGGCCACCGGCTCTCCGCGCGGCAAGGAAATTCTGGATAATTTCAGTGCGTTCCTGCCCAAATTCAAAAAGGTGCTGCCTTACGATTACGACCGCATGCTGCGGGTCATCGCCTCGGTAGAGGAGCGTGGTCTGGACGGCGAGCAGGCACAGATCGAAGCATTCTATGCAGTGCAGAAGCATAAGTAAGGAGGGGCAGCAGCATGGGTAAAACAACAGGATTTATGGATTATGCGCGCAAAACCAGCACGGACGTTGCGCCGCTGGAGCGCCTTGAAAATTTTAACGAGTTCCACATCTGGCTCTCGCGGGAGCAGCAGCAGACGCAGGCCGCCCGCTGCATGGACTGCGGCGTGCCCTTCTGTCAGGCGGGCATGATGATCGGCGGCATGGCCTCCGGCTGTCCGCTGAACAACCTCATCCCGGAGTGGAACGATCTGGTGTACCATGGCAAGTGGGAGCTTGCGCTCCACCGCCTGATGGCCACCAACCGCTTCCCGGAGTTTACCAGCCGGGTGTGCCCCGCCCTGTGCGAGGCCGCCTGCACCTGCGGGGATGTGACTGGCAGCAGCGTCACCGTGCGCGAAAACGAGCACGCCATCATCGAGACGGCCTACGCCAAAAACTGGCTGACTGCCACCCCGCCGCCGACCCGCACCGGCAAGAGCGTTGCCGTGGTGGGCAGCGGCCCTGCGGGGCTTTCGGTGGCCGAGTACCTGAATAAGCGCGGCCACGCCGTCACGGTGTTTGAACGCGCCGACCGCGTGGGAGGCCTTTTGATGTACGGCATCCCCAACATGAAGCTGGACAAGGCAGTCATCGAGCGCCGGGTCAAGCTGATGCAGGCCGAAGGTGTTGTGTTCCGCACCGGCATGGATGTGGGCGGTGCCGTGCCCGCCGAGCAGCTGCTGGCAGATTTTGATGCCGTAGTGCTGTGCTGCGGCGCAAAAAAGCCCCGCGACCTGAACGTGCCCGGCCGGGACGCCAAGGGCGTGCACTTTGCCGTGGACTACCTGACCAGCGTGACCAAGAGCCTGCTGGACTCGGGTTTTGCAGACGGCAAGGCCATCAACGCAGCCGGCAAAAATGTGCTGGTCATCGGCGGCGGCGACACCGGCAACGACTGTCAGGGCACTGCTCTGCGGCAGGGCTGCACCGACCTGATGGCACTGGAAATGATGCCGCAGCCCCCTGTCGAGCGCACCGCCGCAAACCCGTGGCCGGAGTGGCCCCGGGTGCTGAAGGTGGACTACGGCCAGACCGAGTGCATTGCCAAGTTCGGCAAGGACCCGCGCGTGTACCAGACCACCGTCAAGGAGTTTTTGAAGGACGAGGCCGGCAACCTGACCGGTGCCGTCATCAGCTGCCTGAAGCCGGAGCGCGACCCCGAGACCGGCCGCACCAGCATGGTGCCCACCGGCAAGGAATTTACCTACGACTGCCAGCTGGCGTTTATCGCCGCAGGCTTTACCGGCTGCGAAAACTACACAGCCGATGCCTTTGGGGTGGAGCTGACCGCCCGGGGCAATGTAGCCGACCACAGCTTTAAGACCAACGTGGACAAGGTTTTCGTCTGTGGCGATATGCGCCGCGGCCAGAGCCTTGTGGTGTGGGGTCTGCGCGAAGGCCGCGATTGCGCCGCCGAGGTAGACCGCTGCCTAATGGGCTACTCGAACCTTTAATTTGCCATTCTCTTTCCTATCCTAAACAAGCAGAAGCGGGAGCCCGTTGCAAGGCTCCCGCTTCTGCTTTTGTTGTATGCTGTTTAATCTGTACCGTATTCCGGCTCTGTACTGCCCTCCGGGGGCGTTTCCGGGGTGGTAGGCTCGGTAGCGGCAGGCTCCTCCGGGGTGGCGGTGATCTGCACACTGGGGTCTGCGGCGATATACACGGTGATCACCGTACCCACCGTGACCATAGCGCCCTCTTCCTCGCTGGCAGAGACCACACAGCCCGTAGCGTAGGAGCCATCATTCACCACCATAAAGCAGCTGGCCACAAGCCCCCGGCTGCTCAGGATCTCAATAGCCTTATCCTGCGATGCACCGACGATTTTGGGCATCTCCACCTTCTCCGGGCCCTGACTGACCACGATCTGGATCACCTCGCCGTTCTCCATCACCTCGCCGGCCTCCGGCTCCTGCCGGATGATCTGCCCGGAAGGCACGGTATCGCTGTACTCCAGCACCGCCCGGAACAGGTACATACTGGTGTACTCACGGTTATTCTTGATCTGCTCGTAATCGATGCCCACAAAGTTGGGCACAAGGTTCTGGGGCTTCATTTCCTCGCTGCTGGCAGCTTCCGAGCTCGGCTCCGAAGAGGGAGTTTGTTCCTCCTTGCTGCTCACGATGCCCCACAGGGTGAGCAAGATCAAAACGGAAAGCAGGATCAGGATGCCCGCCAGCAACCCTTTCAAACTGAGCATGTGTTCCCTGCCCTGCCCGCTCTGCTCTGCCCGCACCGGATGCATCGGGGTCTCCGGCTTCATGGTGCGGGTCAGCTCGGCGGTATATTCCTTGGAAGAAAGCGCCTGATACAGCTGCGGCACGGTCTGGATGCGCTCCATGACCTTGAGCCGCAGCCCCAGCTGCAATACATCGGAAACATAGGCCGGTACGGCAGGCTCTACGGTGCGTGCCCGGGGGTTAGAGTCCGACACCACACGCTGGGCAGCGGGCATGGGTGCCTGCCCGCACACCATGCGGTAAAAGACGGCGGCAAGGCTGTATTCGTCGGTGTAGCGCCCCTCAAACTCGGCGGTGGTGTACTGCTCCGGCGCGGAGTAACCCTCGTACAGCTGCTCGTGCAGACCGCTGCCTGCGGTGCGCAGACCCACGGTGGCGTACCCGGCCAGACGACAGCGGCCATCCGCCATCACCCGGATATTCTCCGGGCAGATGCCGCGGTGCACCAGCCCTGCCTTGTGCATGGCCGCCACGCCCTCAAACACCGGCCGCAGCATGGCGCAGGCCTCCTCTGCCTGCACCGGAGCGGGACGATTTTCCAGCCATTGCTCCAGCGGGGTGCCGCCCAGGTTTTCCAGCACCGCATACACGGTGTTGTTGGCCTCCACCACGTCCAGCACGGCCTCCAGACCGCTGGCGGGGGTAATGCGTTGGATGGCGCGGTACAGGTCTGCAAAGTCCATGCGGGTGGTCTTGAACAGTACCTCGCTCCCCTGCTTGGGGCGCAGGATGCAGTCCGCCCCGCGCTCGGCAGACAGGGTGACCGGCAGGTACTCCTTGATGGTCACCCGGAAAGCACCCAGATTCTCCACGCCGCTGTACAGCACACCCTCGCCGTCCAGACTGCGCATCTCGCCCACGGTGTAGCGCCCGGCCAGCACCGTGCCCACCGGCAGGCAGCCCGCCGGGTTGCATCCCTCTAAGATCTTCCCGCAATGGGGACAGACGGTCGCCGCAGGCGGCAGTTCCCCCATGCAGAACGGACACAGGCGTTTTTGCTCCATAGTGTTCTCTCCCCTTCCAAGCTTCTATACACTTTATTGTATCATAGTGTTCCCCGCCGTGCAAGCTGTCCGCATTTTGGTGCAAAAGCAAAAAAGACCGGGGCCCGCAGCCCAAAGGGCTGACAGGCTCCGGTCTTATAGATGCAAGGTTTTTTCTTATGCTGCGCTTAGTGGATGAACACAGGGCCCAGCGGGTTTGCAATGGGACTTACATAGCCGCCCAGCAGCTTGGGGATAGCAAGGCTGATGTCGGGGATGTAGGTCAGCAGCAGCAGTGCAATGAACATGCACAGGTAGAACGGCAGGGTCGCCTTGACTACCTTCTCCATGGGACGCTTTGCAACGGCAGAGCCGATGAACAGAACGGAGCCAACGGGAGGAGTCAGCAGACCGATGCCGCAGTTCAGAACCACGATGATACCGAACTGGATGGGATCGATGCCGATGGAGGTGGCGATGGGCAGCAGGATGGGGGTAGCGGTCAGGATGATGGGAGCCATATCCATGATCATGCCCAGCACCAGCAGGATCAGGTCGATGAGCAATGCAATGATGTAGGGGTTATCGGTGAGGTCGGTGATGGCGGTTGCTGCCAGATCAGGCACATGCAGCATGGTCAGGCAGTTGCCGAACACTGCAGAGGTAGCGATCAGGATCAGCACGATGGACAGGGTGTTGACGCACTCGTCCAGAGCGTGCCACACGCCCTTCCAGTCCAGACCCTTATAGACGAACACGGAAACGAGCAGAGAGTAGATAACGGCGATAGCAGCGGACTCGGTAGCGGTAAACACACCGCCGACAACGCCGAACACCACGATGATGACAGCGGCCAGTGCCCAGATGGAAGTGCCCAGCTGCTTGACAAAAGCCTTGATGCTGAAGGGATCACCCTTGGGGTAGTTGCGCTTGACCGAGATGATGTAGGAGCCGATCATCAGCACGATAGCCAGCAGAGCGCCGGGCAGGTAGCCGGCCAGGAACAGGCTGCCCACGGAGATACCACCGGCAGTGGTAGCGTAGATGACCATGTTATGGCTGGGGGGAACCAGCAGACCCTCGCAGGAGGAGGTGATGGTAACAGCGGTGGAGAAGTCTGCGCCGTAGCCCTGATCCACCATCATGGGGATCATGATAGAGCCGATGGAAGCGGTATCGGCGGAAGCGGAACCGGAAATGCCGCCGAAGAAGTAGGAAGCCACGATATTGACCATGGCCATACCGCCGCGCATCCAGCCCACGCAGGCGTCAGCCAGTGCGATCAGCTTTTCAGAAATGCCGCCGGAGCCCATGAGCACACCCATGGTGATGAAGAACGGCACAGCCATCAGGCTGAAGGAAGAAATGCCCTTGACCATCAGGCGGCAGACGTCGGTCAGTGCCTGACCCTGCACCAGCATGCACAGCACGCTGGACAGACCAACGGCGTATGCAATGGGGAAGCGCAGGAAGATCATAACAAAGAAGCTGACAAGAAGGACAATGATTGCCAGTGTCTGAACTGTCATATTACATTTCCTCCTTTACAAAAAAGCTCTTGATATGGTTATACAGCGACTCGATCTCGAAGATGATCATGGCAACACCGGCCAGCGGCACCGGGAAGTACATCCAGAAGCGGCTCAGCCAAGGCATGGAAACATAGAAGCCACGGCCGCCCAGCGTGGTGGCGTAGTTCCAGCCGACCGCCATCATGACCACACCAAGGATCATCACGGCCACGTCAGACAGGATGTCCAGCGCCTTGACCACTTTCTTGGGCAGGTACATATCAAAGGCAGTCATGCGGATGTGTGCGCCGCGGCGGATGGCCAGCGCAGCGCTCAGCACAGCCATGTAGCTCATGCAGGTCAAAACGACCTCCTCAGACCAGGAGGGGTCCGGAATAAAGGGGACGTAACGGCCAATGACCGACATCGTGGTAATGAGGATATCTGCGATCAGCAGGATCTTGCAGATGAACAGAACCACCTTGTAGGTAAAGTCGTACGCCGGTCTGATCTTATCCAGAGTGGTAAAGATTTTCGGCATAGAAATTCCTCCATATAAAAACCCGGCGAAGCCTGCGGGCGTATTCCCGTGGGCCCCCGCCGGGCAATGTACTACTTAGATTGGATGGAAAGCCAGATTATGCCTTCATGTCCAGCAGCTTCTGGTACAGCTCAGCCTGATCAGAGGTGTTGTCCTTGATGACCTTGGCGCAAGCTTCCTGCCAAGGAGTCTTGTCGTCCACATCCACAACGTTGCAGCCGGAGGAGCGCAGCTCTTCCAGAACCTTGTTCTCAGCGGTCTCAGACAGATCAGCGTTGAACTTCTGGGTGTCGGCAGCAGCAGCCATAACGGCAGCCTGCTGGTTAGCGGTCAGCTTGCCCCATGCGTTGTCGGTGATAACAGCCTGCACAGCGCCCAGAGTGTGGCCGTCCAAGATCAGGTTGTTAGCAACCTCGGGGAAGGCATTGGACTTGTAGTTTGCGATGGGCTGCTCAGCGCCATCCACAACGCCGGTCTGCAGTGCGCTGTACAGCTCGCCGAAAGCAACGACGGTGGGGTTAGCGCCCAGACCCTCGACCATGCCGTTCATAACGGGGTCGTTGGACACACGCAGCTTCATACCCTTCAGATCATCGATGGTTGCAACGGGCTTGACGGTGAAGAAGTGACGGAAGCCCTCCTCGCCGTAGAACAGGCCGCGAACGGGCAGGCCCAGCTCCTGGGGCTCGTTCAGGAACTCAGGAGCCAGATCGCTGTTGGCGAAGTTCCAGAAGTGAGCGCGGTTGTTGAAGGTGAAGGGGATGGACAGCAGCTTAGACTTGTTGCAGCCGTAGCTGGTCAGAGCGAAAGCAGAAATACGGCTGATATCGATGGAAGTAGAGCCGCCCAGAATAGCGTCCAGAACGTCGTTCTCAGAGCCCAGAACACCGGAAGCCTGCACATCGACGACCACAGAACCGCCGCTCAGCTCCTCGACCTTCTCCTTGAAGTGAGAACCGGTCTGACCAACGATGGTATCCAGCGGGTTGACCTCGGCGTAGACCAGAGTCACCTTGGGATCGTTGGCAGCAGCAGCTGCATCACCGGCAGCAGCAGAAGAAGCTGCGGTAGAGGTGGAAGCAGCGGTAGAAGTGGAGCCGCTCTTGGAACCACCGCAGGCGGTCAGAGCAACAGCAGCGGTAGCTGCACCGGCAACGGCCATAAAGCTACGACGAGAGATCATTTTCATAGGAATCGTCCTCCTTAAATAATTGTGAAATCCTCCGGGCGCACAGGTGCCGGAGCTTTCGTTCATTGGCTGTACACACTTTAGCAAATTTTCCGAAATGAAACAAGAGCTTTCGAAAAATGTCCTGTTTTTCGAAAGAATGTCAAGATTGTTTTTGCTATTTTGCACAACCATTTTCCGTTTTATTTGTGCAACACTAACGTACAGATGGATACAACTTGCGGTCCAAGTGGCTCCGAAACTGCTCTGGCCCCGGCCGGTCCGCTGTGGGGCAGACCAGCCGGGGCCTATGAGCAGGCAGAAAACCGACAGGATCACGCCACGGTGATCTTAACGGTCTTGCTTACGGGGATGACGCCGTCGTCCAGGGTAAAGGTGACCTTGTAGGTGCCCTTGGCCTTGGGGGTAAAGGTGAGGGTGTGAGAACCGGCGTCAAAGGATGCGCCCAGAGGCAGCAGGCCGGCGGTGCCGTAGGTCAGGCCGCCGTCCAGAGCCTCGATGACGGCAGCAGGCTGGGGCTGGGTGGTGCGGACGCCGTTGGCCGGGTTCCGGCCCGAGACCGTCAGGGTCAGGGTCTGGCCCAGTTGGACGGTCTGGTCTCCGATGTGGCTGAAGTAGGGGCGGTGCACCGTCAGAGGCAGGGGGTACTCTTGGGTCGGAATGGCGAACTGATAGCCGTTTTCCGGGATGGGCAGGCGGATGTCGCCATAGAGGCTGTCTGCCGGGGTGCCGGGGGCCGGGGTATCCACGGTGACCTGTTCACGGCTCAGCAGGCCCAGCTTCAGGTTCTCGCAGGTGGTGGTGAAATAGGGCTCCTCAGGCACATACTCGTTGCCCACATGGCGCTTGTAGTGGTTGGTCACGGTGACTACCGTCTTGACGCCCAGGGCAGTCTTGGCGGCCACGGTACGCAGGTCAGCGTTGGAAACGTCATCCAGCACGATGGCCGGACGCTTATCCTGGATCACATAGTTCAGGGCCACATTCTGCAGCACCAGACCCTCTATATGACGGGCGTAGATGCCGTAGGCCGGCAGGATGCCCAGGATGGAGGGCTCCGGGTACTCGGCTACCATCTCCGGCACATTGTAGGGGTCGTCTACCCAGGTGCCGTTCTTCCAGGCCACACGGGGCAGCAGGCCCTCGCACTTGCTGAAGAAGGTGTTCACCAGCCAGGGCAGCTTCTGCACAGTGGGGGCAGAGCCGCTCTGGGAGTAGACCCAGTAGGTGCCCAGCTGCCGCTGCTCCACAGCCTCCTGGAGGGACAGGCCGCCCCGGTACTGCACCGAGATGTTCCGCAGGATCACGTTCTTCACCTTGCTGTCCACCAGGCCCTCCAGCAGGATGGGGTACCGGGGATCTACGTTGGTGATGCGGATGTTGCTGATCTCCACGTTGCTGACGCTGGCCAGGTCCTTGGCAGCGGTAGCGTTGGCGTAGTAGACAGCGTCCTTCCGGCTGATCTCCCGGGTCATATCCGGCACATACTGGTGCTGGGCGTCATCCCAGCGGTAGAGGTACAGCTTGCCGTCGATCTCTGCCAGGTTGGCGTTGTTGATGCGAGTGGGGTTGGCAGGGTCTACCACCTTAAAGGAGGAAACGCCGTCGATGGAGACGGTCTTGCTCTTATTATAGGAGGGGCTGTAGCGGGCCACGGGGTACAGCTGATACTCGGCACGGTTGGGCAGCACCCAGCCGGAATTGTCCAGACGCACATCGTTGGCGGCGTTGATGGCCTGCTCAGTGGTGTGGCCGGTGACAGGGTACCGGGCACGATCGCCTACCCGGATAAAGATGGGGGAGGAGGAGACGGTGTCCATGGTGCAGTCGGTCATCACGATGTTGGTGAGGGAGCTGCCGTCCACGGCCTCCATGCAGAAGCCACGGGAACGCTCGAACCGCACCCGGGTGATGGTAACGGTGTGGTAGCCGCAGGTGGACTCAGTGCCAAACTTGACACGGGCGGTGGGGCCGCAGGCGTCGGTGGCCACGATCTTATCGGTGGTGCAGGCTCCGGTGATCACAGAACCGGCATCGTAGCCGCTGACCACACAGTCCTCGATCAGAACGTTCTGGGTGGGCATAAACACGCCGGCACCGTAGGAGGCCTTCATGACGATGGCGTCGTCCGTGAGGGAGTTGAAGTGGCTGTTGCGGACGGTAACGTCCTGGGTGCAATCGATGTTATAGGCGTCCCGGTTGGTGTCCACGATCAGGTCGTTGACGGTCATGTTCCGGGTGCCCTCAGCGATGATGGCAAAGTGGCCGCCGTTCAGGATGCGGATGCCGTCCAGCACCACATTCTCGCAGCGCACCAGTGCAATGGCCTTGTTGCCGTACCAGGTGGAGCTGTAGCCCCGGTCGGTGCGGTTTTTGGGGTTGGAGGGGTCGTTGCCGGACAGCACATTGATGAGGGTGCCGGTGTCGTCCATGTAGCTGCCGTCGATGAGGCCCTCGCCGTAGATCATGATGTCGTGCTTGTCGGCGGCGTAGAACAGGCTGTTGGCAAAGTAGGTGTGGCCGTGGTCCTGGAGACCGGCGTAGAGGTTCACTTCCGGCTCATCGTAGTTTCCGCCCTCGCCTACCATGGTCTGGTTGCCATACCAGTCGTACAGGTCTGCCCTGGCAGCCCGGATGATGCCGTTGGCGTCGATGCGGAGGTTGACGCCGCTCTGGAGACGGATGGTGTAGCTCTTAAAGTCACCTGCCGGCACCACCACGGTGCCGCCGCCGGCCTCACTGGCAGCCTGGATGGCGGCGTTGATGGCTTTAGTGTTCTGGACGGGGTCTCCCTCCGAAACAGCCCCAAAATCCGTGATGAGGTACAGGCGGCTCTCGTTCAGCAGGACGCTTTTGTCCACGGTGCTGCCGGTGGCCCGGGGGATGTTCAGGGTCTGGAAGCAGTTTTCCTCTGCCGTATCCTCTGCGGCAAAGGCAGGCAGGCCCATGGCGGCCATGGCGGTGGTCACAGCACTGACCTTCAGAAAGCTGCGGCGCGAGATCTTTTTGGAAAACATAACCAAATTTCCTCCTTTTTTGCTTTGCACGATCTGAATCCCGATGGGGTACATTTCAGGCGTTTTTGTATGGCACGATTGCTTGGTGACTTCATTGTAGTGCAAAAAAATTTAGCCAGCAAGGGGATTGATAAAATGTCCTGTTTTTTACAAAAAAGTGAAAATGCGGCTGTGCATATTCAACAAGCGTACTTGGGGGACATTGTCGATTATGCCGAAAAATGTTCGCAAAAAAGCTCGTCTCTAAACTGATATATCACATAGAGACGAGCTATTTCGTATATTCTGTTCTTCAGCTCTCCCGGATCCGCTGGATCAGGTCTGCATGGCTGTGGAACCGGTCGTACATGGGCTGTACCGCTGCGCGGAAGCGGGCTTTTTCGGCCTCGTCCAGCTCGGTGACGCAGATGCCCCGCTTGCGCATATTCTGCTCTGCGTTCGCCTCCCGCCGTGCCCAGAGCTCGCGCTCTGTCTGCGCGCTCTCCCGGGCACAGGCGCGGATCACCTCTGGGAAGCTTTCGTCCAATGCGGCAAGCTTTTTCATCACCGCCGGGCTGGCCAGCTGCACCTCCGGCACCCGGGTGTGTTCGTCCTTCAGGAAAAAAGGCGCCACCTCGTAGTGTCCCATCACTTCGTAGCTGGGCCAGTTGTTCTCTGCCCCGTCGATCTCGGCATTATGCAGGGCGGCATACACCTTGCTGTACACCACCTGCGCCGGCTTTGCGCCCAGTGCGGTGATCATGTCGCTCATCATGTCCGACTCCTGCACCCGGATGGTCAGCCCCTGCAAATCATCCAGCCCGGTCACCTTTTCCCGGGTGTAGAAGCTGCGCACACCGGCGTCGAACCACGAAAGCCCTACTAAGTCCATCCCGTCCAGCATGGCCAGAAACTCATCGCCGATGCTGCCGTCCAGCACCCGCCACATCTGCTGGGCATCGCTGTACAGGTAAGGCAGCTGCAACACGCTGAGCTCCGGCTCGTACTCTGCCAGCTGGCTCAGGGACACGCGGGAAAAATCCACCCCGCCGAACTGCATCTGCTGGATGACGCTCTGCTCTGCGCCCAGCTCTGCCCCGCTGTAAACCAGCACCTTCACCCGGCCGCCCGTGCGCTGCGCCACAAGCTCGGCAAAGGCCTTTGCCGCCTTGCTGGTGGGGTAGTCCTCCGGCTGGTTCTCCGCATAGCGCAGGATGAGCGGCTTCTCCTGCTGCGAAGAAGCAGACTGCGCCGTACAGCCTGTAACTGCCAGCGCCGGGGCTGCCGCAAGCAGACGCAGCAGCTGACGGCGGGTCACAGCCGCGCCTCCCGGGCTGCCTTTGCCGCTTCCTTCCGGTACTGGGTGGGGGTCATGCCGGTGCGCTTTTTAAAGGCGCGGGCAAAGTAACTGGCGTCCTCGTAGCCCACCATAGAGGCTACCTCCGCTGCGGAGCGGAAGGGGTCGGCCAGCAGTTCTTTAGCTGCGTTGATGCGCAGCTCGGTCAGACAGTCCAGAAAATTCATCTTCTGGTATTTTTTGAACTGCGCCGAAAGGTACGCCGGGCTGATGTGCAAAATTTCGCTCACGCTGTCCAGCGAGAGGTCGGCCATATAGTTATCTTCCATATACTTGCGCACATGGTCCATCACCAGTGCGTTGCGGTCGCTCTCCCCTTCCCCGGCGGGCTCGGTCTCCTGCTCCGGGGCGGTTTCCGGCTCCGGGGCTTCCGCAGCCAGCTCGGCCAAGCGGCGACCGGCCTCGATCTGCCGGATAGCGCGGCGGATGGCGGCCTCGGTCTCGTCCGGGTCCACCGGCTTCAGCAGATAGTCGCAGGCGCCCAGATGCACCGCCTCGTGGGCGTACTGGAACAGGCTGTATGCCGTGATAAAGATCACCTTGCACTCCGGGCGCTGTTCCAGCACCGCGCGGGCGGCATCCAGGCCGTTCATGCCCGGCATCTCAATGTCCATCAAAATCAGGTCTGCTTCCCAGAGCACGGCGGTATCGGCGGCTTTGCGGCCATTTTCCGCCATCTCCACCGTCACCTCATGCTCGAACCGGCGCATGACGATATCCGCCAGCGCCTCCCGCTCCATCCTCTCATCATCCGCGATCAACAGACGAATCATTCCTCAAATTCCTCCTCATTCTCCACCAGCGGCAGATACAGGATCACCGCAGTTCCCCGCCCCGGCCGGGAGCGCACCACCACCCGGCAGCGGGCATCCAGCAGCCGCAGACGAGCAGCCACATTATAAATACCGATATGTTCCCAGCGGGGCGCGGGCTGCTCCAGTGCCGTGCGCAGCTGCTGCAGCTGCTCCGGCTCAATACCCACGCCGTTGTCCAGCACCCGGATGCACAGCAGACCTTTTTCCCGCAGGGGGATCATGCGGATGCGCACCACGCCGCCCTCTTCCTTGGGGCAGATGCCGTGCTTGAAAGCGTTTTCCACGATAGGCTGCAAGATAAAGGACGGCACCATAGTCTCAGTCAGGTCCAGCGAATCCGAGAACGCCCACTCCATCTGCACCCGGTCGCCAAAGCGTACATGGTAGATGGAGTAGTACTCGTCCACAACGCGCACCTCCCGGGAGAGGGGCACCTGCTCATCGTTGCTCATCAGGCTGTAACGCAGCAGATGGGAAAGCGCCATGATGAGCGCCTGCGTGCGGTAGGCAGACTCTGTGCCCGCCATCTGCTGGATGACGTTCAGGGTGTTGAACAAAAAATGCGGGTCGATCTGGCTGCGCAGCTGCTGTAACCGACTGCGCTCCATGCGGTTCTGCAGTTCCAGCGCCTCGGTCTTTTGGCGATGCAACTCCCGCTCGATCTCGTTTTTCTCCTGTAAGGTGCTCACCTGCTGCGCCATAGAGTGCTTCATGCGGTTGAAGGACTCCGCCAGCTGGCCGATCTCCGGCTGCTTGGGCAGCGGGATGTCCGGGGTATCGAACTGGCTGCGGCTGATAGCGCGGGAGGCCTCGATCATCTGAGACACCGGGGTCAGCAGCTGCATGACCATCAGACCGGAGGCGCAGCCCAGCGCCACGCACAGTGCCACCACCACGATCTGCATCAGGGCGATCCGCTCGCCCAGCTCCGAAATCTCGGTGTAAGTAGTCTGGGCATCCAGGATCGAGGCTTTCAGCAGCTGCATGGTGTACTGGCTCAGATACCCGCCACAGACCGAAACCTTGTTGTAGTACAGCTGGGAAGCCTTTGCTTCCTGCCCACTGGAAAGATAGCTCTCCAGCTCTTCCAGCAGGGTGTTGTAGCTGCCGTAGGTGGTTTCCACCGCACCGTACAGCACCCACTGCTCATCGCTGACGTTCTGCAAGCCGTCCATATTGGATCTGTCTCTTATACACATCTGACGCTGCCGACGAATAGAGAGG
>OJOM01000839.1_pt1 | contig 13350 bp, 10 predicted proteins | sample 1598231 | NCBI WGS metagenome assembly OJOM01 (sample SAMN03922465, study PRJEB24848) | human gut metagenome | isolation source: stool sample | host: Homo sapiens | place: Germany | collected 2010-11 | reverse complement strand
ATCTAGTACGGTCTCGTGGGCTCGGAGATGTGTATAAGAGACAGGGAGCTGGACTGTGACACCCTGCTGCTGTTGTTCGGGCTGTTCATCCTGATCGAGGGCATCCGCAAGGCCGGGGTCATCGATGCCGCCGCCCAGCTGTTCTACACCCTCTCCGGTGATGATCCCTTCCGGCTCTATACCCTGCTGGTGTTCGTCTCGGTGGGCCTTTCTGCCTTCATCGACAACATCCCCTATGTGGCCACCATGCTGCCGGTGGTGCAGGGCATTGCCGGGCTGATGAACGGCGGTGCAGGCTTCCCGCCCGAGCTGTTTTATTTCGGCCTGCTCACGGGCGCAACTCTGGGCGGCAACCTGACCCCCATTGGCGCTTCGGCCAACATTGCAGCCATCGGCATCCTGCGCAAGCAGGGTGAGCAGGTGCGCACCCGTGATTTCCTGCGCATCGGCATCCCGTTCACGCTGGCAGCCGTCCTGACGGGCTATGTGTATCTCTGGCTGGTGTGGGGCGCGTAAGCGCTGCCATGGCCGTGCGAGTGCCGGCCGCCTGCAAATTCGATCCTGCTGAGCCGAAGGCCTGCGTGCCAAAGCAGAAGCAAAAAACGCGCCATGTCCAACGACACAGCGCGTTTTTCTTGTTTATTCCAACCCGATCTGCTGGGCGTATTCTTCCAGCAGCTCCCGCTCCAGGAAGGGGGTTTTCACGCCCTCACGGTCGCGGTAGGTCTCGTGGCCCTTGCCGATGACGGCGATCAGGTCGCCCTCCTGGGCGTGATCCACGGCGTAGTGGAGCGCGTCCAGACGGTCGGGGATCTCCACAAACTTGGCATCGGGGTTGCCCTTGTTCATGCCCACCCGGATATCGGCGAGGATGTCCTCGATCTTCTCAAAGCGGTTGTTGTCCTCGGTCAGGATGGAGAAATCTGCCATTTTGGCACAGGTCTCGCCCATGCCGTAGCGGCGCAACTTGGAGCGGTTGCCGCCGCAGCCGAACACCACCACCAGCCGGTGGGGGTGATAGGCCCGCAGGGTGGTGAGCAGGCTCTCGGTGGAGACCTCGTTGTGGGCGTAGTCCAGCAGGATGGTAAACTTTTTGCTGATGGGCACCAGCTCCACGCGGCCCTTGACCACGCACTTGCCCAGACCCTCATGGATGGCGGCATCGGGCAGGCCCAGCACCTTGCCCACGGCCAGGGCGGCCAGCGCGTTGTAGACGCTGAACTCGCCGGGCATATTCACCCTGACATCCATATTGTCTCTGCCGGAGACGTGGAATGCCACGCCCAGAAAATCGTGGGTGCGCAGCAGCTCACAGCCCTCGGCGCGGTAGTCGGCCTTTTCACTGCGGCCATAGGTCACCAGCTTGCAGGTGTGGCCTTCCAGCAGGGCTTCGGTGTTTTCATCATCGATGTTCACCACGCCCACATCACACCGCCGGAAGAGCTGCCCCTTCCAGCTGCGGTACTCCTCAAAGGTCTTGTGCTCACCGGGGCCGATGTGGTCGGGGGAGAGGTTGGTGAACACACCGATATCATAGTGCACCCCCGCCACACGGTCCATCATCAGGCCCTGGCTGGACACCTCCATCAGGGCCACGTCGCAGCCTGCGTCCAAAAACTGGCGGAAGGTCTTTTGCAGCTCGTAGCTCTCAGGGGTGGTGTTGGCGGTCTCCTGATGACGGCCCATGAAATAGATGCCGTTGGTGCCGATCATGCCGACCTTTTTCCCGGCAGCTTCCAGCACGCTCTTGATCATGTGGGTGGTGGTGGTCTTGCCCTTGGTACCGGTCACGCCGATCATGGTCATCTGGCGGGAGGGGTTGCCAAAGAGGTTTCCGCTCATCAGCGCCATGGCATAGCGGCTGCTCTCCACCTTGACCACGGTCACACCGGGCATGGCAGAAAGGTCGATGTCATGCTGGATGACCAGCACGCTCACGCCCTTGGCGGCGCAGTCCACGGCAAACTCGTGGCTGTCACGCTGGGTGCCCACGATGCAGACAAAGGCAAGGCCCGGGGCCGCCTTCCGGCTGTCGTAGATGATGTCCTGCACTTCGGTATCCAGGCTGCCCTGCACCAGCGTAAAGGGCACGCCTTCCAGTAATTGTTCCAGCTTCATAACATTACACGCTCCTCATTGGGTCGTTTGGGGTTGATTTGCATCGCCCGCTGCCGGGGTCGTTCCTTCGGCGGGGGTCGGCTGTGCCGTCTGTCCGGCTTCGGGTCCTGCCGGAGCCGCGGCGGTATCCGTTGGTGTTTCGGCAGAGGCATCTGCAGCGGCTTCGCCCTCTGCCGGGGCAGTGCCGTCTGTGGCCGTGCCTTCTGCCGTTTCACCGGTCACACCTTCTTCGGCGGGTGTTTCCTCCACCGGTTCAGGCACGATGTAGCCGGAGGGCAGCTCCGGCTCGCCCTGTGCAAAGGTGAACTTGCGGGTGCTGGACATGCTGATATGGGTGAAGTCCAGCTTTCCGGTGTCGGTCGCGGCACAGCCCTTGCCGTCCTCATTCAGCAGGACGTGCTTTGCCAGCTTGAGCTTATATTCCAGCTCGTTCAGGGTGCCCAGCCAGACGCTGATGCGGTCCTGATAGAGGAAGGCCATCTCGTCCACATCCGCAAACTCGATGCGGGTCACGTCGGCGCTCATGCCTGCGGCATCCAGTGCGGCCAGCAGGGTGTTCAGGCTTTCCAGCCGCTGGTCCGCCTCCTCCTCAACAGTGCCGGAGGCGCTGCTGTCGGCGGCGCTGTCCGGGGTGCTGTCGGCCTTGGGCTCCGCCGCAAAGGTCAGCTGTTCGCCGGGCTCGGCAGAGACCGGTTCGCCGCCGTACAGAGTGGGCAGACCGGCAGGCTGGGCAGAATCCTTTTCCAGAATCTTCAGGCCGCCTGAGAGGGTCAGCCAGCCGGAGGAGGTCTGCATGGCCCAGGCAGGCTGGGCTTCTGTTACCCGCACCACCACGGTGCCGGGGTAATCCCGCTCCACCCGGATATCCTCCAACATGGGGAACACTTTTTCCAGCGCGGCGGCCTTGCTGCCGGGGTCAAAACTGAAGATATTCTCTTCCAGATGGACATCCAGCGCCTGCAGGATCTGGTCGCTGGTATAGCCGCCGGCCTCCTGCACCACACCGTCCGCCGTCTGCACCTGAATGGAGCTGATCTTGAACAGCATCGTCACGGTGAGGTAGACCCCCGCGCCGATAACGCAGAGCAGCATGACAAGGGCCGTGAGCCGCCGCATGAGCCTGCGCCGCCGGATGGCGGCCCGGGTCAGCTTCCGCTTTTTCCTGCCCTCCCGCCGGACGGGGTCACGCCGAGCGTTCTGCCCCTGCACCGGCCGCATCCGCTGGCCGCTGCGGCTCTGGGCGTTCTGCGGGCGGCGCTGGGCGTTCCGGTTCTGGCCGCCAGACGGGCGGCGGTTCCGCTGATTGCCCCCGGAGGTGCGCCGCTGGCCGTTCTGCCCGCTGCGGGGGCGCTGTGCGCCGCTCTGGCTGCTCCGCCCGCCGGTGGGAAAGGTGATGCTGTTGTCCGGGTAGGAGCCGTAGTTCACCGTGCGCTCCGTATACCGGCTGGGGCGGGGCGCATCGGGGTCATAATTGGGGTTCGTGATGGGGTGGCCGCCGGAGGAATATCCTGCGTACCCGCTGTACCCCAGGTCACTGCCTGCACCCGCGCTGCTGCGACGCTGGGTGCTCTGCCCGCCGCGCCGGTCATCCCGGGCCTGATCGTAGGCCCGGCGGCGCTTGCGGTTCCGGCTGTTCCGGTCATTCTGCGGCATCCGGCTGCACCTCCTTTCCTCTGTTTTTTCCTTCCGTTACGGGGTCTTGACCAGCTTGAGCAGGGCATCCGCAATGCGGTCCAGGCTGTCGTCCACCGACAGACTCCGGGCATTGCGGCCCATCTCAGCCAGCTTGCCGGGCTGGGCCAGCATCCCGGAAACGGTCTGCACCAGCTTTTCGCCGGTCAGGTCTTTTTCCTCAATGACCACAGCAGCGCCGGCCTTCTGCAGCTCCATGGCGTTGTAATACTGGTGGTTCTCGGCCACGTTGGGGCTGGGGATGAGCACGGCGGCACGGCCCACAGCCTCCAGCTCGGCCAGTGTCAGGGCACCGGCGCGGCTGATGACAAGGTCCGCTGCGGCCAGCAGCTCGGGCATATTGTTGATGTATTCCTTCACCACAAGGCTCTCGCCGGGGGCAAAGCCCTTTTCCTTTTCCAGATCCTGAAACAGCTGCACGCCGTACTGGCCGGTGGCATGGAGATGGAGGACGGGCTTTTTGTTCTTCTGCTCCCAGGCGCAGAGGTCGGCCACCACCTCGTTCACGCGGCGGGCACCCAGACTGCCGCCGAAGGAGAGGATCACGGTGCGGTCGCCCGCGCCCAGTTCGGCACGGATGGCTTCCCGGTTCTTCGCCTGGGTGAACACCTCAGGCCGGACGGGGTTGCCCACCACGATGGTCTTTTCGGGTGCGCCCAGCTTTTCCACGGCGGCGGGCACGGCGGCGAACACGATGTCCACATCCGGGGCCAGCAGCTTGTTGGTCACGCCGGGAAAGGCATTCTGCTCATGCAGGGCGGTCTTGATGCCCTGTCTGGCGGCGCAGCGCACCACCGGGCCGGACACATAGCCGCCGCAGCCAATGACCAGGTCGGGCTGGATGTCCTTCATCATCTTTTTGGCCTTGGGACCGGAGAGTGCCAGGTTCCACAGGGTAATGATGTTCCGCTTGATATTGTTCAGGCTCAGCTTCCGCTGAAAGCCGGTGATCTCGATGTGATGGAAGGGATAGCCCGCCTGTGTGACCAGACGGTACTCCATGCCCTCTTTCCGGCCCGCAAAATGGATCTCGGCGGTGGGGTCGGCCTTTTTGATGGCTCCCGCAATGGCCAGAGCCGGGTTGATATGACCGGCAGTGCCGCCGGCTGCAATGAGTACACGCATCTTGGTTCCTCCTTACTGTTCTGTCTGCGCTCTGCGCGCGGTATCCAGCACAATGGTCTTTGCCTTGCGCTGGCGCTCCCGCTCGGCGTGGGCTTCCTCCCGTTCCAGACGGGCCCGTTCGCCGTTGCGTCCGATATTGACCATAACGCCCATCTCGGCCAGCAGCAGGATCAGACTGGTGCCGCCGGAGGAGAAGAAGGGCAGCGAAATGCCGGTGTTGGGCAGGGTGTTGGTGACAACGGCAATGTTGCAGAACACCTGCCAGGCGATCTGCGCCATGATGCCGATGCCCACCAGCGTGCAGAACCGGTTTTCGGCATGGAAGGCGATCCAGAAGCCCTGCACCAGAAAGAGGACGAACAGCACGATGACGATCACCGCGCCGACGAAGCCCAGTTCCTCGCACACGACACTGAAGATAAAGTCGTTGGTGCTCTCCGGCAGCCAGAGCTGCTTTTCGATGCTGTTGCCAAGGCCCAGCCCCGTGGCACCGCCCGAGCCGATGGCGTACAGGCTCTGCTTGGTCTGGCTGGTCATCCGGTCAAGATCCTGCGTCCAGCCGTCCAGACGGCTCTGCAGGTAGTCGATGGAGTCCACATGCTTCAGCAAAGTCTCCAGCAGGAACAGCGCGGCACCGGCGCAGCCCCAGGTAATGATGCCGCCGCTGCCGCCCAGCAGCAGGATGGTGCCCACGATGGCCGTGGTCAGCAGGATGCCCGACATGTGGGGCTCCAGCACCAGCAGGATCAGGACAGGCACCAGCCACAGGATGGGCCGGATGAGCTCCACCACGATGCTGTGGTGGACCCACTTGCGCAGGGGCACCTCGCCGAATTTGATCTGCGGGGTCCTGGCGGCGATGTCTGCCGTGAGCAGAATCATCTCAAACTTTGCCACCTCGGAGGCCTGTAGGGTCAGGCCGCCGAAGCTGATCCACCGGCGGCAGCCGTTGATGGGGCTGCTGAACAGCACCAGCACCAGCAGGATCAGGCAGACAACATAGCCCAGCTTGACCATTCTGCGCAGGAAACGGTGGTCAAAATAGGAGAACAGGAACATCATGCCCAGGCCCAGCACCGTGCAGAGCAGCTGGGATTTGATGTAATGGAAGCTGTCCCCAAAGCGGAGATAGCCCGTGGTATAGCTTGCACTGAACAGCATGACCAGCCCGAACACCATGATGATGGCCAGGGTCGCCATCCAGTTGAGCAGGATGGGCGGCCAGGGGCCGGGGTCCCGCTGAAAGACGGAAAACGGCTCTGCTTTTTTTCTGCGGAGTGTTGCCAAACTGCACCCCTCCTTAACTGATTTTTGCCAGCTGAACGGTCAGCGCCACGCCCAGCATGGCAATGACACAAAAGGTATAAAAGATCTGTTCCGCGCTCTGGCCCCGCAGCTCCAGCCAACGGTGGAGCGGTGCCGAGCGGAACAGCTGCCTGCGGCCCCGGCTGGCCTTGCAGACCAGGATCTGCAGGGCCACCATGCCGCCCTCCAGCCAGAAGGGCAGGGCCAGCGGCAGGGTGAGGTCAGGCCAGCCGATGCACAGGGGCACGCACCCCAGCATCCCGGCCAGAAACAGGCTGCCCACGCTGCCCAGCCGCAGCTTTGCGGGCGGGAAGTTCCAGAGCAGGAATGCCATCAGGGAACCGGCCAGCGCGGCGGGCAGAACGCCCAGCGGGAACCAGCCCAGCAGGGTCATCACCCCCATCAGGCCCAGCATGGCCGCAAAGGATGTACCGCAGACGATGCCGTCCATGCCATCGGCAATGCGGGCGCACTCGGCCAGTGCGACCAGCAGTCCTTCCCACAGCAGCGGGGCGGCAATGCCCAAATCGACATAGCCCACACCCGGCAGGGTGATCCCGGCTGCAAGGCAGCCTTTGGCTCCCAGCAGCACCAGCACCACGGCACCGGCAGCGGCTTCCAGCCCAAGGCGGGTGTGCCGCCGCAGGCCCAGCACAGAACGGCTGCGGATGCGGGCCAGATCCTCCAGCAGACCCACGCCGCCAAAGAGCAAAGCTCCCAGCAGCGCTGTGAGCAGCCGGACCGAGAACAAGCTCTCGGCCCCCAGCAGCTCAGGCTGGGCCACACAGGCGGCTGTCCAGCCCACGCCCACAGCAGCCAGCACCCCCACCATCAGGCAGAGCCCGCCCATGGTGGGGGCCTGCGGCGGGCGCTCCGGCTCTTCCTCCGGCGTTTCCTGCTTGGGTGATGGTGTCTGCCGGGCCTTGGGCTCATCCCAGCGTCCCTGGAACGCCCGCAGCAGCGGCACCATCAGATTCCCGAGCGCCGCCGTGAGGAAGAACCCCAGCGTTGAGGCGGCGATCAAGGCGAAACGAATCATAGCTCGATGTTACTCCTTGTAAAAGATCTCCAGCACTTTTTCCAGTGCCATGCCGCGGCTGGCCTTGACCAGCAGGGCATCGCCGGGCTGCATTTTGTTCAGCAGGGCCTCGGCGGCCTGAGCGTAGGTGTCGGCATGGAGGGTGGGCAGCCCCTTGGCAGCAGCCACCACGGCAATGCGCTTGGCCTGCTCGCCATAGGTGACGAGGTAGTCCACCTTATTCTCCACAGCCTGACGGCCCACCTCCTCGTGGGCGGCGCGGCTGATATCGCCCAGCTCCAGCATATCGCCCAGCAGGGCAAAGCGGCGCTTGCAGGGATACTCCCTGAACATGGCCAGCGCGGCCTTCATGCTGTCGGGGTTGGCATTATAGCAATCCTCAATGACATCCACGCCTCTTACATGCACCACCTTCTGGCGCATTCCGGTCTGCTCAAAGTCGGCCAGACCGGCAATGACCCTGCGGGCATTCAGCCCCAAACGGGTGGCGGCGCAGTAGGCAGCCAGTGCGTTGGCCACATTGTGACGGCCCATGGCGGGGATCTTTACGAGGAAAGTCCCCTCCTCGTGATCCTCCAGCACAAAGCTCATGCCCTTTTCATCCTGCTGGATGGACAGGGCACAGACATCGGCGTTCTCATCGCCCAGGCTGAACCAGACCGGACGGACATGGTCGGGCAGGACGGCCTTGCGCAGGAAGGGGTCGTCTCCGTTCAGCACCAGCGGAGCACCCTCCGGCAGACCGGCGCAGATCTCCAGCTTTGCCTTGCAGATGTTCTCCTGACTGCCCAGATTGCCGATGTGGGACACACCGATGCAGGTGATGATGCCTACATCCGGGCGGGCGCACTTGCTCAGGCGCTCGATCTCTCCGGCGTGGCTCATCCCCATCTCCACCACGGCGTACTGGGTCTCTTTGCCGATGCGGAACATGGTGCGGGGCAGGCCCAGCTCATTGTTCTGGTTGCCCTCGGTCTTGATGGTACTGCCAAAGCCTGCAATGGCGGCGTAGGTCATCTGCTTGGTGGTGGTCTTGCCCACGCTGCCGGTCACGCCCACCACTTTGGGGTGGAACTGGCTGCGATAATTGGCACCCAGCACCATCATGGCGTGGTAGCTGTCCGGGCAGATCACGCTCTTCTCCTCCGGCACGCCTTCCACGGGGTGGTTCAGCACCACGCAGAGCGCGCCGTTTTCCAGCGCCTTGGCGGCAAAATCATGGCCGTCGAATTTTTCGCCCGGGAACGCCACAAAGATGCACCCGGGGCAGACCTCACGGCTGTCGGTGGTCACCAGCGTGACCGGGGTCTCGCACTGGGCCAGCGCGTTGACGGCCAGGCCCTCCAACAGGATGTTTGCTGCAATTGCTTCCATACTCTCATTCCCCTTTATCCACAGATCAGATGTACGATGGTTCCCTGCTGGACGCTGGAGCCGGGTGCCTCACTCTGGCTCTGGACCGTGCCGGAGCCTTCGACTGTGCAGTTGAACCCTGCGGCGTTCAGCATCTGCCGGGCAAAGTCCGCGCTCTTGCCGGTCACGTCCGGCACCTCGGCGTGCTTGCCCTCATAGGTATCGGTATACAGATAAACAGTGGTGCCGTAGGGCACCTCTGCCCCCGCGCGGGGGTACTGGTAGGTGACAAGGGCGGCGGTCTGGTCGGATTCGCTCTCGGCCAGGTGATGCTTCAAGCCCTTGATGTTCAGCTGCACCTGCGCGTTGCTCCACTCCTTGCCCGTCAGGTTGGGCACCTTGACGGTGGTGCCGCTGCGGTCCACGCCGTCGGTGGCGATGCCCAGATAGGGCGCGATCTCACTGATGATGTTGCCCACCACCGGAGCCGCCAGAATGGAGGAATAGTCGGTGCGGGCATTGTTGGGGTCGTCCAGCATGACATAGACCAGGATCTCCGGGTCGTTGGCGGGCAGGACAGCCGCAAAGGATGCCACCTTCTTGTAGTCGCCATCGGCGCGGCGGTCCATGTTCAGCTGCTCGGAGGTGCCGGACTTGCCGCCGATGCGGTAGCCTGCAACGTAGGCGTTGCCGCCGCCGCCCTGGGTGCCGTCGCCCACCTCAAACTCCATAATCTGGCGGATGGTCTCGCTGGCGCTCTCGCTGATGACCTGACGGCGGATGTTGGTGCCGATCTCCTGCACCACATTGCCGTTCTGGTCCGTGATCTTATCCACCACATGAGGGGTGACCAGATAGCCGCCGTTGACTGCCGCCGAGATGGCGGTGCACACCTGCAGCGGGGTCACGGCCATGGCCTGACCAAAGGCGGAGGAGGCCAGCTCCACCTCGCCCAGACGGCTCTTGCTGTAATACTGCATGAAGCTGGTCTCATTGGGCAGGTCCACACCGGTGCGCTCGGTAAAGCCAAAGGCATCAAAGTAATCATAGAACAGGCTGGAACCCACGCGCTGGCCCAGCTGGACAAAGTAGATGTTGCAGCTGTTGCGCAGGGCTTCGGCCAGATTCTGGGCCCCGTGCGCCTTTCTGCCGGCGCAGTGGTAGGTCTGCTTTGCCACGCTGTACGCGCCGGAGCAGTTCAGGGTGGTGTAATAGGTCGCCTTGCCGCTGTCCACACCCATGGCGGCGGTGATGACCTTGAACACGCTTCCGGGGTAGTACAGCTCGGTGATGGTCTTGTTCTTCCACTGGATATCCCGGTAAGTACCGGTGTAGTCGGCCTCCGCATCCGCGATCTTCTGGCCGTTCTCGTCCCGCAGGTAGTTGCCGTTCTCGTCTTTTTTGTAGATGGTGTACAGCTCCGGCTCTGCCTGCACCTGTTCCGTCAGGTAGGCCAGATTGGCGCTGAAATCCTGTGGGTCATTGGGGTCAAAGTCCGGCTTGGAGGCCATGGCAAGGATGGCACCGGTCTTGACATTCATCACAATGGCGCAGCCGCGGTTCTCAACGGTGTTGGCCGCCACTGCCTCGTTCAGGTAGCGCTCCACCACCTCCTGAATGTTCACATCCAGCGAGAGCACCAGATTGGAGCCGTCCTTGGCGGCGTAGGTGGTGGCGTTTTCATCGGCAATGGCGTTGCCGTAGGCGTTGCGCAGGGTGATGGTGCGGCCATTCACACCGGCCAGCGTGGACTCATAGGAGTTTTCCAGACCGTACACGCCCTGACCATCCGCATTGCAGAAGCCCAGCACGGCGGCGGCAAAGCGGCCGTAGGGGTAATCCCGCTGGAAGCCCTTGGAGGCCGACACCGACACCCGCCCCTTGCGGACAGTGGGGGTGCCGTCGTCGCTCTCCTGCTGGCCCAGGCCCAGCTTGGCCAGGATCTTTTCCAGCGCACCGGCAGATTTTCCGCTCTTGCTGTGGGCCTTGTTGTAGGTCTTAACGTACTCCTCAATGGAGAGCTTGATGGCGTTGTTGACCTTGGTGGCCAGCACCTGATAGGAGCTTTCGTTTTGGGAGAGTGCATCGCAGACCGCCTGATACTGGGTCTGGTACTCTGCCGAAGTGGTGTCCACGCTGTCCAGACTCTCGCCATCGCCCGAAAGCAGGCGCAGGGTGATCTGGGTGCAGACCTCCTTCATGGCGGCCTCATCGATGGTGCGGGTCTCCGCCTTGGTGTCCTGATCGGTGGTGGTGGTATACAGGGCCGTGCTGTAGGAGGGGTCAGCCCAGATGGTCCAGACCACGCTGGTGGAAGCCAGCGTGATGCCGCTGGTGTCGTAGATCTCACCGCGGGTGGCCTGAATGGTGCTGTCCAGCAGCTGCTGCTCGGCGGCGTACTGGCGGTAGGTGGCACCGTCGCGGATCTGGATCTTGTACAGGCTGTAGATCACGGTCAGCGCGGCGACCACCACAAGAAGCACGGCGGCACCAAAGCTGATATGACGCAGCCGGGCACTGAGCCGTGCGTGCGGGTCCGCACTGCGGCGGCTGGCGCTGTTCTTTTTGGGATTGGAGGATGGTGTTTGCATTGCGTACTCCCGAAGAAAACCGAAAAAGCGTGCGCTGCCGCACGCTTTTCGTTGTTTGGTTTATTTTGCCGTTCTGACAGAGGCAAGAATGGTCATTGCCCCATCGTGGAGCAGATCCGACCACTGCCGCACAGCGGATGCCTTGCGCACCAGAACGCTGCCCTCATCCAGCCGGATGTAGGTGATCTGGCTCTGGTCGATCTTCATCAGCCCCAGGCGTGTGGCGGTCTCCTCAACACTTGTGATGTTGGTGCGGCTGTTCAGGGCACTGTTGTAGTATGTATACTGGCTCTGCTCGCTCACAAGCTCTGCCTTGGCGCTCTGGATCTGAGAGTTCAGCTCCACCAGCTGTGCCTCGCTCCACAGCAGGCTTACCGCAAAGCCCACCAGCAAAGCCGCACCCACCAGCTGCAGCGCGTGCTGCATGGCGGCCCGCACGGGGTTCAGCCGCTTTTTGCCGCCCTTTTCTACCCGCAGCGGAACTTTGGGCTGTGCCTGCGGCGCTCTTCTGCGCCGAACCTCTGTCATATCGTATGCTGCCTGACCCATGGTGATCTCCTCCTCACATCTCCGGGGCTGTGCCGCCCTCAGATCTTTTCCAAAACCCGCAGGTGGGCCGAGCGGCTGCGCCGGTTCTCTTCCAGCTCCTGCGTGTTGGCTTCAATGGGTTTGCGTGTGATCAGCTTTGCCTTGGCCTTGCCGCCGCAGACGCACACCGGGAACTCCGGCGGGCAGGTGCAGGCGGTGGACCAGCGGCGGAACTTGTTTTTGACCAGCCGGTCCTCCAGCGAGTGGAAGGTGATCACGCAAAGTCTTCCACCCGGTGCGAGATGCGCAAAAATGGTGTCCAGCCCCTCTTCCAGTGCGTCCAGCTCATGGTTTACCGCAATGCGCAGTGCCTGGAAGGTGCGGCGGGAGGGGTTTTTGTTCTTCCGGCGCTCCGCCGGGGGCATGGCGCTGGCCACGATATCCGCCAGCTGCAATGTCGTTTCAATGGGGGCAGTTTCCCGGGCTTCCACGATCCTGCCCGCGATCTGCCAGGCGAAGGGCTCCTCGCCGTAATCCCGCAGGATGCGGGCCAGCTCCTCCCGGCTCTCGCTGTTCACGAGATCGGCGGCAGTCTCACCCTCCTGGCTCATCCGCATGTCCAGCGGGGCATCTGCCCGGTAGGAAAAGCCCCGGGCCGCGTCATCCAGCTGATGGCTGGACACGCCCAGATCCAGCAGCGCGCCGTTGATCGCTTCAATGCCCAGCTGCTCCAGAGCTTGTCCGGCATAGCGGAAGTTAATCTGCACCACGGTGGCAGGCAGGCCTGCCAGCCGGGCCCGGGCCGTCTGCACGGCATCGGGGTCCTGATCCAGCGAGATGAGCCTGCCGCCCTGTTCGCCGTTCAGCCGCAGGGCGATCTGGCGGGAGTGCCCCGCGCCGCCCGCCGTGCCGTCCAGATAGGTGCCCGCCGGGTCGATCTTCAGGCCGTCCAGGCACTCGTTCAGCAGCACCGGGACATGCTCAAACGAGGCCGGGTCAAAGGGCTGTGCTGTTTTTTCTGTGTCCATGTTCCCAGCCTCCTTTCAAAACTCAGATAAGATCCTGCATCTGCCGCCCTTTTCTGCCCGGAGCTGCTGCCCGGGAAAGCGGCCTGCGGCCTGCCGGGAGTTTGTGGCCCGGTCAGCCTTGAGGATACAATTTTATTGTAACAAAACAGGCCCCTGATTGCAAGAGTTTCCCTTTTGTTTTTTCTCTCAAAATGTACCAAAAAAAGCCCCTGCAAGCCGTCGTTTTTGCTTGCAGGGGCCGGAAGCTCTCACCGGGAAATTTCACATTCCCGCATCAGAGCTGTTTCCGGGGGCTCTGGCGCAGGTTTGCACGGACATTTTTGACCTGTGCGGCGTTTTCCGCCATCGTCTCTTCCGTGGTCTTGAGCATATTATCACAGTAGTCGGTCACGGTCTGGCGGACAGTGCGGGCCTCGGTCTGGGCGGCGGAAACGATCTCTCCGGCGCGCTGCTGGGCCGCCTTGACGATCTCGGCCTCGCTCACCAGCACACGGGCGCGCTCCTCGGCCTTTTTTACAATGGCCTGCGCCTGTGCGTTGGCCGATTCGATGAGCTGGGCATGGTCGCTGAC
>OJOM01000834.1_pt1 | contig 13407 bp, 10 predicted proteins | sample 1598231 | NCBI WGS metagenome assembly OJOM01 (sample SAMN03922465, study PRJEB24848) | human gut metagenome | isolation source: stool sample | host: Homo sapiens | place: Germany | collected 2010-11 | reverse complement strand
CCAGCAGCTGGCTGTGGAGTACCAGCACAACGCGTTGGAGCCCGCCCACCTGCTGCACGCACTGGCTGCACAGGAAAACGGTCTGATTCCCCAGCTGCTGCAAAAGCTGAACGTTGACCCCGGCAGCTTTGCCGCCGCCGTGGCGGAAAAGCTGTCCGCGCTGCCCCGGGTGTCCGGTTCCGGCCGTGACCCCGATAAGGTCTATATCTCGCAGGCCACCGATAAGGTGCTCAGCGCCGCCGCCCGCGAAGCCAAGGCCATGAAGGACGACTTCATCAGCGTGGAGCACCTGTTCCTTGGCCTGCTGGACGAGCAGGACCAGACCACCAGTGAGCTGTTCCGAGCCTTCAACCTGAAAAAGGACGCCTTTTTGCAGCAGCTTACCGCCGTGCGCGGCAACCAGCGGGTGACCACCGATAACCCGGAGGATACCTACAACGCATTGCAGAAGTACGGTCAGGATCTGGTAGAGCTTGCCCGCAAGCAGAAGCTGGATCCCGTCATTGGTCGAGATCAGGAGATCCGCAATGTGATCCGTATCCTGTCCCGTAAGACCAAAAACAACCCCTGCCTGATCGGCGAGCCCGGTGTTGGTAAAACCGCCATCGCCGAGGGTCTGGCGCAGCGCATCGTGCGTGGCGATGTGCCCGAAAACCTGAAGAACCGCACCGTGTTCAGTCTGGACATGGGCGCTCTGGTAGCCGGTGCAAAGTACCGCGGCGAGTTCGAGGAGCGCTTGAAGAGCGTGCTGAACGAGGTGAAGAAGAGCGAGGGCAAGATCATCCTCTTCATCGATGAGCTGCACACCATCGTGGGTGCCGGTAAGACCGATGGCGCAATGGACGCAGGCAACCTGCTCAAGCCCATGCTGGCGCGCGGCGAGCTGCACTGCATCGGCGCGACCACGCTGGACGAGTACCGCCAGTATATCGAAAAAGACCCCGCACTGGAGCGCCGGTTCCAGCCGGTACAGGTGGATGAGCCCACCGTAGAGGATACCATCTCCATTCTGCGCGGCCTGAAGGAACGGTACGAGGTGTTCCACGGCGTAAAGATTAACGATAGCGCCCTGATCGCCGCTGCCACCCTTTCCGACCGCTATATCACCGACCGCTTCCTGCCGGATAAGGCCATCGACCTTGTGGATGAAGCCTGCGCCATGATCAAGACCGAGATGGACAGTATGCCCAGCGAGATGGACGATCTGGCACACCGCATCACCCAGCTGCAGATCGAGCAGGTGAGCCTGAAAAAGGAGACTGACGCTCTGAGCCAGAGCCGTTTGAAAGATCTGGAAAAGGAGCTTGCCGAATTGCAGGATAAGTTCCGCAGCATGAAGGCAAAGTGGGAGAACGAGAAGAACGCCATTGGCAAGGTGCAGAGCCTGCGTGAGCAGATCGAGCAGACCAATGCCGCCATCGAGAAAGCCCAGCGCGAGTACGACCTGAACAAGGCCGCCGAACTGAAATACGGCAAGCTGCCCCAGCTGCAAAAACAGCTGGCTGAAGAGGAAAAGGTGGCTGCCGCCAAGAAGGAGGACAGCCTGCTGCGTGACCGCGTGACCGACGAGGAGATCGCCCGCATCGTGGCACGCTGGACCGGCATCCCGGTAGAGAAGCTGGTGGAGGGCGAGCGCGAGAAGCTGCTGCATCTGGATGATGTGCTGCACCAGCGGGTCATCGGTCAGGACGAGGCTGTGACCAAGGTAAGCGAAGCCATTCTGCGCAGCCGCGCCGGCATCGCCAACCCCAACCGCCCCATTGGCAGCTTCCTGTTCCTCGGCCCCACCGGCGTGGGCAAGACCGAGCTGGCTAAGGCACTGGCACAGGCCCTGTTTGACGACGAGCGCAACATGGTGCGTATCGATATGACCGAATATATGGAGAAGTTCAGCGTCAGCCGCCTGATCGGCGCGCCTCCGGGATATGTCGGTTATGAAGAGGGCGGCCAGCTGACCGAGGCTGTGCGCCGCAAACCTTACAGCGTGGTGCTGTTCGATGAGGTGGAAAAAGCTCATCCCGACGTGTTCAACATTCTGCTGCAGGTGCTGGATGATGGCCGCATTACGGACAGTCAGGGTCGCACCGTGGACTTCAAGAACACGGTCATTATCCTGACCTCCAACCTTGGCAGTGATATCATCCTGAACGATCTGGAACAGCGCCGTGCGCAGGGCTCCAACGAGCTGAGCGAGGATGCAAAGCACCAGATCGACCTGCTGCTCAAGAGCAAGTTCCGTCCCGAATTTTTGAACCGTCTGGACGAGATCGTCTACTACAAGAGCCTGACCAAGGACGAAATGCGCAAGATCGTGGATCTGCAATTGCAGGATCTGCGTAACCGTATGGAGGAGGGCAAGCACCTCAAGCTGGAGGTCACCACCGCCGCCAAGGACTTCATCATTGATTCTGCCTACGACAGCGTCTATGGTGCACGTCCCATCAAGCGCTTCATCCAGAGCCGCGTGGAGACCCTGATCGCCAAGGCCATCATCAAGGGCGGTTATGCCGAGGGCAACACCCTGACGGTGGATTATGACGGCAGCGCATTGGTTCTGCGTTAAAATTTACCGGTTTTGTACATGGAGTACAGCCCAAACGCTTGCACCCGTGTGCAGAATATGTTATTATAGAAAATAACATTGATGTGCTTTTCATCGTGGAAATGGCAACGATGGAAAGCACATTTTTGTATACGGAAAAGCCCGCTTGGCACGGTTGAAGCATAATGGAAATACAACGGGCAAATAAATCTAAATTTAAAACAGAAAGTTGAGTGTGATTCCCCTTTTTATGGACGATGGCAGTATGACGCTCTGGGTAGCGCTGGTAGTATTGGTGGTATTCTCCGCCTTTTTCTCCGCATCCGAGACCGCATTTTCTTCCCTGAATCAGATCCGCCTGAAAAGCCGCGCCGAGGACGGCGATACCTCTGCCGCCCGGGTGCTGGAAATGGCTGAAAAATACGATAAGCTGCTTTCCACCATCCTCATCGGAAACAATATCGTGAACATTGCCGCAGCCTCCATTGGCACCATCATTTTCACCAAGATGCTGGGTGCAGAGCGGGGCGCTACGGTGTCCACTATGGTGCTGACCGTGGTGGTGCTGATCTTTGGCGAGGTGACCCCCAAGAGCCTTGCCAAGGAGATGCCGGAAACGGTAGCCACCGCAGTTGCGCCGGCGCTCAGCCTGCTGATGCTGGTGTTTACCCCGCTGACATGGCTGTTCAGCCAGTGGAAGCGCTTTCTGGGGCACTTTGTCCACAGCACCGAGGAGGACACCATCACTGAGGGCGAGCTGATGACCATGGTCAGCGAAGCCGAGAATGACGGCGAACTGACCGACCGGGAAAGCGAGCTGATCCGCAGCGCCATCGAGTTTGATGATGTGGAAGTGGAAGAAATCCTGACCCCCCGCGTGGATGTGATCGCGGTGGAGGACGATATGCCGCTGGAAGAGGTGGCACAGACCTTTGCGGAATCCGGCTACTCCCGTCTGCCGGTGTACCACGACACCATTGATAACATCATTGGTGTGGTACATGAAAAGGACTTCTACATGGCACGCCTGAAAAAAGAGACCAAGCTGGAGGATCTGGTCAAGCCCACCCTCTACACCACAGGCTCCACTCAGATCTCCCAGCTGCTGCGCACCCTGCGCGAGCAGCACCATCACATGGCTGTGGTGGTGGACGAGTACGGCGGCACCGAGGGCATCATCACGCTGGAGGACATTCTGGAGGAGCTGGTAGGCGAGATCTGGGATGAGCACGACGAGGTGACCGAGGACTTCCGCAAGCAGTCGGACGGCAGTTGGATCGTACTGGGCAGCGCTGGTGTGGACGACCTGTACGAGCGGCTGGGTCTGCCGGAGGACGAGGATATCGACTCCAACACAGTGAACGGTCTGGTGCAGGAAAAGACCTGCCGCCTGCCCAAGGTAGGCGACCGCTTTACGCTGGGCAGCTACGACGGCGTGGTCACCCGCACCGCCAAGCGCCGCGTGACCGAGGTGCGTCTGACCCCGGCGGAAAAGCCTGACACCAAAAAGGACGAAGAGGAAAAAGGCCACTTTGGCAGAATGACCTCTAAATAAAACACCAACCGGCTGCTGCACAAAACGTGCGGCAGCCGGTTTTTTTCGTTACGACCCCTCCCGTGAAAATGCGTTTGGAGCGCTCCGCGGAGCGCATTTAAAATCGTCTAATTTGCCTATAAAAAATCCCCCCGGCGAGCAGCGCCGGGGGGATTTTTTTTTCAGGATTTACTTAGGCTGGCGGCCAATATAGGCCAGAATGCCGCCATCGGCGTAGAGAATCTGGCCGTTCACGAAGTCGGATGCGTGGCTGGCAAGGAACACGCAGGGACCAACCATGTCCTCCGGCTCGCCCCAGCGGCCTGCGGGGGTCTTGGCAACGATGAAGCTGTCAAAGGGATGACGGCTGCCGTCCGGCTGACGCTCACGCAGGGGCGCGGTCTGGGCGGTGGCAATGTAGCCGGGACCCATGCCGTTGCACTGGATGTTGTACTCGCCGTACTCAGAGGCGATGTTCTTGGTCAGCATCTTCAGCGCACCCTTGGCGGCAGCGTAGGCAGAGACGGTCTCGCGGCCCAGCTCGCTCATCATGGAGCAGATGTTGATGATCTTGCCGCCGCCCTGTGCGATCATGTCGGGGATGATGGCCTTTGCCACGATGAAGGGAGCGTTCAGATCGACGTCGATGACCTGACGGAACTGGGCAGCGCTCATCTCGGTCATGGGGATGCGCTTGATGATACCGGCGTTGTTGACCAGAATGTTGATGTGGCCGACTTCCTCGGTGATCTTTGCCACCATGGCGTTGACGGCGTCCTCATCGGTAACGTCGCAGACGTAGCCGTGAGCCTTGATGCCTGCCTCTGCATAGGAAGCCAGACCCTTGTCCACCAGCTCCTGCTTGATATCATTGAACACGATGGTAGCGCCGTTGGCTGCCATAGCCTTTGCAATTGCCATGCCGATGCCGTAGGATGCGCCGGTGATCAGCGCCACCTTGCCGGTCAGGTCAAAAGATTTGGGAGTGCACTGTGCCATAATAAAGTCCTCCTGTCAAAAATCGTATTCTACACGGCGCAAATTGCAGCCGTGCTACTTTGCAAAGCGCGTCGTATCCGGCCGTGCCGGAGTGCGCTCTTACTTGTATACCAGTCTAGCATCCTTTACAGGAAGTGTCAAGGCACATTCTTGTGAAGTTTTGTTGTACTTTCTTTAGATTTTTGCTTTTCTGCCAAAAAACAATACGCAGAACCGTTGCTTTTTAGCGCAACAGCTTGTGCAGACCGCCGCACCTTGTCACGGTGCACAAGATATTCCGACTATCTTTGGGCTTGTTGACAAGTTTGGACGACCTTTGTCTTTTACCCCAGCTTTTTCTTCTGCTGGCGTGCCACGATGGGCATCAGCAGGGGGATGGGTACAAGGCGCTGGGCGCTGGTGCACAGCCGCATAAAGGCAGAGGGCACAATGATGGTCTTGCGGTGCATCATGCCCAGCAGGGCCTCCTCTACGCACAGCTCGGGGGTAATGCCCCGCAGGGCAAACACCACCCCGGCGTGGTCGTTGAACTCGGTGTCCACCGGGCCGGGGCAGAGGGCGCAGACGTAGACCGGGCTGTGCATCTCCCGCAGCTCTTCAGCCACGCCGCGGGTCATGCTGACCACATAGGCTTTGCTGGCGTAGTAGCCCGCCATATAGGGGCCGCCAGGCAGCAGCCCCGCAGAGGATGCCACATTCAGGATGGTGCCGCCGCCCTGTGCGTTCATCTTGCGCACCACGGCGCGGAACAGCCGCGCCATGGCGGCAACATTCACTTGGATCATCTCTTCCTCGCGGGCTTCCTCCGTTTCCAGAATGCTGCCGCAGACGCCGAAACCGGCGTTGTTGATGAAGATGTCGATGTGCTCCTCGGCCAGTACTTCGCACAGGCGGCTGCACTCCTCGGCGCGGGAGAGGTCGGCGGTCTCGATGCGGCATTCCGTGCCGTGGGCTGCGTGCAGCTCCTTGGCGAGAGCCTGCAAACGGTCGGCGCGGCGGGCGGTCAGGATGAGCCGACAGCCCATAGCGGCATACCGGCGGGCAAACTCCCGGCCGATGCCGGAACTTGCTCCGGTGATCCAGATGGTCTTTTGCATGGTGGTTCTCCTTTTTTCGCCCCCAAACGGGGCTTTCTGTACTTGTTGCCCTTATTTTAGCATAGTTTGCCCGTGCTTTCTATGCAATTTTCGTAAACGATGCAAAAGAGAACCCGAAACGCCGCAGGCGTTTCGGGTTCTCTCATAAATATTATTTCAGCAGGTTATCGTTCTCGAAGTAGTCGATGCGCATGGCCTTGCGCACCTCGTCCAGCGTGGCGGCAGCGGTCTTTTCGGCGTAAGCGCTGCCCTCCTTCAGGATCTCTACCACTTCGGGCAGGCGCTGCTCCCACTCCTTGCGGCGGGTGCGGATAGGCTCCAGCTCAGCCTGCATGACGCTGTTCAGGAACTTTTTCACCTTCATATCGCCCAGACCGCCGCGCTGATAGTGCGCCTTGACCTCGTCCAGATTCTGGTACTCCGGCCAGAACTCGGCAAAGTGCTCGGGGCGGCAGAAAGCGTCCAGATAGATGAACACCGGGTTGCCCTCCACCTTACCGGGGTCCTGCACGCGCAGGTGGTTGGGGTCGGTAAACATGGACTTGACCTTCTTCTCGATATCCTCCGGCTCCTCGGACAGATAGATGCAGTTGCCAAGGCTCTTGCTCATCTTAGCCTTGCCGTCAATGCCGGGCAGACGCAGGCAGGCGGCGTTCTGGGGCAGCACGATCTCGGGCTCTACCAGCGTTTCGCCGTAGACGGAGTTGAATTTGTGCACGATCTCGCAGCACTGCTCGATCATGGGTTTCTGATCCTCACCGGCGGGCACAGTGGTAGCCTTAAAGGCGGTGATATCGGCAGCCTGACTGATGGGGTAGCAGAAGAAGCCCACCGGGATGCTGGCTTCGAAGTTGCGCATCTGGATCTCGCTCTTCACGGTGGGGTTGCGCTGCAAACGGCTGACGGTGACCAGATTCTGGTAGTAGAAGCTCAGCTCGGTCAGCTGGGGCACCATGGACTGGATGAAGATGTGCACCTTGTTGGGGTCCAGACCGCAGGCCAGATAGTCCAGTGCCACCTGCAGAATGTTCTGGCGCACCTTCTCGGGGTTGTCGGCGTTATCGGTCAGCGCCTGCGCGTCGGCGATCATGATAAAGATATCATCATATTCGCCGGTGTTCTGCAGCCGCACCCGCTCCTTCAGAGAGCCGACATAGTGGCCAACGTGCAGGCGGCCGGTGGGACGGTCGCCGGTCAGAATAACTTTTTTCATGATGTTCTCCTTTGTCAAGGATTTGACCCCCTCCGACAAGCCTTGCGGCATTGCCAGCTCCCCCAAGAGGGCGCCTTTTCGCCTTACTGCACCGTAAAGCTGCGTGGCAAGAGGTTCCTTTTATACTTTATAGTGTGTTAAGTATAGCCCCCCGGGGCGGTGCTGTCAACAAGGCCGCCGGAAAAAGAAAAAAGCGATGGAAAATTTCCATCGCTTTGCTGGCGCCTCTTGCCTGACTCGAACAGGCGACACCCTGATTAACAGTCAGGTGCTCTAACCGACTGAGCTAAAGAGGCATCTATATAAAACGGCACATGACCGTTTTACTACTATAAAATGGTGACCCGTACCGGAATCGAACCGATGTTAAAGGCGTGAGAGGCCTCTGTCTTAACCGCTTGACCAACGGGCCATACGTCCATTTTCGCATCAGGTGTTCGCACCCGACTTGGCTATTTTAGCATACCGGGTGCCCTTTGTCAACAGCAAATTTTGATTTTGTTTGAAAAAAGTAAATTTTTCCACCGCAGCCCCGGACCGGCAGCAAACACCGCGCCCGCTGCCGTTCTATGCGGCCTTTTATAAAGGAACGATAAAATGGTGAAACCTGAATTCGGATAGTTGACAATGTGGTAAAATGTGGTACTCTTAGGGTGCAAAAACGCTTTTGAGGAGGGCTTATAATATGGCTATGAAAATGGATCGTCGTGCGTTTTTAAAGACTTCTGCCGCAATGGCAGTGGCAGTATCCATGACCGGGCTGCTGGGCGGCTGCAGTGGCGGTGACGATGGCGATGATCTGGGTGGATATACTGCAGCAGTCAACGGTTGGACAACCGATGCACATGAAGGCTCTTTGAGCGAGATTACCCCGTGGTGGGCAGAATTTAAGATGAATGTCAGCGTCCGGAGCCTGTATGACAAGGAGACGAATTTGCCGGGACGTTTTATGTTCAAGCTGACCATTGATGGCAAAGAGCAGGAACTGATGAAGGGCGATGGCGCAACCGATACGCTGCTTGCTAAGAACAGCTGGTTGGTGCCGTTCAGCAAGGGCGGCGAGTATCGTCGGGGTAACGTTATCTTTAAAATGATCGATAAGGAACTGTACGAAGCAATCCGTAACGGCAAGGTAGACGTTGTATTCACCGTGGGCACTGACCGCACGGAGAGCTACAAGCTGGACTATACGAACAAGACTTTTGTAAAGCAGACCGTCTGATACCGCAGAACAGAATTTTCTGAGGGATACCCAATACAGGAGGTGCATTGCTATGATCGACCGCAGAACATTTCTTAAACTTAGCGCCGGGGCACTGGTGCTGACCGCCGCAGGGGCTTTGACCGGCTGCGGGGATACCGTGATCGAAAAGACCAGCGGTGTAGCCAAGATCGGTGATGTCACCTTTATCTGTCCAACGCCGTTTCTGGGCGGCGGCCTGGGCGACGGCATAGTCAAGCAGCTGACCTACTTGACGCAGTTCACCATCCAGAACAACAGCGCCGAAAGGGTAGTCATCAAGCCGGAGGACATTACCTGCATCTTCCGCGAGAAAGATACAGAGGAAACGCTGTATTTCAAGAAGAACGAACTGGTCGCAGAGCCGGGTCAGACAGCTGTCTATAACGGCATGACAGCGTTCTATCTGGAAACCAAGGAAGGTGTGCCGGAAAAGAATAGCACCGGCACCTATGAACTGCGTGTGCGCTACAATGGTCAAACCGCTGTGTTCCTCTATGGAAACAACGGCAAAAATGTAACGGGCAGCGTAGAGTAAAACCGAATACACCCCGCCGCCGGGCACTTCTGGAAACAGGAGTGCCCGGCGGCTTTTTGTTTTGTGCCGCATTACCTGTTCTTTACATTGGGGCTGGCATTGTGCACAAAGTTTTACGCACTTTTTGCACGTCCATGGTCGCAGCAAGGGCGGCAAAGCGGTAGAATAAGGCCGTTCCCAAGGAAAACACAAAAAGACAGTGCCGGGCGGGAGCCCGGGTTTTTAATGGAGGAAATTCTATCATGAAAAAGATCTCTCGTCGTTCGTTTCTGACCGTTTGCGGTGCAGCTGCTGCGGCTGCTGCCCTGACCGCCTGCGGCGGCTCTGCTTCTTCCGCATCCAGCACCGCTGCTTCTGCTTCCACCACCGCTTCTTCCGCTGCCGGGCAGGCAGCCGGCACCCTGAGCGGCAACGTTGCGACCGGCGGTTCTACTTCCATGAAGAACGTCATCGCTGCCCTGACCGAGGGCTTTGCCGAGGTCGAGCCGGGCGTCACCGTCAGCTACGACCCCACCGGCTCCGGCGCAGGCATCACCGGCGCTACCGACAAGACGCTGGACATCGGCCTGTCCTCCCGCGCTCTGAAGGATGATGAGAAGAACGATGTGGACGGCACTGTCGTGGCGCTGGACGGCATCGCCATCATCGTGAACAAGGACAGCAAGGTCGCTGACCTGACCGTGGAGCAGCTCAAGAAGATGTTCACCGGCGAGATCACCAACTGGAAGGATGTCGGCGGCGATGACGGCGAGATCGTTCTGGTGGGTCGTGAGGCCGGTTCCGGCACCCGCGATGGCTTTGAGAGCATCGTGGACGTGAAGGACAGCTGCAAGTATGCACAGGAGCTGACCGCCACCGGCGCTGTCATCAGCGCCGTGGAGGCAAACCCGCTGGCCATCGGCTACGCTTCTCTGTCCGCTGTGGGCGACACCGTTGCCATGGTCACCGTGGAGGGTGTGGAGTGCAGCGAGGACACCGTCAAGGACGGCAGCTACAAGATCCAGCGTCCCTTCGTGTTCGTTACCAACAAGAGCGCTGCCCTGTCTGAGCAGGCACAAGCCTTTGTGGACTTTGCCACCAGCAAGGACGCTGCCGACCTCATCCGCACCGCAGGCGCTGTGCCCGTGAACGAGTAATTGCCGGGTGGTTTGCCGGGGAGTTTCCCCAGCGAATGATCCGAGGGTGGGACCCTGTTGCCGCAGGCAATAGGGCGGGAGCTGGAAGCCCCGAATTTCGCGGGGAAAGCTCCCCGGTGAACCGCCTGCCCTGCATCTGAACAAGAGAACTGCCGCGTCGGCCTGCCGTTTCTGCGAGCCGACGCGGCTTTTATAAAGGATTTCAGCTATGAACAAAAAATCCTATCTGCGCCGGGTACGCCTGCCCCGCACCCCCGCCGACTGGCTGGAAGCGGTGATGAATTTCATCTTCTTTCTGTGCGGAATGCTGGCGGTGTGCTGTGTGGTGCTCATCTCGGTGTACATGGTGGTCTCCGGCGTGCCGGCTATCCATAAGATCGGTATTTTCAAATTCCTGTTCGGCACAAAATGGGCGTCCACTGCGGCAGAGCCGCTGTTCGGCATTCTGCCCTTCATCCTGTCCAGTGTCTACGGCACGCTGGGTGCCACCATCATCGGCGTGCCCATCGGCCTGCTGACGGCGGTGTTCCTCTCCAAGGCCGCAGCCCCCAAACTGCGCACCGTGGTGGTCACCGCCATCGAGCTGCTGTCCGGCATCCCCAGCGTAGTGTTCGGCCTTTTGGGTATGCAGGTGCTGGTGCCCGCCGTGGCCAAGACCTTCGGCAAGGCCTCCGGTGCCTGCCTGCTCAGCGCTATCGTGGTGCTTTCCATCATGATCCTGCCCAGCATCGTGTCCGTGTCGGTGACGGCGCTCAACGCCGTGCCGCCGGAGTATGAGCAGGGCAGTCTGGCGCTGGGTGCCACCGACACCGAAACATGGTTCAAGATCAGCATCCCGGCAGCCCAAAGCGGCATTGCCGCAGGCGTTGTGCTGGGCATCGGCCGCGCCATCGGCGAAGCCATGGCTGTGATGATGGTGGCGGGCAACAGCCCCAATATGCCGGACAGCCTGTTCCGCAGCGTCACTTTGCTGACCACCGCCATTGCCAAGGAAATGAGTTACGCCGGCGGCTTGCAGCGGCAGGCACTGTTCAGCATCGCGCTGGTGCTGTTCGTGTTCATCATGCTTATCAACGTGGTGCTGAATGTGGTACTGAAGGGAGGCAACCGCGATGAATAACGGCTTTTCGCCCTCCCGCCGGGCATGGAACCGGGTAATGACCGTGCTGGTCTGGGCAAGCGCAGTGCTGGTGATGATTCTGGTGGCCGGGATCATCGGCATGGTGCTGGTGCGGGGCATCCCCCACATCAGCTGGAAATTCCTTTCCACCACCGCCAGTGTGCTGAAAAAGACGGACGGCATCCTGCCCGCCGTCCTCAACACCCTGTATGTCATTGTGTTGACATTACTCATCGTATTGCCGCTGGGCGTGGGTGCGGCGGTCTACCTGACCGAATACGCCTCCAACCGGCGGCTCATCGAAGTCATCGAGTTCACCAACGAAACGCTGGCCGGTATCCCCAGCATCATATACGGTCTGGTGGGTATGCTGGTGTTCAGTCAGGCACTGGGCTTCCAGACCTGTCTTTTGTCCGGCAGTCTGACGCTGGTGGTGATGAACCTGCCCACCATCATCCGCACCACGCAGGAATCCCTCAAAACCGTGCCGCAGGGCTACCGCGAGGGTGCCATGGGTCTGGGTGCGGGCAAGTGGCACATCATCCGCACCATCGTGCTGCCTTGCAGCATTGACGGCATCGTCACCGGCTGCATTCTGGCGGTGGGACGCATCGTGGGCGAAAGCGCCGCGCTGCTGTTCACCGCCGGTGCGGCAGAGGTGATCGCCAAGAGTGTGTTCAAAGCCTACACCTCCAACGGTGCCACCCTGTCGGTGCTGCTGTACCTGCGCGCCTTTGAAGACGGCGATTTCACCTCCGCATGGGGCATCGGCGCAGTGCTGCTGGTGCTGGTGCTGCTCATCAATCTGGCAGCACGTCTGGCGAAAACGAAACTGAAACAGAAGCAGTAAAAATAAAGAGGTACTCTATGGAAAACACGAATGTGCCGGTGATATCGGCAAAGGATCTGAACCTCTGGTACGGCGACTTCAAGGCGCTGAAGAGCATTTCGCTGGACGTGGGCGAGCGGGAGATCACCGCACTGATCGGTCCCTCCGGCTGCGGCAAGTCCACCTTTTTAAAGACCCTGAACCGCATGAACGACCTTGTGCCGGGCGTGCGTATCGAGGGTGATGTGCGGCTGAAGGGCGAGGATATCTTTGCCCGCGAGATGGAGCTGACCGACCTGCGCCGCCGCGTGGGTATGGTGTTCCAGAAGGCAAACCCCTTCCCCATGAGCATCTACGACAACATCACCTACGGCCCCAAGCTGCACGGCGTGCGCAATAAGGCCGAGCTGGACGAGCTGGTGGAAACCTCTCTGCGGGGCGCAGCCCTGTGGGACGAGGTGAAGGATCGCCTGAAAAAGAGCGCCCTTGGCCTGTCCGGCGGGCAGCAGCAGCGTCTTTGCATCGCCCGGGCATTGGCGGTCAAGCCCGAGGTGCTGCTGATGGACGAGCCCACCAGCGCACTGGACCCCGGCTCTACCATGAAGGTGGAGGAGCTGATGAACGAGCTGAAAAAGAACTACACCGTGGTCATCGTCACCCACAATATGCAGCAGGCGGCCCGTATCAGCGACCGCACCGCCTTCTTCCTGCTGGGTGAACTGGTGGAAGTTGGCCCCACGAACCAGATCTTCAGCACACCCCGGGACAAGCGCACCGAGGACTACATCTCCGGCCGGTTCGGTTAATGCAGGGAGGAACAAAGCAATGAGCATTCGCAAACAATACGACAGCGATCTGGAAGCCCTCAAGACCGCACTGGTGGAGATGGGGCAGAACGCCGCCGAGGCCGTGGAGAACGCGCTGGAAGCGCTGTGCACCGCCGACACCGCAGCCGCCCAGAAGATCGTGCAGGGGGATGACCGCATCAATAACATGGAGCGGGACATCGAGCACCGCTGCATGACCTTGCTGCTGCGCCAGCAGCCGGTAGCGGGCGATCTGCGCCACATTTCCACCGCCATGAAGGTGGTCACCGATATCGAGCGCATGGGCTGTCTCTTATACACATCTCCGAGCCCACGAGACCGTACTAGATCTC
>OJOM01000830.1_pt1 | contig 13481 bp, 17 predicted proteins | sample 1598231 | NCBI WGS metagenome assembly OJOM01 (sample SAMN03922465, study PRJEB24848) | human gut metagenome | isolation source: stool sample | host: Homo sapiens | place: Germany | collected 2010-11 | reverse complement strand
CCCGCCGTGCCTGTCACGATGACGTCCACCGTGCCCTGCCCGCGCGGGTGGTTGCAGTCGGCCTGTGCGAACAGTACGCCGGGGACGGACTCCGCCGCGTCAATGAAGGTGTCCTCCGTCGCCCGCTGCGCCAGCTCCGACCACGAGCGGAGTGTCCGCGCCCTCGCGCTCTCGTCGTCCTCGGTGTCGCTGCCTTCCCGCACGATCCAGTCCTCGGCGTTGCTGAATGTGACGTCGCCAAGGTAGGTCAGCGTGCGCGTGATCTGCCCAGCGGGGACGTTGTAGCGGCTACCCTCTGTCTCGGCCTCCACCAGCACGTCCACGGAGGACGCGCCCTTTTGCAGCGTCGCTGCCTCCAGTACGAAGAAGCGCAGCTCCTCGCCGTTGATGTCGAGGATGCTCTTGAAGACGTGCCCCTTGGGGATTTTGACCGCCTCGCCCGTCATGTCGGTGCGGCTGACGGTGACGAAGCCCTGCGTCTTCTGCGCCTTCTTGCGCTTTTTGGAGTAGTCCGCCATCTTCAGGTCGAGCCACGCACCGCCCGCGTGGGAGACGAACATATTGTTCAGCACGACGCGGAGCAATTCAATGACCTCGACCTTGATGCGCAGCACGATCATGAGCATCGTGTAGAACACGCCGCCCGAATGGAAGTTGCTGATGACGAAGCCCTCGTCCTTCAGCTCCTCGATCTTCTGCTCCTTCAGCTCGTCCAGCGTAGGCAGAGGGAGCACGGCGTCCAGTATTTCCTTGTCGATCATTCTGATACCACCTCCACGCTCACCGCGCCGATGATGACGTCCAGCTCGTGCCGCTCGTCCTCCTCCGCGAAGCGGAAGGAGCAGTGCAGCACGACCGCGTCATCCTCGAACGCAATACTGATCTCAATGCTTTCCGGGAGGATGACCTCCCGCTTCTGCAGCTTGAGCCGCACCCGCTGGGTGATCTCCAGACGGGTCAGCTCCGTGTCCTCGGACTGGATGAAGTCATACAGGCCCCAGCCGAACTCGGCATCATAGAAGACGTCTCCCGGCTGCGTGAGCGCCTCAAGGACGATGTTCTGATACAGACACTCCAGCCCCGAGCAGAGCGGCGCGTCGCCGTCTGTGGCCTGTGTGAGCTGCCACTCGCTGTTGAGCCGGATGTCCGTATCGTTCAGGCCCGTCATAGCTCCACCTCCCCGATGATTGCAGGGGTGAGGTCGCCGTAGGGAAGCGCGACGGCCACGACTGCCCCGGCCTTGAACTGTTTCTTAGACTTAATTCCCGGAAGCGCGGGATAGTTGGCGTCGGGGTTGCCGAAGCGGTCGATGACGGTGAGTTTGTACTCGTACCAGTAGGAGGTGATGTGCGCCTTGAACACCTCGCCCGTCACTTCGTTGTGGACGATCAGTTCCTCAATGTCAAAGGCGTCGCTCTTTGCCGCCGAGTCGATGGTGGCGAATACGGCGGCGGGGAGCTTCAAATGCGGGAAGTCCTGCGCCAGCGTCTTCTTCATAACGGACGCGACCATTTCTTCGAGCACGTCGGTTTCCTCCTTTCGGGGTCAGAAATAGATGTAGGTGCGGATGAAGCCGGAGTCGTTGGTCTTGCTGACCACCTTGGAGACCTCGACCTCACCGCTCACCTGCGGATGGATGAGGTTTATTTTGTGGGAGTGCTTGATGAACGGTGCGGAGACTGTCTCCAGCTCCCACACGCCACCCGCACGGCGCAGGTTGAGGATGTTCACGCCGTGCTCGAAGGTGTAGACCTTCTTCTGCTCCGGCTTCTCGTCCCAATAGAAGACGCCGCCCGAGAAGAAGAACGGAACGCGAAGCCCCCATGCCGCATTGACGGCGTTGATCGCTTGGACGGCGGTCTGCCTCCGAATGGGGAGCATTTTGCGCGTCGGGTAGGTCTTGCTGGAGAGCTTCATCTTGGACAGGCCCGCCTGTGCAAGGAAGTACGAGATCAGCTCCTGCGGCGTGGTGTCGAGGAAGGTGTCGTTGATGATCGTCTCCTCCATGAGCAGCATCTCATCCTTCAGCGCGACCTCGTTGGCATACGTCCCGCCATCGTAGTTGCCGGAGACGAAGCCCGTGAACACGTCCTCCAGCGTGCCGTCATAGCCGAGCTGGATGGTGGCGGGGTCTTTCTTCTTGAGCGAGAGCTTCGGGCGGAACTGGCTCGTGAAGCGGATCTTCGCCCAATCATAATACGAGGACTTCGAGGAATAGATCTCAAGCTCCACGCCTTCCTCGAAGGTGTAGGAACCGGCCTGTGCCGAGATCTGCGGGTAGTACAGTTCTTTCGTTTCCACTGTGGCCTCCTTAGTACGGCATGGCGGTCACTTTGTTCATCGCCGCCGTGGCGTCTGCGTCATCCCGTGCGGGGGACTTACCCCGTTCGTTGCTCAGGTAGCTCTTGTAGTCTGCCTTCAGATTGCTCGCCGCGCCGCCGCCGGACTTGCCGGAGCCGGAACTGGAGCCGGAACTGGAGCCGGACTTTGCCGTGATGGTCTGCGGGATGTACTCCCACAGCTCCAGCGTAGCCGTAAGCTGCCCGCGCTTGTTTTCGCCCTTGTGGGACAGCTTTTTGAAGATGACCTTCTCCACGCCGTGGACGGCGGTGTCCTCGCTGATGATGGGGATGGGCTGCGGCACGCTCTGCCCGGGCGATCGGAAGATCGCCCGGAGCGTTGCGTATCGCTGGTACTTGGTCTGCGAGGGCGTGTCGTCGATGATCAGCTCGATGTTGACCTTGGCGTCCTCGTAGCCCGTTGCCTGTTTCGGCTTGGTGGCGCTGCCCTCGACCTCCTGCTCGTCCACCTTCGCGGTCTCAATGACCTCGATGCTTTTGACGAGACCGGGGAGGACGACGCCGTTGAGCTTGATCAGCTCGTCTTCTACATAGATCATAGCGTCCTCCTTCCTTATGCCGGGGCCGGAGCGGCGTCCTCGTCGTCGCCGGGTTCGCCGTCCTCGTTGGCCGCTGCGTAGTCCTCGACCTCCTGCAAAAGAGCGAGGAGCTGCTGCAGGTCTTTGATCTTCTTGAGGTCGACCGGGACGAGCAGCTTGTGGATGATGACCTGCTTGCCCTTACCGGAGCTGCCCTCATCGCTGCTCTCGTCCTTGTCCTTCTTCCCGCCGCCGAGGTCGACCTTCTTCTCCGGCTTGCGGTCAAGAGCGCCCTGCACCTGCTGGAGGCTCTTGTTCATCGCCTCTGCCGGGGCGTCGCCCGCCAGCGTCAGGCCGTGAGCGTAGGTAGTCATGGTGCGTTGGCCGGACAGGGTCAGCGTGGACAGCGGCCCCTCCTTCGCGTCAGAGAACGGGAGGAGGTTGCGGATCTTCTGCAAGCCGCCCTTTACGGCCTCGACCGCGCTGCTGAAGGCGGACTTGATGCCGTTTGCAAAGGTGGACACGATCCGTTTGCCGGACTCGAAGAACCACGTGACCGCGCCGGAGACGGCGTTCTTGATGTTGTTCAGGCCGTTGGAGAAGGCGGTGCGTGCGTCGGTGAACTTCTGTGAGATGCCTTGGACGATGTTGCTCATGGCCGTCGAGAACTTCCCACGGATCTCCGAGAGCTTGCCGCCCGTGAGGTTGTCGATGAAGGTGTAGCCCGCTGTGTACCAGCCCTTGACCGCCTCCATCGCCGCCGCTGCGACGCCGGAAATGCCGCCGCCGTGTTCCTCGTAGGCCGTCTTGATGTTGGACAGCTTCTCGGACACGGTCGCCTTTGCCGCGTCCATGACGGAGCCGATCACGTTCCCGATGCCCTCAAACACCGACTTCGCGACCGAGCCGACCGCCGTCAGCGTTTCCTTGAAGAAGTTGATGACGGAGTTGACCGCATTGCGGAACCACTCACACTTGTTGTAGAGTAGCACCAGCGCCGCAATGAGGGCCACAATGCCAATGACGACCCATGTGACGGGGTTGGCCAGCAGCGCCGCCGTGAAGCTCCACACCGAGGATATGAGCGGTGTGAGCGCCCCTCGCGCCAGTGCGAAGCCGCCCTTGAGTATCTTGAACGCGCTGATCGTTTTTGTCACGACGAGGCCGACGCCGGAGATCAGGGCGATCAGCGTGCCGCCTACGGCGAGGAAACCGCCCACCGCAAGAACGATGAGCATGATGACCTTGACGAGCTCCTGGTTCTTCTCGATCCACGAGCCGACCTTCGTCAGCACGCCCTCGCCCTTGCTCATCAGGTCGTTGACCGTGGGGAGCAGGGAGTTGCCGATGCTCTCAGTGACGTTGTGGATGCGCTGCTTGAGTCGCTCGAAGCGTTCCGGCTCCGTCTCCTGAATGGCGGAGGCCATCTGCTCCGTGACCGACACGCCCTTTCCGAGCGAGCCGTACATATTGACGATGTTGTCCTGCAGGTCGCCGACCTTGTTATACATCAGGTCGATGAGCGCTACGGCCTCGGTGTCGCCGAAGGCTTTCTGCAGCTCCATCTTTTCGGCGGCGTCCATTGTCTCGCCGAACTTGCCCCGCAGGATGTCGAGGATCTCCGGCATACTCAGGAGCTGGTTGTTGACGTCTGTGAACTTGAGCCCCAGCGCCTCGCCGCCCTTGGTGGCGCTGCGGAGGAAGGCTTTGTATTTCGTGCCCGCTTCCGCGCCGCCCATTGTGGCCTGCAGCATACCCAAGACGGAGAGCTGCTCTTCCAGTGGCACCTGCGCCGTGGTCGCCGATGCGCCGAGGTTCTGAATCGCCTGTGCCATGCCGGAGCCGGAGGTCTTGAACGCTCGGACGGCGTCGGAGATGCCAGCCGAGAACATCTCGCCGAACTCCATGTCGCTCAGGTCGCTGTAGTAGTCTTTATAAATGCCGTAGCCTGCGGCAAACAGCGAGGTCATCTCGCCCGCCGTGGACTTCGTCGCCTTTGCGGTCAGGGCCGCGAGGCTTGTGAACTCTGCGACGCCCTCATCAGAGAGGGAGGCGATGCCGCTCTTGATGTCGTAGGCCGCGCTGATGAAGTCCGCCTTCGACGTGCCCGCCCACTGATCGGAGAAGCTGCGTGCGGCGTTTTCGACCGCTTCAAGGTCTTGCACGCCCAGCGAGGCCAGCTCACCCAGCGCACGCCGCGTTTCAAAGGTCGCCTCTACCGGGGCGAGCACAGCGTTTACGATCTGCGAGCCCGTCTCCTGCATCGCCGCGCCCGCCTTTGCCATGTTGCCGAAGGTCTGGCTTGCGGCGTCCAGCTTGGAGACGTTTGCGCCGACCTTGGACGCCACGCCCGCCATCGGCCCGGAGAGGTTGTCGATCATGTTCATAATGAGCGACAGCTTAAATACGGACTCTAAACTCATTTTCTGCTTTCACCTCCAGTTTGAGATAGAGGCGGAAAAACGATCGGCGGCGGGAGGCCGTCACTCGGGGAACGCTCGCACGATCGCCCGGGTGACGATGCCCTCCTCAAGCTCCTGCATGAAGCGGGCCTTTGCGACCCATCCGAGGAACTCGTCGACGTCGTCAATCGTTTCGGGGTCAAAGGTCTCTAAGAGAGGCGGAGGCACAAAACGATAGATCTCAAGGAGCCCGCGCTCCACGAAGCTCTCCCGTACCTCCGCGACCCGTTCTCTTAGAGCTTCTTCAAATTTGCCGTACCCGTCAGGCCGAGGATCTCCGTCAGCTTATTGCCGATGGAGATCGCGATGCCGGGGTTCTCCTCCATGTCCTTCGTCAGACGCTCGGCGTCCTCGTCGATGACCGCGTCCAGCATGAACGCCTTGCTTGCCTTGGTGATGCCCTGTGCAGCGGTCTTGATGTAGCGGTCATAGCTGGGGACGGTGGGGCGCTTGAAGTAGTAGGAGAACTCTTTCTCACTCTCATCGTCCACAGGGACGGTGATGCCGACGCGGTAGAGCTTGCCGCCGTACTTGGCCTTGAGCTGTTCCTCGCTGCTGCGGGCGGGGGTCTGGTTGTTGGTGTTTTCCATAGTGTGACTTCCTCCTTGTTATTCTCAAAAATGTTGTCCTTAGACGGGCGCGACGCCGTCCTGATACACGCCGCCGACGATCATCATGTCGACGTCGACGGTGAGGCTCTTGTCGCCCTGCGCTGCCTTGTTGCTGCGCTTGGAGAACTTGACCTTCTTCAGCTCGTCGATCTTCGTGCGTGCGCCCTCGTTGGCGTAGGAGACGATGATGGAGGGCAGCTCCATCTTGTAGAAGGGAACGCCCTTCTGCTTGCAGTAGGCCAGCAGATCGTCGTAGTCGTCGCGGAGCATGGAGAGCTTGCCGGACGCCTTATAGTTGCCTGTGCCGTAGCCGCGCGGCTTGGAGCCGGAGCCGTAGACTTCTTCCATCTCCAGCTCGTCGTCGTAGCTGATCTCCTGCACCTGAATGTTCAGGCCGGGGATTTTCAGATCCACGTCGCCCCAATCATAGGCTTTTCCGTTTACCTTCAGCATTGCCTGTCCTCCTCCCTTAGTTGCTGCTCAGAGCCGAGCGCCCGATGTCGATAACGACCTCGCGGATGTAGCCTCTGGAGAGGTAGCGGATGATGACGCTCATGGTCTCATCTTCGAGGAAGGTATCGTAGCAGCTCTCGTCCACGGTGGTCTCATAGGAGCTGATCTCCTTGTCCTCCACCATGCGGTCAAGCGGCACGCTGATGAACTTCGCCCGCGCGTCCAGCTCGCCCTGAATGTCCTCAAGGTCGATGTCGTCGTTCTTGAACTGCAGCGCCTTCTTGCGTGTCTCGCGGATGATCTTGTTCTTCACACGCACATCCTCGGCATAGCGGAAGTCGCTGCCGTCCTTGCACATCATCTTCGTGTGATAGACAAAGATGTCGTCAAGGCCGTCGTACTCGCGGAAGGTCATGTAGCCCGCGACGTCCAGCAGTTCAATGACGGTGCTGTCGTAGCCGATGGGAACCAGCTCCAGCAGCTTCGTCTTGGGGAAGCCCAGCGCGTCCTCGTCCTTGGTCTTGCCGATGGACACGCTCACCTTCGTCATGGCGTAGCGCCCGGAGGCGAGGCCCGCGAGGTTGACAATCTGCGTGGTGCCGTCCAGCCGCACAAGGCGACCCCATGCGGCGCAGACCTGAATGTCGGAGTTCTTGATCCGCTTACGGTCTGCCTCCATCTTCAGCGCCCAATCGCTCAGGTCACCATCCGCCTCGTCGGCGGGATAGGCGGCCTCCATGAGGAAGAAGCAGGGCTTGTGGCAGACCGTCATCAGCTCCTTCTGTGCTTCACTGACCGCCTCCCACAGCTCCACCGTGCTCCCGCCGACTATGTGGACGAACTCGAACTCCTCGTTGAAGCTCTTGATCTTCTCAATCGCGCCCAGCACATCGCCGTTCGTCATGCTCGGTGCAGTGGTCTTGAGGGTGTAGGTGTCGCGCACGAGGAAGGAACTGGGCTTCTGATCCGGCGAGCTCGCCTCGGTGAACTTGATCGTCAGACCCGTGCCCTCGATCTCGTAGCTGCCAGTGACGGGGACGGTGATCTCATCCGAGAAGTTGTCGCCGTCGATGGAGTAGACGAAGGCTGCGGTGTTGAGCCCGCCCTGCGCGGTGAAGCGCACGGTGAGCGCGTAGGCGTTGTTGGGCGAGCCCTGCACAGCTACGCTGCCGCCGCCGTCGCCCGTCTTCGTGACCTCGCCGATCGTGCCAGCGGTGCTCGCGGCGACAGGGATGCAGAACACGCGGGCCGCGCCGCCCTGCACCGCGTCCATGACCGCGTCGGCCAGTGGGGACAGGCCCAGCTTGGACTTGATGGTGCTTGCGCCCATGCTGCCGAGGATGGTGATGGGCTTTTCGGTGACAGAGGGGGAGACGCCGATCTTGATGTGCAGACCGTCGCCCGTTGCCGTGGCGAAGCCGAGCAGTCCGTCCGTGACGTTGCTGCGTACATCTCTAAGCATTACTTCCTCGCCTCCTTGCTCTTATGCCCGTTCATCGGGCTGTTGTTGAACTTGGCGACGGCGGCGAGGAACTCGTCCTCCGTCATCGCCTTACCGGGCCGCCAGCCATTCGCGGCGCATACGCCCGCGTAGGTGGCACGCCCAACCTTGTGCTGCTCACGGAGCTTGTCGATCGGCACAAGCTCCGGCGCGGCAGCGCCTTCCGGCTTCTGTGTTTTAGTCGCCATCTGTAGGCTCCTTTCATGTGATCTTCTCCACGGACGTCACTCTGACACCGGTCAGAGGTGCGAAGCCCGTGTCGCGGTAAACGCCGCCGTTGAAGGTGATCATCACCTGCACGGCGACCTGTGCTTTTAGGAGTGAGTCGTCCTTGTCGACCCAATCCGCTCCCTCAATCTCAATGGGGACGAAGTTGCCGTCGATGTAGATGCCACGGTCAAGACTCGCCACAAAGCGGTCGAATATCTCTTCGACTTCATCATCGGTATAGCCGCCGATGATCACGCCGAACGTGGTCGCCCGTTCCATGATCTTCCGCCTTTTGTGCAGCGTTCCCTCTTCGTCTCTGTATCTCTTTTTGGAACCGTTTCGGGTGAAAGTCTCACGTTCGAACAAGACCGCGCCGATGTGGGACTCCTGGCTCTTCTCCAGAGCCTTCTCTGTGGTAAATGGCTTGGACTTGATGCCCGCCGCTTTCAGCTTGTCGATGAGATATTGCTTGCTTTCCGTGTAGAGCAAGAGATCAATCCTCCTTCTGGATGAACTCCTCGACCGTCGCCTTCATCTCCTGCATATCGTCCTCTGAGAGACCGAGGAAGGGACGGGCCGGGATGGTGATGCGGACTTGCTTCTTCGTGACCCACTTGCCGCCCACCTGAAAACGGAGGGCTTTCTTCTTCCGCGCCCGGATGGTGCGGCCCGGTTCTCCGAACTGATGCGTCGCCGCATACTTGACGTTCGTGCCGAGCGCGAAGCCGGAGGTGTCCGACTTGGCGTGGATGGAGTTGCGGAGCTGCGCGGACTGGATGAGCGTCTTGCCGCCCTCCTGTGCGGCGCGGATGGAGGTCTTCCATCTGCGCCCGTCCGGGCCTTTGCTGGATGAGCGTCTTGCCGCCCTCCTGTGCGGCGCGGATGGAGGTCTTCCACCTGCGCCCGTCCGGGTCTTTGCTCTGCTTGAACCGTTCCAGCGTCGACTCGCGCACGCCCTCGGCCAGCGCCGCGTTGATGCCCTGCTTGTCGATCTCCGAGAAGCTCCTGATCCTGCGGAGCATCGCCCGCGTGTCGCCGTCGAGCCGGATGCTGTACATGGCCATGCGTTACATCCCCCTCATCTTCTCGCGGGTAAACAGGCGGCTGTTGGACTTGACCTTAAAACCACCCGCCGCTGCGCTCGCCGGGTCTTCCGTCTCCGTGCCGATGGACACCGTGCCCTCCGCGACCAGCGTGAGGAACTTGATCGCCGCGTTGTAGCGGTTCAGGTAGGTCTTCTGATCCGTCCCCTCGTCGATGCCGATGCGGGAGAACAGATTGTAGACCGCGATATCCTTGGAGAACTTGTTGATGACCCTCGGGGCCGGGGCCAGAGGGACGGCGTACCTCTTGGCGAGGTAGCCGTCGATCTCTGCGTCCGCGTCGGCGATCGCCGCATCGATGATCGGGGAGACCAGCTCTTCACGCTCGGCGGGATCTTCAATGAAGGTGTCGCCGATGATCGCGTTGAGTGCGTCATCCTTGACCATGTCCCGCACTTCAGTGCGTGTGCTGTAGCTCATGCCGTGCCCTCCTTTCTGCCCCGGGCGGTTTAGGTGGTGGTACCGTCAGAGCCGTAGGCCATCTGCCAGAAGCCGAAGCCCGCGTTGCCGCGAGAGTCTGCGCCGTAGATGAACTTCTTGCTCATGAAGACGTTGTCGTCGGTCTCGTTGGTCTTGGAGACGAACTTCGCCTTCTTGCGCTGCTGGTAGATCAGCGGCTTGACGGGACGCTTGGTGCAGAGCAGGAACCAAGCGGAGTCGCTTGCGAGGCGAGGCTCCACATGGATCTCCGCCGTGCCCTGCATGGTGTTCTTCGTGCCGTTAATGAAGTCGGCGACGAGGATGTCGCGGGCGTCCGCTTCCAGTGCGGGCGGCACGACCAGCAGATCGGGAACCAGCGCCAGAGGGCGGCCCTTGCTGTTCTTCAAGCTCATCATGGATGTACGCGCCGTCTTGTAGGCGTCCATGCTCAGCTTCGCGGTGCCCTTGTTGCTTGCCTTGTCCTTGCCGACAGGGTGGTCGGTAGCGAAGAACGCCTTGCCGTCGTAGCACTTCTCGGTGAAGCCGTTGGCCAGCAGACCGTAGACCAGCTCGTCGGGATGCAGCGCGGCGGACTCGCCGAGCATCTGAATGGAAGGATTGTAGAGGCCGATCTTGTCGTCCTCGACCGCGTTGCGGTCTACGCCGACAGTCAGCTCGAAGTCCTTGTTCTTGATGGTGTAGGCGGAGCCGGAGAGGTTCTGGATCTCGCGCTCACCGATCCACTCCCTCATGCCGGGGATGTCACCGAGCCATGCGTAGGTCTCGGATTCACTGGTGCTGGGCACGACGGTCGCGACCTTTTCATAGGTGGGATGCTGCCCTTCAAACGCCTTGTTAAAGACCGTGTTGAAGGCGGTATAGATGCCTCTAAGGGCCTGCGGGGTGATGATCATAATGAATGTACCTCCTTACTCGATTAGCCGCCCACACCTGCGGCGGCAGCAGCGGGAACGTAGCCTCCGCACTCGACGGCGACGCCCTCGTCATCCACGCGGATGACAGTGCCAGCCACGGACGCGCCCGTGGCGAGCGCCGTGACGGTGTGGTCGTCTTCCATGTAGCAGGGCTTGAGAACATGGGCGGCGGTGATCTTATTCGCAGCGGTAGCGGTGTTGTCAAAGACGAATACGCCGCGAGCGACGCGGATGACCAACTCGCCGTCTGCGCCCGTATTTGTCACCGTCTCCTCGGCGCGGCCCACAGCGGTCAGGCTCTCGGCCTTCTTGCCGGGGATTGCGTAGCCACTCGCGTCCAGAGCGACGAGTGCGCCCTGATAAATGGTGGTACCGCCCTTCACAGGCACCGCGATGACCTTTGCGCCGTTGGCGATCTCAGGGGTATCTCTCACATCAGTCAGTTTTGCCATGATCTTAGTCCTCCTTCATACCGTACTTCTTGACGTCGTCGGGCGAGATGCCGAGCTGCTTGCAGACCAGCAGCGTGTCGGCGTCCAGCGCGTCGCTCTTGAGGGCCTTGACGTCGTCCAGCTCAATCTTGTCCATCGGCACGATTTGCGGGGCCTTCTCCACAAAGGAGCCGAAGCCCTTCGGGTCGCTCAGGGCGTAGCTCTTAGCCCATTCTTTCTGCGCCGGGGTGATCTTACCCGCCTTCAGGGCGAGGACGACAGCGTCGTTGGCCTCGCGCTCCGCATTCTGCTGCTTGAGCGCCTTCAGCTCCTCGGCGAGGTTGACGCCGTCGACCGTGCCGCTCTTGAGCTCCATGATCTTTGCGGTCACGTCCTCGGCGGCAGCGCCCGCCTTCAGACCCAGCAGCTCGCAAACCGCCTTGTTCGCCACGACGTTCTCGGGCGGCTGCTTCTCCGTTTCCTTGAGGCTGCGGTTCTCGGCGAGGCAAACCTTGAGCGCCTCCACGACCTGCTCCTCCGTGGCGTCCTCGCTCAAACCGAGCAGTTCCGCCAGCTTCTTGATGTCCATAGAATGTTGTCCTCCTTCAAAATTGTCTGAATTGACGATGGGGTTCATCCCCTCGATCGCCGGAGTGTTGGTAAGCGCCAGCGAGTGGAGCCCGACCGCCTTGTTGTCCGCCTTGCGGACGTTCACGACCGGGGAAAGGTAGCGGTACTCCTTGTTCTCAAGGTACCGCGCCCCTCGGGGCGTCCACTCGACGACGGCCTTGATCTGTCCATCCTCCAGCTTCAGCTCCTTCACCCATCCGGCTGCGGGTGCCTCGCACCCTTTGAGCGTCTGATGCTCGTAGTCAACGACGAGATCCACGCCGCGCTTGGCGATCTGCGCCTTCATCGCCTTGTAGCTCTCATCGTCTACATCAAACTCACCCTTCGAGCTGACAACGTGGCCGATGGGGAGGACGAAGATCGTCTCCGGCGCTCCCACGAGCTCCACATTGCCGCCTTTTAGGGTCAAAAAACTATCCATTTGCATCTGTCCTCCTTTGGTGTCGCCGCGAACCGCCCGGAAACGGCGTTAGAGCGCGTGCGCACGCCCCTTAATTGTCGCACCCGTCAAATTACCCTACCGAGAGCAAAACGCGCACAGCGGGGCTCTGTGGCCTTATGGCGGTGTATTCCCCTTTTCGCGCTCTTGGTACGCCTTTTTGAGCGGCTCGGGGTAGCCTGTGAGGTCTGGCTGATAGCGTACCTTGGCGGGGTTGGTATCGAACTGCGGGTCGGGCAGGATGTTGACGAAGCGCCCATCCTCCAGCCGCGCCGCCCTCGGTGCTTCGGTCTCCACCGTCAGCCCCCGCTGCTCCATCTGGCGCTTGGAGAGCGTCTTGACCGTGCAGCGGCACTTGAAGCCGTTGGGCGGGAACCATGTGTCCCAAATGGGATCGTCCGCCATGAACACGCGCCCATCCATCGCAAGGTGGCTCGGGCGGGTCTTTGAGTCGTTGACGGCGTCATACTGCCAGTAGGGCCGCAGCGCCTTGACGCCCGGTTCGGTCATCTGCTTGTAGTGGCCCACATTGTAGGCCGTCTGGATGTTGGTGCGGAAGATATTCTCGGCTTGGTAGGGCGTGATGCCCTCGTAGCCCTCTGCTTCGAGGAAGTCGTTCATATTCTCGCGAAACTCCGCAAGGCTGTTACCCTCCTCCAGTGCGGCCAGCAGCTCGTCGTAGAACTTCTTGAGCACCTGCGCCTTCGTGTAGCCACTGACCGTAAAGGCGAGGGCGCGGTACTCGGCGGCGATCTGATAGAACCGCGAGGCGGTTACAGGGACGCGCTCTTTGAAGTACGCGACCGCCTCTTCAAAGGTCATGTCCTTGCGGCTGAAAAGTGCGGTGAACTCATCCATCCTCAACCACCCGCCCCTCAAGATCGGCGTAGAGCATAACCTTCTGCAGCAGCTCCTCGACCTCAGAGACATCCATCGCGGCGTAGAGTTCGGCGACGGCTGTGTCATCCTCCATCAGCTCGCGGAGCTGTTCGAGACTGTCTGCGTTCTCAATCATTTTGAGAACCGGCTCGAACGCGCGCTTGAAGCTGCCCACGCCCTTGTGGAGCGCGGCGGCGGCGAGCCTGTCAATGTGCTGCTGCGTGCCGATCGGCGCGTCAGCTCCCGCCTTGAGGGAGAGTAGCGCATCGCTTTTGAACGGCAGCACGCCGCCCATGCCGCCTCCGTAGGTGGGCTTTGCAATCTCATCACCTTCCTCCGGCTCAGGGATGGAGAACTTCTTGTAGACGAAGCTCGTGGGCACCCGAAGCCCGACCTTTTCAATGAGCGTGCCGAGGATGGTCGCCGTCTGCGTCAAGTCCTCGGACTCCTCACAGTCGAAGCGGATGTAGGGGATGCGCTTGTCCTCGCCGAAGTTGAAGATGCACAGCGGGCGGATGAGGTCGCGCCG
>OJOM01000770.1_pt1 | contig 14413 bp, 13 predicted proteins | sample 1598231 | NCBI WGS metagenome assembly OJOM01 (sample SAMN03922465, study PRJEB24848) | human gut metagenome | isolation source: stool sample | host: Homo sapiens | place: Germany | collected 2010-11 | reverse complement strand
ATCATGAGATCCTCCTGATTGGGAATGACCTCAAGTGTCCCGGAAAGCCTAAAAACCCGCTCTACCTATAGTCCAGATACCGTATAGACCCCGAGCGTGATGCAGGTCGTGCCGATCGCGCAGCGAATGAAATGGCGCCAGGGGTGCGCGGTCGCGAGCGAAATATGCTTCTGCCTCAGGATGACGCCGCAGAGGGCAACGCCGAAGAGGCTCCGGTAGAAGATGATCTCCCAGACGGAATAAAAGTCCGACGCCATCTTGACGAGAAGCGCGACGACAGCAAAAAGGAAGGTCGCGAGGAGCATCCATAGAGACTGGCGGACCATGGGAGATTCTCCTTTCACGTGAGAGAAATCATCGACACCAGCGCTCCGCCCAGAGGGGGAGTGCGGCGCGAAGGTAGCCTTCCGAGTTTTCGGCGCCGATGAAGGGAAGCCCCAGATGGCGACCAGCGGCTTCAAGCGCTTCGAGCGGGTGCGAAACATCTACCGGAGTGGCGCCCGCCTGCTTGGAGAGCTTTTCTCCCTCGTCATTGAGAACGAGGGGAATATGCATGTAGCGGGGAGGCGTTCCTCCAAGCGCCTGCGTGAGGAGAATCTGGCGAGGCGTATTGTCAACGAGGTCGGCGCCGCGCACGATGTCGGTGACGCCCGAAAAAATATCGTCCGCGACGACTGCAAGCTGATAGGCCCAGAGTCCGTCGGCACGCTTCAGAATGAAGTCGCCTACTTCATGTTCGACATCCTGCGTGAAGTCTCCGAGACGCCGGTCATGGAAGGAAAAAACGCCGGACGGCACGCGGAATCTGAGCGCCCGGACGGGTTTGCCGTGAGTGCCCTCACGGCAGGTTCCTGGATAGACCCCTTTGGGAAGACCGAGGCGAAGGTCTTCTGCAAAGATTTCCTTTCGCGAGCAGGCGCAGCCATAGACGAGGCCAAGTTCCTGAAGGCGCTCGAGCGCCTCTTCATAGGCGGGATAACGATCGTGCTGCCAGAGAACGGGTTCGTCCGACTCCATTCCGAAGCGCTTCAGATCTTCAATGAAGCTTTCTCCCGCTCCGGGGATGTCCCGCGGGGGGTCAATATCCTCAATCCGCAGAAGCCAGGCTCCCTCGTGCGCGCGGGCATCGAGCCAGCTCGCCAGCGCTGCGGCAAGGCTTCCGGCATGGAGCTGGCCGGTGGGAGAGGGAGCAAAGCGACCGCGATACATGGGGTTTTCAGCCTTAGGTACTAATGACTGCCTATGAAAGTACAGGCAAAATTTTAGGATGTGCCGGTGAATCTTTCTCGTCCGGTCTTCAGCATTTCTTCCCTAATGACCCAATCAGATCTGAAGAGCCCTCCAAAGCTCACGGACGGCATGCTGCTCGCCGCTGTGGCGACGCTTGGTCCCTTTGCCGCCAACACCTACGTGCCGGCCTTCGGGGATATTGAGCGCGATTTCGGCGTATCCGCCATTGCGGTGCAGCAGTCGCTTTCGCTCTACCTCCTTGCCTTTGCCTGCGCGTCGCTTTTGATCGGCGCGCTTTCAGATGCCTTCGGGCGCCGCCGGGTGCTGATAGCCGCCACGATCATCTTCGCGCTTGCCTCCATCGGATGCATGTTTGCAAATTCGATTGAGGCGCTCTACGGCTGGCGCTTTCTGATGGGGCTCTGCGCTTCCGCAGGACCGGTGATTTCCCAGGCCATTGTGCGCGATCAATGGCAGGGGGTTGAAGCCGCCAGGATTCTCGCCCTCATTGCAATTCTTTTCGGCGTCGGGCCCTGCATGGCGCCGATTGTCGGGGGAGAACTCACCGTCCTTTTCGGCTGGCGCTTCGTATTCGCGTTTCTCGCGTTCTTCGGCGCCCTGCTTTCTCTCATTGTGATCATCTTTCTCAGGGAAACCTTGCCGGAAGATCGCCGCACCTCCTTCCGACCGGCTTCCACCCTGATGAATTACGGGAAGGTGCTTCGCAACCCTGCTTTCGTCGCAGGGGTTCTCGCGCATGGTTTCTGCTTCATGGGACTCATTGTCTATTCCGCGGGCGCAGCCGACTTTGTGATTCACGTGATGAAGCTTCGGGTCGATCAGTTCGGGCTCCTGATGGTGCCGATTGTCGGCGTTTCAATGCTGGGCGCCTGGATGGGGCCTTCCCTCATGGAAAAAATCGGGACACGGAAGCTGATTTTCGGCGGCATTGCGCTTTTGATTATCTCGGGACTCGCCGGCGCTCTGGTTGAATGGATTCATCCTTTAACTTTCCCGCTCCTTCTTCTTCCGCCGCTTCTCTACAACCTCGCAGCGGCCGCGATTCGTCCGGCGATCAATGTGATGAATCTCGACTATTTTCCGAAGAACCGGGGGCTCGCCGCTTCCGTGCAGCAGGTGTCGCTTACGGGCGCCTTCGGGATTTCTTCCGCGGTCCTCGTGCCTCTTGTGATGGGAGAATCCTGGAAATACTGCCTCGTCATGCTTTTCTCCGGCATTGTCATGCTGCTTTTCTGGCTGATTGTGGAAAAGAAGAGAGACGCGTACCTGCCGCCTGAAGCCAGGGCCGGTGCGCTTGCCGCAAAAGGCTAAAGATCCCGGGATGAAGCTCCGCGCATAGGCTGCAAAGGAAAGGAGGCGGTCCCTGCATCATGGCGCAGGAACCGCCTCCTTGCTGTTTGGAAATGCCGTTAGTTTTCTCTGAACTACTTGAACTCAGCCTCAAGGTAGTCAAAGCCCGCGTCGAGTTGCACGTAAAAGCCCGTGAGGCCCTTTACCTTTGCGGAGACGTTCTTTTCCGCCACGAGCGGGATCCAGGGCATTTCATCCCAGACGGCCTTCTGTGCGGCGTCATAGAGCTCGGTCTTCTTGGCGCGGTCCGTCGTGCGAAGGGCTTCTGAGAAGTTCCTGTCAAGCACGGCGTTCGAATAGAAGCCGTAGTTCCCGGCAACCGGCGCCCAGGATTCCGTCGCAAGAAGCGGCCGCACGGCCCAGTCGAGTTCGCCCGTCGAGGATGACCAGCCCGTGTAGAGCATGTTGAGCTTTGCTTCCTCGGGCTTCTTCAGGAGATAGGTCGTTCTCTGGCCCGATTCCATCGCCATGATGGAAACCTTGACGCCTACCTGAGCGAACTGCTGCTGCAGGAACTGGATCACCTTCTGGGCGGTCGTATGGTTGTAGAGCGACCAGAGGGTGGCGGTGAAGCCGTTCGGGTAGCCCGCTTCCTTCAGAAGCTCGCGCGCTTTCTTCGGATCATAGGGAATCGCTTCAAACTGCTTCGCGTAGTCGACGCCCTCGGGAGCGAGGCCCGTTGCGGGGACCGCAAGGCCGTTGAAGGCTACCTTGCAGAGCGCCTGCTTGTTGACGGCATAGTTGAGCGCGAGACGCACCTTCGGATTGTCGAAGGGCTTCATTTTGGTGTTGAAGGCGATGTAGCGCTCGATGATCGAGGGAGAGACGGTGACCTCGATCCCGGATTCGCCTTCAAGGGACTTCACCTGTTCCGGAGGCACGGGGAAAATGAACTGCGCTTCGCCGGTGCGCAGCATCGCGACGCGCGTGGAATTCTCAGGGACGGGCTTGAAGGTGATGCCGTCGAGCTTGGGGAGCCCCTTCTGCCAGTAGTTGGGGTTCTTCACAACGTGAAGGATCTCCGACGGGTTGTATTCCTTCACGGTGTAGAGGCCGGTCCCGCAGGGGTGGAAGGCGATCTGCTTGCCCGGATAGGCGGCGAGCGCCTTCGGGCAGATCATGACGCCTGCCGGGTGAGCGAGCTGGTTGATGAAGGCGGAGAAGGGTTTCCTGAGCGTAATTCTCGCGGTGTACGGGTCAACCACTTCCGTTTTCGCGATGTTGTTGTAGAGGGAGTAGCGGCGTAGCGCATTTTCCTTATTCGTCACTCGGTCGAAATTCGCCTTCACGGCATCGGCCTGAAATTCCGTGCCGTCGTGGAACATGACGCCTTTCTGAGATGGATCGTATAGACGAGGCCGTCCGCGCTCACGTCATAGCTTTCGGCGAGGACGTTTCGGATCTTCATGTCCTTGTCGAGACCGAAGAGGCCTTCGTACATGGATTTGGCGGCGGTCTGCGAGAGCGTGTCGCCCGCATCGTACGGGTCCATCGTCGTGAAGGTTGAGGCAATGCCGACCGTGATTTCCTTGGCCGACAGTGCAGAGCTCGCGCCCGCGGTCATGATGCCGGCGAGGGCAAGTGCGAGAAGAGAGGCGTGCATGGTTTTCATTTGTTTGGTCCCGTTTGAATGCTTCTGAAGGAGCCGGATGACTGCTGGTCCCGAGGGGAGGACCTGGCCGGGTCTCCGGCTTTTTCGTTCTTTCCTTGAAATTTATGAAGCAAACCCGGTGCCAGAAAAGAAAGGCGGCAGACTTTTGAGAAGTCTGCCGCCGCCGGGTTCCTCGCCGCCCTCATGAAGGGCGGCGTCGGAAAGAATGCCGGTTACTTGAACTCAATCTGGGAATATTCAAACCCGGCATCGGGCTGGATGTAGAAGCCCGTAAGTCCCTTCACGTGAGCGGAAACGTTCTGCTCGGTGACGAGGTAGATCCACGGGCAGTCGTCCCAGGTCGCCTTCTGAGCGACGGAGTAGAAAGCCTGCTTCTTTGCCTTGTCGGTCGTGAGAAGCGCATCGCGAAAGTTGTCGTCGAGCGTCTTATTCGAGTAGTAGCCGAAGTTGCTCGCGACCGGCGCCCAGGAGTCGGTGCCGAGAAGCGGACGGATGGCCCAGTCGAGTTCGCCCGTGGAGGAGGACCAGCCGGCATAGACCATGTTGAGCTGGGATTCCTCAGGCTTCTTGAGCAGATAAGCGGTTCTCTGGCCGGCTTCCATGGCCATCACGGAAACCTTGACGCCCACCTGAGCGAACTGCTGCTGAAGGAACTGAATGACCTTCTGCGCGGTCGTATGGTTGTAGAGCGACCAGAGCGTGGCCGAGAAGCCGTTCGGGTATCCCGCTTCCTTCAGAAGTTCGCGGGCCTTCTTCGGGTCATAGGGCCAGGCGCCGTATTCGTCGGCGAATTCAACGCCTTTCGGGGCGATGCCCTTCGTCGGGTCGGCAAGGCCGTTGAAGGCGACCTTGGCGAGCGCCTGCTTGTTGACGGCGTAGTTGAGGGCCTGACGGACCTTCAGGTTGTCGAAGGGCTTCTTCGTCATGTTGAAGGCAACGTAGCGCTCGATGATCGAAGGCTCCTTCGTGACGACGAGGTTCTTTTCGCCCTCAAGAATCTTCACCTGTTCCGGAGGAACGGGGAAGATGTAGTGGGCTTCGCCCGTGCGCAGCATCGCGACGCGGGTGGAATTTTCAGGAACAGGCTTGAAGGTGAGGCCGTCAACCTTGGGGAGACCCTTCTGCCAGTAGTTGGGGTTCTTGACGACGTGGAGAATTTCCGACGGGTTGTATTTATCAAGAACGAAGGGGCCCGTGCCGCACGGATGGAAGGCGAGTTCCTTGCCCGGATACTTCTGAATGGCGCTCGGGCAGATCATGGCGCCCGAAGCGTGAGCGAGCTGGTTGATGAAGGCCGAGAAGGGCTTGTGGAGCGTAAAGCGGACCGTATAGGGGTCGACGACCTCCGTCTTCGCAATGTTGTAGTAGAGCGTATAGCGGCGAAGGGCGTTCGCTTTATTCGTCACGCGGTCGAAGTTCGCCTTCACGGCGTCGGCCTGGAATTCCGTGCCGTCGTGGAATTTGATGCCTTTTTTAAGCGTGACGGTGTATACGAGACCGTCGTCGCTCACCTTGTAGCCTTCAGCGAGGACATTGTGGAGCTTCATGTCCTTGTCGAAGCCGAAAAGGCCTTCATACATGGACTTCGCGGCGCTGTAGGAAAGCGTGTCGCTCGCATCGTAGGGGTCCATCGTCGTGAAGGTGGAGGCAACGGCAATGGTCACTTCCTTCGCAGCAGCGGGCTGGGCGGCAAGACCGGCGAGCACGCCCGAGAGGGCAAGCGCCATGGCGGCATGAGTAAATTTCATTTTTAAACTCCGGAACGGGTCTCCGTTCATGTGAAGGTGCGCCGGCATGAAGGGGGTAAGCGCCGGTGAAAGTTGTGCTTAAAGACTGAGCAAATTACGTGCCAGCGGAGGGATTCTCTGAAAGAAATTCAATGGACCGGACGCGCGCTCCCGGCGCAGATGCGATGCACCAAATCGAGGCGTGGGAGCGCACGAAAATCAGGCGCAGCGCGCCATAACGGCTCGGTAGATTGCCTCAGCTGCCTTTTCGATATGCCAGACCGGACTGGATTCCTTCGGCGTATGGGCGAGCTTTCCTTCGCCCGGGCCGAAATAGAAGGCCGGGATCCCAAAAGCGTGCATGTAGCCGCCTTCGCCCCAGCCCGACATCGGGGTCACCTCGACCTTGTGTCCGAGAGAGGCCTCAATGGCAGCGATCGCCTGCTGGGCAGCGGGGTTTTCAAGGGACGAGGAGAGCGCGGGCCAGTCGCCCGTGATCGTGGTCGAAACCTCGACCGGCGGGAAGTCCGGGTCCTTTCTCAGTTCCTCGACGACGCGCAGGATTCTTTCCTCCTGGATCCTGCCGCATTCCTCGCCCTGGTAGCGGAAGTCGATCGTGACCGAGGCGCTTGCGGGCACCACATTGGGCGCTGCGCCCCCCGAGACCATGTCGATCGAGGTCGTCTGCGGGCCGATCCCGGGGCCTTCCTTCTGCATTTCGGGGAGGCGCTTTCTTGCACGGACGATGAAGAGTGCGGCGGCTTCAATGGCGTTGACGCCGAGATGAGGGCGCGAGGAGTGAGCGCTCCGGCCTTGGAAGTCGACCCGCACCCAGGCGTCGCCGCGGTGTTCGTTTCGGATCGTGAGTTCGGTGGGTTCGGCGATGATCGCGAGATCCGGACGCGGGGCGCCCGGTTCCTCGAGCGCGGCCTTGACGCCCTTCACGTCCGTTTCTTCATCGGTGGAGAGAATGAGCCAGAGGCTTCCCTTCAGATCCTTTTGCGACGCTTCGCAGAAAGCGGCGATCGCGGCGGCGGCCCCGCCCTTCATGTCGGTCGAGCCGCGCCCGAGAAGGCGCCCGTCCTTAATTTCCGCCGACCAGGGATCGGTCATGCCGGCAGGCGGCACGACGTCGATATGGCCCGAAAGCATGAGGGAGGGCGCATTCGGATCGTCCGACCCGCAGTGCGCGAGAAGCACCGGAGCGCCGGTCGACTGAGCGGCGATGCGGGAGGTCGAGCGGCTGAAGCGGCTGAGGATCTCTTCGACCGCCCTGATCACGTCGTGCGTGGCGGGGGTTCCGGAAACGGAAGGCACGCGCACGAGCGTCTGCGCGAATTCAACGGCGCGGGAAAGAACGTTCTCTTGAGTCATGTGGAAGGTTCCAAAAATGAAGAGGAAAGTTCCTTCAAGCCTAACCGAAGACTTTCCCGTCTTCCCTCTGCAGAACGGCGTAGCTTCTTCGGTCTTTTGTCAGAGAAGCGCCGCAAAAAGTCGGCGCGGTGCGGGCTCCCCGTGCTTCTTGATAGGAAGTTGAGGTTTTCATGATTTTTTCGTCGAAGCATTTCCCGGATGTCGAAAGTAAACTTCGCCGGGTAAGCGTTCCGCGGGATGCCAGAAGCGAAGACCCTTTTCCCTTCCGGGCGCCCGGCAGTCACAAGAAGCCAGAAAGAGCAGAAAGAAGTCATGCGCGAATTTTTCGAATGCCAGCTGATCGACGGAGAGTGGGTGAAGTCTTCGGGCGAAGCTTTCATCCCGGTTGAGAATCCTGCCGACCGCTCGACCATTGCACGCGTTCCGGACGGAACGGCCGAAGACGTCGATCGTGCGGTGAGAGCTGCGCGAAAGGCTTTCCCGGCATGGTCGAAAATGACGCTTGAGACGCGCATCGCCCTGATGGAACGGATGCTTGAAATCTTCCGCGGCATGACCGAGGAGATCGTTGCCCTCGAAATCGCCGAACTCGGCGCTCCGGCAGCCTTTGCGAGAAAGAAGCACTGCGACTACCAGATGCGCCGCACCGCGGCCTTCATTGATGCCGCGCGGAAAATGAAGCTCGAGGAGCACTTCCCCGCATCCCTCGTGACGCGGGAGCCCGTGGGGGTTGTTGCGGCCATCACGCCCTGGAACTATCCCCTCGGACAGATTATTCAGAAGGCGGTCCCCGCGATTCTGATGGGCTGCACGGTGGCGCTCAAGCCGAGCGAACTGACGCCCCTTACGGCGACGCTTCTCGCCGAAGCCTTCCGCGAGGCGGGACTCCCTCCGGGGGTCTTCAACCTCGTTCAGGGGAGAGGCGAAACCGTGGGTGAAGCGCTCGTCGCGCATCCCGGCGTCGACATGGTGTCCTTTACGGGCTCGACCAAAGTGGGCCGCCGGATCGGCGCGGTTGCTTCCCGGGATTTGAAGCGCATTGCGCTCGAATTGGGCGGCAAATCGCCCTGCGTGTGGCTCTCCGGCATGTCCGACTACCGGCCGGCCGCGAAGAAGCTCTTCGATTCGCTCCTTCTCAATGCCGGACAGACCTGCACGGCGCTCTCGAGACTTCTCGTCCCGGAGGAAATGCTCGGGGAGACGAAGGCGCTCCTCATTGAAGCGCTCAAAAACTACCCCGTCGGCGACCCGAGGGATCTTTCAACCCGCGTGGGGCCCGTCGTCTCCCTCGGGCAGTTTCAGCGCGTGAAGCGCTACATCGAGTCGGGGCTTGATGAAGGCGCTGAAATGATTGCGGGCGAGGTGCCGAAGGACCCCGGAGAAAACGAAGGCTACTTCATCAGGCCGACAGTCTTCGTCAACGTGAGGCCGGAGATGAAGATCGCTCAGGAAGAGATTTTCGGGCCGGTCCTTTCCGTTCTTACCTACCGCACGCTCGACGAAGCCGAGGCAATCGCCAACGGCACGCCCTACGGACTTTGCGGTGCCGTTTTCGGACCAAAGCAAGAAGCGCTCGATTTCGCCCGCAGGATCCGGAGCGGAAACGTGTACATTAACGATGCCGAGCGCGACCTCGCCGCTCCTTTCGGAGGCTTCGGGGCGAGCGGCATCGGCCGCGAGGGCGGAATCTACGGGCTCGAGGAATTTACCGAGCTTAAGGCCGTCTTCGACCACTCCACCTTCTAATTCGCTCTGAAGACGGCGCTCCATTTTTCCTTTCGAGCGCCTCCGCCTCGGCTCAAGGCAAAATGGAATTCGATTTTCTTACGACGCTTCTGATCGTCTGTCCGCTCGTCTTTCTCGGAGGTCTCGTCGACGCCATCGCCGGCGGAGGCGGGCTGATTACGCTCCCCGCCTTCCTTATTGCAGGCGTTCCCGCGCATATGGCATTGGGGAGCAATAAGCTCGCGAGCATGATCGGAACGAGCGTTTCAACGTTCCGCCTCTGGCGGGCCGGGTTCCTGAAGGTTCGCGAAGCGCTTCCGGCCGTCTTCTGCGCCTTCATCGGGAGCGCCGTCGGCGCGCGGATCGCCCTTCTCGTGCCCGAAGAGGTCTTTCGCTACATCCTCATCGTGCTCCTCCCTTTTGCGGCGATTGTGGTCTTCCGAAAGTCGGCGATTCCCGCCGAGGGCGAGGAGATGGAAAAAAGCAAGCGCCTCGCCATCGTCGCCGCCATGTCGCTTCTCTGCGGCGCCTACGACGGCTTCTACGGGCCGGGCGCGGGCACCTTCATGCTCCTTTCCTACACGATCCTCGCGCGCATGGGCGTGAGGGAGGCCTCGGGCCAGATGAAGGCCGTGAACCTCTCGAGCAACCTCGCCGCCTTTGCGACCTTTGCGCTTTCGGGCGAGGTGATCTGGGCGCTCGGCCTCATTGCCGGGTGTTTCTCCATTGCCGGGCACTACATCGGGGCGGGGCTGGTGCTTAAGAACGGCACGAAGATCGTGCGTCCCATCATTGCGGTCGTCCTTTCGATTCTCTTCGTCAAGACCGCCTGGGAGCTTCTCGCCTGAATTTTCTCTTCAGTGCGGCTGAGCCGTGATCAGCAGCCGGCAAGCCGGCGGATCACCTCAAGGTACTCTTCGCGCCTGGGCGGATGCTCGTCGTACGCGCGGTGTATGCAGGCGCCGTCGATGAGGGCGTCAAGAATGCTCGCCACGTGCTTCGGAAAGAAGCGCATGAGTTCGCGGCGGACTTTTTCGTGAAACTCTGAGACGAGCGGCTTCACGGCAACATTCCTCGCCGCATAGGCATAGAGCTCGTAGGTGAGAAGAAGAAGGCGCTTGTCTACCGGCCAGCAGAGGTAGTCGGAGAGCACCTCGAGCGCTTCCTCTCTGCTTTCCGCCGCCTCGAGCCTTGGAAAAGTGATGACGGAGAGCTCTTCAATGAAGCTCTGCATGGCCTCAAAGAGAAGCTCGTCGCGGCCCCTGAAATGGTAGGTCATGGAGCCCAACGGAACGTCGGCTTCCTTCGCGACGAGGCGAATGGACGCGCCTTCGACGCCCTGCCGGGCAATCACCTCGAGCGCAGATGCAATGATGCGGCGCCGTCTCTCCGGGTCGTAGCGGCGGGAGGCGCGTTCGGGCGCGTTGTCGGCATGGTCAGTCTGAGATGCGTCGGGCATAAGGGAAGAGCGCTTCGGAAAGGAATGGACGGGCGAAATTTTCTCATAGTGTACGCTCGTGCATATCGCGATGAAAATCGGTAGAATGCGCTTCGCTTTAGGTACGTACGTACGTACATATTTAAATTCAGGAGGGCAACGCATGTTCCGAAAAGCAGCAAAAGGATCCTTCGGAACCTTCAGTGCGCGCGAAGCGCTCTTTGCCGCCTTCTTTGCGGGCGGCTTTCTGATGGCAACCTGGATCACGAGGACGCCCGCAATCCGCGAGGGGCTCGGGCTCTCGATTGCAGAAATGGGCCTCGTCTTTCTCGGGCTTTCGCTCGGCTCCATCCCGTCCCTCATTTTTGCGCCGGTTCTGATTCATCGGGCGGGTGCGCGGTTGATGACGCTTCTCGGCGAAGCGCTCATGCTTCTGGGAGTCTTCCTTGCGGCGCTCCCGCTGGCTCTCCCCATGCCGCTTCCGGGAGGCGTCGTTACGGCGCTGGGTCTCGGACTCGTGGGGTTCGGGTCCGTATTCCTCGACATCGCGATGAATGTCGCGGCGGGCGTCATTGAAGCACGGCGGGGAAAGCCTGTGCTCACGACGCTCCATGCGTGCTTCAGCTTCGGCGAAGCGGTCGGCGCCTTTTTCGGCTTCGGCTTCGGCTGCGTCTATCTCGCGGTTTCGCCGATGACGCACTTTCTCATGGCTGTCGGCCTGATGGCGTTGGTTTTCCTTCTCTCCACCTTGCGGCTAAACGAGGTGGAGGCGCTCGTCCGGGCGTCGGGTGAAGAAGCTGAGAAAAAGACCGGTGCCCTGAAGCCAAAGCTCAGAATCACGGGCAGCCTCATCGCCGCCGTCATCGTGGTCTTTGTGGTCGCGCTCTGCGAAGGCACGGCAAACGACTGGCTCCCGATACTTCTGCGCGAATCGATGAACGCGTCGACGAGCTTCGCGGCGCTCGCCTTTGCGGTCTTTGCGTCGGGCCTTGCCGCCGTGCGCTTCTCCGGAACCTTCTGGCTCATGCGCTTCGGCAAGCGGCGCGTCCTTATGGGAAGCGCTCTTCTTGCGCTCATCGGGCTTCTCGTCATTATTTTCTTCAAGGCACCGCTCTTCGTCATGCTGGGCGTCGTTTTCTGGGCCGCAGGCGCGGCGCTCGGCTTCCCGGTTGCGCTTTCTGCGGGTGCCGCAATGGGCGAAGGGGACCCCGCAGCCCGGATGAGCCTTCTTTCGAGCGCGGGGTACGGCGCATTTCTCGCGGGGCCCCCGACCCTCGGCTTCATCGGCGAGGAAATGGGGCTCTCGGCTTCATTCGGGCTCGTAGCGCTACTCATGCTGCTCCCGGTGCTTCTCGCGAGGCGCATGACGCCGGCTGAAGGCGAGGTGGCGCACCGGGTGCTTGAACGGAAATAAAGCATTCAGGAAGGACGGCTCTCTCTGAGCCGTCCTTTAAAGCGCTTTATTGAAATAATAAAAATGTTATTCTAAATTTCAAGTCAGGGAAATACCGTCAGAGAGATGCGCTCAAGGTTAAGGCCGGATCACGGACTCCGATCTAAGCTCGGTCTCCGCCCGGGGCGCATTTTGGCCGCCGAAACGCATGAATTCCGGAAGGCTTTCGGAGCCGGGTTCATGACGCCGGCGGTCCGGCATTTCCCGGGAAAGGAAAGCCCGGGCGCGTCATCCGGCGCATCCGGGCTTTTGATCAGACTTCGGCGCCTGAAGGTTAAGGCACCTTGAAGTCGAAGCTGTGGCACTGAGCGCAGTAGTTTTCGCTCGGCTCATGACCCACGTGGCAGTTGACGCAGTCGAGCTTCGCGCCGTAGTGAGGGGACGTGTGCGGGTTGGTGGGCTTCACGTTCTTGGTCGACTCGACGAGCTTGTCGGTCGGGTGGCAGCCCGTGCAGGTCTCCGTCGTCGGCATCGTGTCGGGCGTTTTGTGGCAGGTCGTGCACGGAAGCTTCAGCGTTTCCGTGTGATAGTCGGCAAAGCCCTTGGCGTCGGCCGCGAAGGGGAGCGCAGCGAGAGCCATCGCAAGAAGAATCAGGGTCTTTTTCATTTGAAAAAGGGGCGGAGAGGTTCATTGGCCTTCCGCCCCGGCGGGGAAATTCGCTTTATTCCCGCCCGGTGGCTGTAGCTCGCGGGCGGGAAGAAGAGGATTCATCAGGCCTTGGCAGCTTCCTTGCCGGCGATGCGGCCGTTCACGAGGCAGTCGAGAATGGCGCAGGAGCCGAGGCGCACGGCGCCGTGCACGCCGCCAGTCGCTTCACCAGCGGCATAGAGGCCGGGGACGGGCTTGCCGTCGGAAATGTCGATCACCTGGCACTTGAGGTTGGTCACAAGGCCGCCCATGCAGTGGTGAACCTTCGGGCTCATTTCGCTCGCATACCACGGACCTTCGGTGAGCGGAACCTGCTCGTTGTTGATGTAGCGGCCGAATTCCGGATCGTTCTTCGCCTTAACAGCCTTGTTGAAGTCGTCAACCGTCTTCGCGAGCACGTCGGCAGGCATCTTGTAGTCGGCGGCGATGTCGGCGAGGGACTTGTATTCCTTCACGATGCCCTGCTCAAGGAGCTTTGCGAGCATGCCCGGACGAGCGTCCTCAAAGGCCTTGGTGTTGGCCTTCGTGCAGATTGAGACGGCGCGGAAGCCGTTCGTCTGCTCGACCATGATGGCATCTGCACGGACCTTGCGGTTGGCGAGTTCGTTCACGAAGCGCTTGCCGGAAGTCGAAACCCAGAGGCCGTATTCAGCAGCAGCGGACTGCGAGAAGGTCCAGCCGATGCCCATGCCCTTTTCCTTGGGGTTGTTCCACGGCGTGCACTGAATCCAGTCGTTCTGAATCTGAGCGCAGCCGATGCGGCTCGTTTCACGCCAGAGTTCCGAAGTGGCGCCGGGCTGGTTCGTGCTGTCGAGCTTCGCGGTGAGCTTCGGATCCTGCATCATGCGGTATTCGACATCGCGCGAGAAGCCGCCGTAGCAGAGGACGACCGCCTTCGTGGCGCGGATGAACTTGGTCTTTCCGGAGTCGGCCTTCGGGAAGCGGTAGCCTTCCTGGACCTCAGCGCCGAGAACGCGGCCCGAGGCGTCGCGGAAGAGGTGCTTCACATAGACGCGGGTGCGGACCTTGACGCCGAGCTTTTCGAGGTATTCGAGCTCCTTCGAGACAATGCCCGAGCCCGAACCATTCTTCGTGAAGACGTAGCGCGGAACGCTGTGGCCGCCTTCCTGACCGATCGCGTCCTGGTTGTATTCGACGCCGAGTACCTTAACGGTCCATTCGTAGTTGGAGAGCGCGGAGTTGGCGACGAGCTTCACCTTTTCAGGCTCATTCAGATAGAGGCCGGCAACGAGCATGTCGTGCGCGAGGAGCTCAGGCGAATCCTTAATGCCGTGCTTGAGCTGCTGCGGGCACCCGGTAGCCGTCAGAATGCCGCCGTTGATGATGGAGTTGCCGCCGGGCATGGTCATCTTTTCGAGAACCTCGACCTTGGCGCCCGCCTTCTTCGCTTCAATGGCGGCCGCAAGACCCGCAAAGCCCGAACCGATCACGAGAACCTCGGTCGTTTCGTCCCACTTCTTCGGGAGCGCAACGGCGCCGGCGGCGTGAGCCGCTTCAGAGCCAAAGAGCGCAGCAGCGCCCATCGCGACGGAACCCTTGAGGAGCGTGCGGCGATTCATTTCGGTCATTTTCTTTCTCTCCTTTAAAGAGATCGGCCGTCCTTTCAGGAGGACAGCTCTTGATATCTGCTTCCGGAGGGATGTCCGCGCGATTTTGCATCACGCTTTCAATTCCCTCTGATCACGAAACGCATTCTGCGTCAGGGGACCTCCTAGGAGATTTGCTTAAGGTCGAAGAGAATCCACTTCGGCCTTTTTCGTCGTGTGCCCGGCATGGGCGATTTCTATAGGGTGAAAGTCCCGATGAGCAGGAG
>OJOM01000768.1_pt1 | contig 14443 bp, 9 predicted proteins | sample 1598231 | NCBI WGS metagenome assembly OJOM01 (sample SAMN03922465, study PRJEB24848) | human gut metagenome | isolation source: stool sample | host: Homo sapiens | place: Germany | collected 2010-11 | reverse complement strand
AGGAGCTTGCTTTCGGCAAGGGCGGAGAAAAGCTCAACCCTGAGCTTGCCAAGCTTCTGAAGCACAAGAGATCGCGGCAAGAAGGGTTCGCTTCATTTTTCTAATCCTTTATGTTCTGTTCAACTCGTAAATTCGGGGGCCGTTAATCCGTGAATCAGATGGCGGCAGGCTTCGCCTTGAGGACGCTTTCTGCCGCGACGCGGCCCATGACGAGGCCGTCGGCAATGGCGCAGCCGCCCAGGCGGGAAGCACCGTGCGTGCCGCCCGTGACTTCGCCGCATGCGTAGAGGCCGGGAATGACGCTTCCGTCGATGCCGTAGACTTCGGCATTCTTCGTAATGCCCACGCCGCCCATGCAGTAGTGGACCTTCGGCCAGACGCGGCAGGCGTAGAACGGGGCCTTATCGAGAACGATCGCAAGCGCGAGCGAGCGGTGGAATTCCTTGTCGTCCTTCGCCTTCACCATTTCGTTGAAGCGCGCGACCTGCTCGACGAAGGGCTTGGCCGGAATGCCGTAAGCCTTCGCCAGGTCTTCGAGCGTGTCGAACTTCTTGATGACGCCGTACTTGAGACCGTTCTTGAGGGTCTGAGCCTTGGCAACGCCCTTGCTGTCGGTAAAGCAGACGGGATAGACGGGCTTGCCGTTCTCCATGAGGCCTAGAATGGCGTCGGTGCGCTCCTTTCTGTCGGCAAGTTCGTTGCAGAAGCGCTTGCCCGTGCGCACGTCGACCATGATGCCCATGGGGAAGCCGGCAATCGTATTGAACTGAGAAACAAGGCCGAAGCCGCGTTCGTCGGGCGAGCACCAGGGGCCGAGCTGAATCTGATCGATCTGCACGGGAGCGCCGCCGATCGCGAGCATCTTGAGGAGCCCCTCGCCCGTTGCGCCCGGCTGATTCGTCGAGTCGAGACGTTCGTCGAGCTGGGGATCCTGCTGCTTTCTGAACCAGACGTTGCGCGAGAAGCCGCCCGTTGCCATGACGACGCCCTTGCGCGCGCCGTAGGTCTGAAGCACGCCCGACTTTTCGTCCGGGAAGAGATAGCGCTCGCGCACGACGAGGCCGATCACGCGGCCGTCTTCATCGCGGACGAACTCTTCCATCTTGGCGCGAAGGCGCATGTCGACGCCGTGCTTAATGCAGGATTCGGTGAGCGGGCGCGTGATGCCGCCGCCCGTGGATTCGACCGTCTGCAGCGTGCGCGGCACGGAATGGCCGCCGAAGTGCTGCACGAAGTCCTTGTACTTGACGCCGTGGCGAAGCGTGAACTCATAGGCCGGAAGAGACCCGTAGACCACCATCTTGAGGAGATCCAGATGCGAGAGTCCGCGGCCCGACTTGATCATGTCGGCGAGCATCTGCTCGGGGGAGTCCTTGATGCCCATCTTCTTCTGCAGGGGCGTGCCGGCAACCGAAAAAGCACCGCCGTTGATAGCGGAATTGCCGCCGAAGGCAGGCATCTTTTCGATCAGAAGGACCGAGGCGCCGCCAAGACGGGCTTCGAGCGCCGCAGCGAGCCCCGCAAAGCCGGAACCGACGACGATGACGTCGTAAATCTTGTCGAACTTCGCCGTGCTCTTCGAGTCGGCGGCCTGCACCAGGCCTGTTGCGGCCGCTGCCGCCGTACCAAGCGCTCCGCCGATCAGCATGCGGCGGCGATTGAAGTTGATGGTCATAGGGGTTCTCCTTTTCAAAAAAATGGAGTTGTTCTTGTATCTCTGCCCCTCTTAAAGCAGGCCCCGTGCCAATTGTTCCGGAACACATTCTTTAGTATTAGTTCCAGTTGATAAACAACAGATATTTTTCTTAAATCACAAGGCAATCCTTGAATTCAGTAGAAACGATATTTCGTATATTCAACGAAATATCGTATATTCATACGAAATATCGTGAACCCTCCTTCATAGTTCCTTCTCAGTCATGTCCGCCCTTTCGATTGCTCACTCAGCTTCTCCGGCACTTCTCGAAGCGCTCACGAGTTCGCTCGATCTTTCCGTCGTCCTTCAAAGGTCGCTTCTTGCCCTTGACAGAGAAATGATGGAAAGATGCGGCTCACGCTTTCCTGCGGAGGGGGCATTCGTCAACTTCTATCAGGCCGAAGAGAAGGTCGTTCTCTTCCTCGCGCATGCAACCCGTACCGAGGCCCGGCTCGAAGAGACGATGGTGCGGGTGGGGCCCGAAACGCTCAAGCACCGGGTATCCGTCTCCCGGAAAATTCGGGTGGCGCGGACGCTCGACGACGATCCCTTCACGAAGGGCGTTGCGCCGAAGCTCTTTCCGGCAATGAAGTCCTTCATCATGATGAAGCTCTCTATTGAGGAAAAGCGCATCGGCATCGTCTGCTTCTGGTCGAGTCGGGAAAACGCTTTCGAAGCGCTTCATGCCGACCTCATCGAAGGCGCATCGACGCTTTTTGCGCTCAATGCGGGATTCGCGCTTTCCAATGCGCTCGCCGAACGCAACACGCGGCTCAAAAGCGAAATGAAGTCGCTCGAAAGCACCCTTCTCTCGACCAAGGAAGCGCCCCTCGCGATGCTCGTCGCCAATACGCCCTCCATGAAGGGCATCGAGGAGCAGATTCGGCTTGCCGCGCGGTTTGAGGAAAATCTTCTCATCACGGGCGAGTCTGGCACCGGCAAGGAAGTCGTCGCGCAGACCGTGCACGCGCTCTCGAAGCGCGCCCGCTATCCCTTCGTGCGCGTCAACTGCGCCTCCATCCCGGAAAATCTCATCGAGTCCGAACTCTTCGGCCACGAACAGGGGGCCTTCACAAGCGCCTCAAAGCGGCGTTCCGGCCTCTTTGAGGATGCCGACGGCGGGACGATCTTTCTCGACGAAATCGGAGAGCTGCCCCTCGCGCTGCAGGCCAAGTTTCTCCACGTCCTGCAGAACCACACCATCCGGCGCGTCGGCGGCTCCGCCGAAATCCCCGTAGACGTGCGCGTCATCGCCGCGACGAACCGCGACCTTGAGGCCCTCGTCAGAGCGCACCGCTTCCGGCTCGATCTCTTCTACCGCCTCAACGTCATCCCCATCCGGCTCGCCCCGCTGAGAAATCGCCCGGAAGACCTTCTCCCCCTCTCCCGGCTCTTCATCGACCGTTGCGTCAAGGCCTACGGCCTCACCGAAACGCCGGAACTCACCGATGAAGCCATGGCAGAAGCCGCATTGAAGCCCTGGCCCGGAAACGTGAGGGAATTGAAGAACGTCATCGCCCGCACGGTAATGCTCTACCCGAGAAGAATCGAACGCCTTGCCTACGCACCCGACGACGAAATGACGCTCTCCTCCGCCCAAGAAAGTCAGCCCCCATCGCAGGAGCTCCGAAGCGATGACTCTCAAGACTCGGACGGGCATTTCGTTTCTAGAATCCCCGGAGACCGCCTCCCCTCCTTCGAGACGATGGAGCGCGAATACTTCAATGCGGCCATCAAGGCCGCCGGCGGAAAGATATCCGGTCCCGGGAGCGCCTCAGCCATCACCGGGATTCATCCGAATACGCTCCGTTCGAAGCTGCGCAGGCTCGGGTTTGAACGCTACCGGAGCTCGTGATCCGCCGGTGCGTAGCGGTACGAATAGAACGCTCCGAAGAAGAGAATGAAGGCGCCTGCGGCGAAGAGCGCAGTAACCGGCACGTGTTCCGCAAGCATCGGGAAAACGAAGGCGGCAGCCATCGTCCCGATGCGCGAAATCGTCGTGAGGCTACCGACCAAGCGCGCGCGAACCCGTTCCGGGAAAAGCAGATTCGGGACGACGAAGTCGAGCGGCGTCTGAAGTCCGTAGGCGAGCGCGAAGAGGATGAAGGCGCCCCCAGTAATGAGCGGCGTCCCCGCCCCTTTGAGAACCGTGATGAGAAGGAGCGCCGCCCCCATCGCGATGAAGGTGCCGACGAGCACTCGCTTCGGATGCCGCACGAAAGGTCCCCATGCGGCGGGGAGCACGCCCGCAAAGAAGCACGCATAGAGAAGAAGCACCTGCACGAATGCATTTCCCGAACCGATCAAGTCAGTGAGGATCTTGGTCGAATACAGCATGAGAACCGTTGCCGGGATCGTCTGGCAGAGCCAGAACACCGAACAGAAGAGGAAGCTCCGTCCGGTGCTGCCGGCCAGCGACTGCATGAGTCCAGGCTCATTCTGCTTCTTCTGCCGCAGTTCGATAGAACGCTCCTTCTTCTCTCCCCTCCACGATGGAGATTCCGGCACGCCGATTCTTCCAGCGAACAGAAGGAGCGCAGCGGCAGCCTCAATCCAGAAAAAGGCCTGCCAAGGAAGTCCGAAAAAGGAGAACGGGACGTAGAGAAGCACCGCAAAGATCGCGCCCACGTACCAGCCGTACATGAGGAAGGTAAGCGACCGGGATTGGGATTCGCGGGGCGTGAGTTCGGTGACGAGCGCCTGCCCGACGGGATAGTCGCCGCCCAGAAGAAAGCCCGTGATGAGCCGGGATGCGAGGAGCGCCGCGAATGTCGGAAGAAATTCCGTGTGAACGGCAGGAAGGAGCGACGCCGCCGTCATCGCGAGCATGGAATAGACGAAAAGCCCGCGCCTTCCGAAGCGGTCTGCGAGCGCGCCGAATGCGATGGAGCCCGTCGAAAAGCCGACGAAGTAGAGGCTCGTGAAGAGTCCGATCTGCCAGCCCGGCATATCGGTGAGGAACGTAATGACGAATGCGGCCGAAGCAGTGGAGTAGCCGTCGAGAAACGGCGTCCCCGCGCCCGAGACTGCCAAACGTAGCGTGCTCGAACCGGCTGAAATTGACCTCGCCATCTTGTCGCCCCTCGTTGTCCCTTGTTGCTGCGCGCTTTATTGCGGTTCGGCCGCCCGATCCCGAAGGATGAGCGGCCGCAAGGATTGAATCCTGATCATACCCGCCCGCGCCCGGGAGCCGCCGGGCGCGAAAAAGGGATTGCAGGCGGGATTGAATTCGAGATCAGAACTTTAGAACTTGTAGTTCTTCAGGATCTCAATCCCCTTCTCGAGGTCGATCGAGAAGTTGCGGTCCTTGGCGACAAACGGAACCTTGGCGCGGTAGACGTCGTAAAGCGCACCGGTCTTTTCGGAAAGCTTCACGTTGGGGTTCTTCATTTTGCGAAGATCAATCGCCTGGGTCGCATGGAGAAGCTCCATCGAGTAGAGGTCGATGATGCTGTTGGCCGCACGGTTCAGACGCTCGGCAACGCGCGGGAGGTTCGAAGCGGAGTCTTCGATGTTGCCCTCAACCGGCGTGCTGTGCATGGAGACCGGATTGGCGAGCTCGGTGAGTTCCGCATAGACGGAAACCATCGAGTCTTCCGTTGCGCCGAAGGCGTGTCCGTTCGGATTCTCGGGGCCGGCCAGGTAGCGCGAGAGGCCGGAGAAGCGGTCCTCGTCAAGGCGCATCGTGCGGTGGAGCGAATTGTGGGCGACATGGGCGAGCGTGATCGCGGCCTTTTCGGCGGCAATCGCGATCGGGAGCGGCTCGAAGTTGGCGCTCGGGATGATCACGCCCTTGTAGCCTTCGGCATCGACGAAGTACTGCTTCACCTGCGACTTGTCGGTGTCTTCAGGCGTCGCGTTGAGAATCACGCCGGGGTTGTCGTCCGAGGAGTTGATCTGGATGTTGACGAGTTCGTCGAGTTCAGCGAGGCTGCGGCGGGCTTCCGAAACCGTATAGACGGTCGTGCGGAAGGAGAGCGGATCCTGGAGCGCGCGGTTCTTGTCGAAGTCCCAGAGGTAGGAGCCCTTCAGCGTCGCGCGGAAGACGGCGGCCGTATCCTGGAGACCCGTGAGCGGATGGCTGTTGACGGTCTGAGCGAGGAAGGGAGCGACGTTGCCGTTGAGGCCCTCAAGCGTGAGGCCGTAGACAACCGGAGAAGCAGCAACCGCCTGGCGCATCGACTTCATCGCATTCATCGTCATCGCGATGCCGACCGAATTCGTCGACAGAATGGCAAGGCCGTCCTTTCCGCTCGGAACGAGAGGCTTCACGCCCTTCATCTTGAGCGCTTCGCCGCCGTCGACGACCTTCCCGTCGACTTCAGCGCGCCATTCGCCGATCATCACCGAACCCACGTGGGAGGCGAGCGTAATGTCGGCGTCGCCAATGGAGCCGCGGCTCGGAATCACGGGCGTAATGCCCTTGTTGAGGAAGGTCTGATAGAGCTCGGCCACGTAGGGCTGGGCGCCCGAACGGCTCGTGAGCATCGTGTTGAGGCGAATGACCATCGCGAGACGGACGACCTTCGGATCAAGGTAGGGACCGAAGCCCACGGAGTGCGAGCGCAGGATGTTGTAGTTGAAGTCCTCGCTCGCCTTCCTCGCGACGTCGGTCATCTGGCCCTTGGCGTCGAAGAGGTGATGATCCTTGTTGAGGCCCACGCCCACGGTGAGGCCGTAGATCTCAACGCCCGAACGGGCCGCAGCCATGACGAGGTTGTGGCTGTCGGTAAGCTGCTTCATCGCGGCGGGCGCAATGGCGACTTCTTCGCCGGCGGCAACCTTCCAGGCATCTTCCTGAGTGAGGTCATGACCTGTGAGGGTAACGGTAGCGGACGCAGCGCCCGAGAAAAGAACTGCCATGGCAAGAAGGCTGGGTTTGAAATTCATGATGGAAGTACTCCAAGAATAACGGTTCTGTTCGCATGGACCTGCTGAGGAACGAGCGGCGGGAAAAACGAATTCCCTCGAGCGGCTGCGTTCGCTTCGGTTCATCGAATGGCGGATATCCTAGAAACAAACCGACCGGTTGGTTTATATGTAATATCCCTAGTCCTAAAGAACTATTGATCCGCCTCAGGCACTCATCCAAATTGAGGGTTTCCTCTTATTTTCAAACCGACTGGTTGGTTTTATAAATCCGCCATCCCAACGTACGGGTGAGGATCCTGCGATTTGCAGCGCCTCCTCCATCCGACCATCAATTCACGCCGCTTCGGATCCTTCGGAGACGCTTCCCCGGATCCGGAAGCGGCGCAAGAGGAGAAACCAAAATGAAGACAACGCTTCTCGCCGGCATCGTCTGCACGGTCTTTGCGGCAGCTGCCGCCGCTGCTCCGGTGACGACTGAAGGCACGGGCATCGGCAAGCACGGCGACGTGACGGTGGCCGTGACGTTCGACAACGGCAAGATTCAGAACATCAAGGTCGTGAAGGAACAGGAAAACCCGGTTCTTGCGAAGAAGGTCTACACGGACCTGAAGGACCTGGTTCAGGCGACGAACTCCGTTGACGTCGACGTGATCTCGGGCGCCACCTTCACCTCGAAGGGCCTCCTCGACGCCGTTGCGGATGCCGCCAAGAAAGCGGGCGTCACGCTCGGCAAGGCCGACCTGAAGGCGCTCAAGAAGGTCGCGAAGGATCTCCCGAAGAATTCCTCCTATGACGTCGTCGTGATCGGCGCGGGCGGCGCAGGCTTCTCGGCCGCGATTGAAGCGAAGAACGCCGGCGCCAGCGTCGTTCTTCTTGAAAAGATGCCTGCCGTCGGCGGCAACTCCCTCATTTCGGGCGCTGAAATGAATGCCGCGAAGAACTGGGTTCAGCCCGTTCTCGGCATCACGGACGATTCGCCCGAGCTTCACGCCAAGGACACGTACCTGGGCGGCGACAAGAAGGGCGACATGAAGGTGATCAACGTCATGACGCATCAGGCGCTTGACGCAGCCCTTTGGTGCCGCGACTACCTCGGCGTTCGCTTCGAGCCCGACAACCTCTTCTTCTTCGGCGGCCACAGCAGGAAGCGCGCGCTGATTCCGGTCGGCCACACCGGCACGGAATTCATTTCGAAGTTCCAGGCGAAGGCCGACGAGCTCGGCATCCCGGTCATCACCAACATGAAGGCCGAAGAGCTCATCAAGGATAAGGACGGCCGCGTTGTGGGCGTCAAGGCCACGATGGACGGCGCCGAATACACCTTCAATGCGAAGGGCGGCGTAGTTCTCGCCACGGGCGGCTTCGGCGCGAATCCGAAGATGGTCGAGCACTACAACCCGAAGATCGACTCGCGCTTCAAGACCACCGATGCGCCGGGCACCACGGGCGAAGCACTCTACATGGCCGAACGTGCGGGCGCTGAGCTCGTCAACATGCAGTACATCCAGACCTATCCGATCTGCGACCCGATTTCGGGCGTGATCGAACTGATCGCGGATGCCCGCTTTGACGGCGCCATTCTTCTCAATCAGGAAGGCAAGCGCTTCGTTGAAGAGCTCGAGCGCCGCGACGTGATCTCGAACGCCATCCTCTCGCAGACGGGCAACTACTGCTGGGTGCTCTGGAATGACAAGATCGGCTCGATCTCGAATACCGTCAAGGAACACCCGACGGAATACGATGCCTTCACGAAGCAGGGCATCATGACGACCTGCGACGATCTGAAGTGCATTTCCGACTTCACGAAGATCCCGTACGACGCGCTTAAAGGCACCGTCGACCGCGTCACCTCCATGGCCGGCAAGGGCAACGACAAGGACTTCCACCATCGCGCGGGTCTCGTCGACATGAGCCAGGGCAAGTACTACGTGATTAAGGCGGTCCCCTCGGTGCACCACACCATGGGCGGCGTCAGGATCAACGAGAAGGCCGAAGCCCTCACGGCTGAAGGCAAGGTGATTCCGGGCCTCTGGGCTGCGGGCGAAGTGACGGGCGTTACGCACGGCACGAACCGCTTGGGCGGCAATGCCTACACGGACATCATCGTCTTCGGCCGCATTGCCGGCAAGGCTGCAGCTGAAGCCGCGAAGTAACCGTCGCTCTCAAGAATCCTCCTCAGGGAGGCTTCTTTGAGGACTCTGGGCCGCGCTGCGAAGATTATTTTTCGCGGCGCGGCTTATTCTTTGAGCAAGCGGTTGACGCTCGGCCAGAAGCCGGATTTTTCGTCAAGGTAGAGATTCAACCCGATCTTCAGTGCAAGGTAGCCGGGACCTGAGAAGCGCCTCATGAGGCTCGGCTTCGCATCAAACTTTGCCGGATCGATGAGCTTCAATCGAATCGGATTCGTGAACGGGTCGTGATTGAGCTTTTCCGAGGGGCTCCCCGAAAACGGCGCATCCGGATCTTCCTCCTCTTTGTCTTCCTCCTCGTCCGCGTCATCGCCTTCATATTCTTCTTTTGGAAGAAGCCGTGTTTTCCATGGGAGGAGCCTGAGCTCAGCCGCTGCGACGGGAGAGATCCCGTCGACAGGGGAAACGGCGAGAAGCCCCCGGGCGGCAATGCCGATCGTGAGCATCAGGGTTTCAAGCGCCTCCGGAGAAAGAACGTCGCTGCGGATGAGCACCGTGGTCGAAGAGGGCTTGAAGAGCGGCTTTCCGCCGGCATTCATGTCGCAGTCGCCCCTGAGCACCAGGGCGCCGTAGAGTTCGGCAATACCGAGCGCGAGTTCAAGATCTTCGCTCTTGTCGCCGGTGACGGCGATTTTCCAGATCCGGGGAAGGCGTTCCCCCTGAGGCCGAAGCTCAACGAAATCGAGCGGAAGATCGAAGGGAAGCATCAGCGCTTCCTCGCGGAGCTTCAGAACTTCTGCGTGATAGCGCTCCTTCCAGGCTTCAGCCATGCCGTTCCTTCGCGCGGTATCGAGGTCGTCCTGAAGCGACTCGTACCGAAGGAGAAAAAGCGCCGCCCGGGCGGCCTGGGAAAGATCTCCCGCGTTTCCGAAGTCAGGGGAGTCAATGCTGGTTTTTCTCTGGAAGGCTTCTGCAGCGGCGGATGCTGCCGCGCGAACTGCTTCGTTCTCCTTCGACATCAGGGGCTCAGGCAAAGCGCTTTCGATAAAGACGAGAAGATCCTCCTCCGCGGCGCCCGCCTTCGACAACCGTGCGATGCCGTCTGTTACCCCATAAACCGAAATCCTGAGATTTTCCGGGTTGAACACAATGCGCTCGAGCGCCTTGCCGACGGGACTCTGCTTTCTCATGGAAGCCTCCTTTCTTTCTCTCACAGGTTTAATGGTAAGGGCTTCTGCGTCGAAAAATGGCGCAGCAAAGCGCCGGAAAGTCGGAATAAGAGGCCCACAGGGAAGGAAAAAACAACTCAATATCTGATCTCGGTTGTAATACCTGAGCGGCTTCGCCGCAGTGAGTGCTGCCCTCTCAATTCATAATCCATGGATCAACAACGAACTCCCATTATCAGGTTCAAGGAGATTCCCATGCAGCGGCGCACACTGATTGGTTCAACGCTATCCATTCTCTTTGCCTCGGCGCTTCTCGCCGGGTGCGGGGACAAGGCCGGGGACGCCGCAGGCGGCGCGGCTCCGGAAAAGAAGGAAATCACGCTCGGCGTGACGGCGGGGTCCTCTGAAGAGATCGCCGAACAGGTGGCGATCGTTGCGGCGAAGAAGGGCCTCACCATTCACGTGAAGACCTTCGGCGACTACATTGCGGTCGACACCGCGCTCGCGCAGGGCGACATCGACCTCAACGCCTTCCAGCACGAGCCCTATCTCGTCAATTTCAACTCCAAGAACAATACTGATCTGGTTGCGATCGCGAAGACCTATCTCGCGCCGATCGCGGGCTATTCGAAGCGCTGGAAGAGCGTGAATGAGGTGCCTGACGGCGCTACCGTGACGGTGCCGAACGACCCGACGAACGAAGGCCGCGCGCTCTATGAGCTCTCGCGCCTCGGGTGGATCAAGCTGAAGGAAGGCGTTTCGACGACGAAACTGACGCCCAACGACATCGTCGCGAACCCGAAGGGCATCAAGCTCGTGGAGCTTGAAGCCGCGCTTCTGCCGCGCTCGCTTGACGACACGGACGTCGCGATCATCAATGCGGGCTACGCGATCAGCGCTGGTCTCAACAGCCAGAAGGACTCGATCTTCGTTGAATCGACCGAAACGAGCCCCTACGTCAACATCATTGCGGCGAGGAAGGGCACGGAAAAGGATCCGGCTTATCTGAAGGCGGTTGAATCCTTCCGCTCGCCCGAGATCAAGGCCTTCATTGAGAAGACCTACAAGGGCTCGATCGTTCCCTCGTGGTAATCGGATGCTTCGCTTTTGAATCCCCGCCATTTCTTCGGACCATAAGGACACATCTTCCATGCGCATTGAAAAGGCCGTCATCCGTCAGATGAAGCTCCCCTTCAAGACGGGCTTCCGCACGAGCTTCGGCACGACCGTCGTCAAGGACTTTCTCTTGGTCGAGCTCTATGACGCCGAAGGGCGTCTCGGGCTCGGCGAATGCTCGGCCTTCATGCGCCCCTGGTACAACGAAGAGACGACGGTGGGCGCGCGCTATGTGATCCGTGAATTCCTCCTCTCCGAACTTCTACGGGCGGAAGAGATCAAGTCGCCTGAGGCGTTTTTCGACCAGACGGCATGGATCCGCAGAAACCGCATGGCGAGGTCCGCGGTCGACTGCGCGCTCTGGGATCTCTGGAGCCGCGAGCAGGGTATTCCGGAGTGGCGCGCGCTCGGCGGCACCAAGAATGTGATTGAGTCCGGCGTATCGCTCGGCATTGAAAAGTCGCCGGCGGAACTCCTGAAGACCATCGAAAAGTATCTTGCTCAGGGCTACCGGCGCGTCAAATGCAAGATTGCACCGGGCTACGACCTCGAATACCTGCGCGCGGCACGGCGCGAGTTCGGCGGCATCATGCTGATGGCGGACGCGAATTCGGCCTATACGCTCGACGACATCGACACCTTCCGCGCGATGGACGAGCTCGATCTCCTCATGATCGAGCAGCCGCTCGCGAGCGACGACATCGTCGACCATCGGCATCTGCAGGCGGCGATCCGCACGCCCGTGTGTCTTGACGAAAGCGTCGACTCGGTCGATGACGCAAGGCGCGCGATTGAGCTCGGAAGCTGCAAAGTCATCAACATCAAGGTGGCGCGCGTGGGCGGCCTCACGGAAGCGCGCCGCATTCAGGAATTCGCCGCCCGCCACGACGTCGGCTGCTGGTGCGGCGGGATGGTGGATGCGGGGGTCGCCCGCGGGCACAACATTGCCGTCGCGACTCTTCCCAACTACGTCTACCCGAACGACATTCCGTCCTCAGACCGCTACTACGCCGACGACCTGGTGACACCTTCGACCTTCATCGACCGTGAGGCCCATATCACCGCATCCGAACGCCCGGGAACGGGGTTCGAACCCGATTGGGCGGTGATCGAAAAGCATACGGTCGAGAAAGAAGTTCTCACAAGAGCCGACTTCTGACTCAGCCGTTCATCACGGAGAGGATCTCCTTCTCCTGATCCGTAAACCAGGGGTTGAACGTCAGGCGAGCAGTCACTCCGGTACGCTTCTTGTCGCCCCAGGCGCCGTAATGGATGTCCTTTGCGGGGATGCCGCGGCAGGTAGTGGTGGATGTCCGATCTTCGCCCAGCCGGCAGAGGCGGTTCAGGCCTTCCTTCCCGTACTGAGGGTTCTCCGGGGAATAGAGAAGCCCCATGTGCGAGAAGCTCGTGATGTTTTCATCCGGAAGATAGTCGCTTCTCACGACGACCCGCGGGTCATTGCCGGAGAGTTCCGACGCGGCTGACTGACTCCCGTACCAAAGAATGCGCGTGCGCGGGTTCGTGAAGCGCTTCGGGAACGTTTCCAGAAGCGCCTGCGTATTCACGACCGAGTCGTGCTCGCTCATCATGATGACGGCGGGGCGGTCAAAGGGCTTCCGCAGAAGCGCGTCCTCGGCGCTTCGCATCGTGTCGACGAAGGCGGCAAGCGCCTGAACGGGAACGATCGTGTATCTGAAGGGCGTCTGCCCGCCCATCATTGAATCCTCGGGTTCCCTCAGCCAGTTGATGAAGGGCGCGAGAATCGGCGCCATGAAGGCGAGATGCGTGCGCACCTCCACTGCGGGCGAAAAGAGGACGAGTCCCGAGATCCATTCATGGCGGGATGCGAATTCAATCGCGAGATTGCAGCCCGTCGAGAAGCCTCCGAGCCAGACCTGAGTTTTCTCTCCCGGATGAAGCGTCTTCAGGTCCCGGTCAAGGATTTCGGCCTGTTCGCGCACCACCCGGCGCCAGTCGTCGGCCGTGGGCTCGAGCATGTCTTCGGGCCGCGTGCCGCAGCCCGGAAGAAGCACCGTCCGCACGAGCCAGCCGGCATTCGCGTAGGTTCTCGCCTGATCAACGAAGCTCCATGGCGAATCGCCGAGTCCGTGAATGAGAAGAATGCCGCGGGTGCCGACGGCGTCGCCGGCGGGAAGGGTCTCCGAGGGCGTATTCCAGCGAAGTTCCGCCGCCGGGTCGTCGGACACGAACTTCCGGCGAGCATTTACCCAGGCTCGGGTTTCGGCCGCGTAGGCCGCGAAGGACGTCTGCCCCAGGGGCTGCACGCCGGCGACCTCCGCCCTCGGCGACGTTGCGCAGGAGGCGAGCGTCGCCGTGAGCGGAATGGCTGCGAGAACTGCGGCGCCGCCCAGAAGCCGGCGCCGGGAGAGCAGAGGACGGGAGGAGAACATTCTTTTCATGATGCAGAAAAGAATAACGGGCCGGAAGGATTCCGGCCCGCTCCAATTACGTCAAAAAGTTGCGTAATCCAATCAAAGGAAGGCGTTGATTACATTTTCCGGTGGCAGGTGCGCGCAATCACGTCGAGCTGCTGCTCGCGCGTGAGGTCGATGAACTTCACCGCATAGCCCGAGACGCGGATCGTGAAGTTCGCGTATTCGGGCTTTTCAGGATGCTCCATCGCATCGATCAGCTTGTCGGTGCCGAAGACATTGACGTTCAAATGGTGCGCGCCCTGGGCGAAGTAGCCGTCCATCACGGAGACCAGGTTTTCAGCGCGTTCGTCAAGCGAGTGACCGAGCGCGTCGGGGCTGATCGTCTGGGTGTTGGAGATGCCGTCGAGCGCGTACTCGTAGGGGAGCTTCGCGACGGAGTTGAGGGACGCCAGAAGGCCGTTCTTTTCCGCGCCGTAGCTCGGGTTCGCGCCGGGCGAGAGCGGTTCGCCCGCCTTTCTGCCGTCGGGGAGCGACCCGGTGGCCTTGCCGTAGACCACGTTCGACGTGATCGTGAGGATCGAGGTCGTGGGTTCGGAATGACGGTAGGTCGGATAGTGGCGGACCTTTTCAATGAAGGTTCTGAGGAGCCACACGGCGAGTTCGTCCGCGCGCTCGTCGTCGTTGCCGTAGCGCGGGAAGTCGCCCTCGACCTCGAAGTCGACCGCGACGCCCTTGTCGTTGCGGATGGGCTTCACCTTCGCGTACTTGATGGCGCAGAGCGAGTCGACCACGTGCGAGAAGCCGGCGATGCCCGTGGCGAACGTGCGGCGGACGTCGGTATCGATGAGCGCGAGCTCGGCGGCTTCGTAGAAGTACTTGTCGTGCATGTAGTGAATGAGGTTGAGCGTATTCACGTAAATGCCGGCAAGCCACTCCATCATCGGGTCGAAGCGCGCCATGACCTCGTCGTAGTCGAGGAATTCAGACGTGATCGGACGATAGGCCGGACCCACCTGGGCTCCAGACTTTTCATCGACGCCGCCGTTGATCGCGTAGAGCATGCAC